>Ga0172365_10002655_pt1 | contig 13247 bp, 14 predicted proteins | sample LakKivSesite48cm_FD_114535 | JGI IMG/M metagenome (GOLD analysis project Ga0172365, IMG submission 114535) | Sediment microbial communities from Lake Kivu, Rwanda - Sediment site 48cm | ecosystem: Environmental > Aquatic > Freshwater > Lake > Sediment | place: Rwanda: Western Province, Lake...
ATCGCGTGTTTTCAATTCAATAATTAATTTGTTTCCGTCTTGAGACACATTAGAAATAAATGGTAATCCTTTCACGCTTTCAACAATTGCGTTAGAGAGTTTGGTTACCTCTACCTGCAGTGTGCCTGGACCTGACAGCTTGTTAGAAACATTCTGAAGAGTGTCAGAGACCAAAGATACCCCATGATGAATAATAGTAACGTGACTGCAGATTTGTTCAACCTCAAACAACAGATGAGACGAAACGAAAACTGTTACGCCCTCTTTCGCGATTTCTTTCACTAATTCTCTCACTTCAACCATGCCAACTGGATCTAAACCTAGACTTGGCTCATCGAATACAACCAATTCAGGCTCATCTAACAATGCTTGTGCAATGCCTATGCGCTGTTGCATTCCCTTACTATACTTTCCAACATGGTCTTTTTCTCTGCCTTTAAGCCCGACCATTTCCAACAGTTTGGGTATCTGCTCTTTGCGTGCTTGCTCACTCATTCCATACATTCTTCCATAAATGTCCAAAAGTTCCCAGCCTGTCAAGTGTTTTGGAAATTTTGGCAGTTCTGGCATGTAGCCCATTCTCAACCTTACATCTGGTCTGTCTCCGTGAACCTCTTGTCCGAGAACTTTGACAGTGCCTTCATCAGGGTTCAGCAAACCCACCAAGACTTTTATTGTGGTTGTTTTTCCAGCTCCGTTAGGACCAAGAAAGCCGTGTATTGTATTTCGTTCAACCTTTAAGTTGAGCTTGTTCACAGCAGTCAGTGAACCATACCTTTTTGTTAAACTGCTAGTTTCTATGGCTGGCTCCATTTAAACAACTTCCTCAATGCTATTAATCGCATAACCAGCAATATAAGATTTGAATTTAGTTTGAATGTTTTCACTTCTCTGCCTTACTGAATAATTCTTCAGCATTTTTGACTGCTACTCTATGGAACACGTAGGTTGTGACAGAAGCTATGACCACGCTTAAGACCACTGCCACGTACAGGTATGATTCTGGAAGCGAAATGGATATTGCTGTAGGAGCTAGAGTTTTAAACAACATTTTCAGGCCATAAGGAATCATAGGTGAAATTATAGCTAACGCCAAAATAGAGCACACAATTACGTTGATGAAACCCCATAGAGGCCTAATCATCCTAGGCCTGGGGAATTCACGGAAGTCGGCACCTCTTATTCCCATACCTAGCGAGACCATGCCCAGAGAGAAAACTAGTAGAATGGCTTCAATCAAGCCTACACAAGCCATCCGTAGCGAAGGAGACATCAAAAGGGCACTGACAAAAAAGCAAACTAAAGTCACTGCCAAACTGAAAAGAGTCGCAAAGAAGTATTTTGCCTTAACAAAACCTTTGACAGATATGGGAGACGAATACACATACCATACGCTTATCCCTTCTGAGCCAGTTATAATGCTTCCCAAGGAAATTGCCATCAAAGTTCCCGGCAGCAAAGTCATATAGACAAATAAGAAGGAGTAAAATGTGGAGGATGCAGCGCTTGTGGTGCTTCTCATCGAAGAGAAAAGGGGCATGATGATAAAAACTATGGGCATAATGAAAATATACATCAACTCGCGTCGTCGTGTGAAAGCCCTGAAATCCTTCCTCATAATTGCCGCTTCCATGGAAGAAAAGCCAAGTCTTCCAAGCAAGCCAGTTTTTGGAACGTAGGGTCCGCGGGATATTGTAATGGATGGTGCTTCGTACAAACCAAATTTGACGTTAAGACGAACAGCAACGAGAAACAGGGCGTAGATGAAGGCAAGTGAAGCAAAAGTAAAGATTATTGCCTCTAAACTTAAGCTGCTGGCAAAAGCAGAGAGGCCTATGCCAAGCCAGAGGTAAGGAACGAACCAAAGTATTCTCTGTCCACCAGCCAGCGACTCAATAAGAGCCGGAAATGACGCACCATAAATTAACGTGAAATAGACGAGGTAGAATGCGATGAAAAATATTAGTGTTCCTAAAAGCCTCACCCATACTGCTCTTCTTCCCGCAGCTTTTGTTACCGCTCCCGAAATCCTAACCTGCAAAACTTTAAGAATCTCTGTTGTGACGCTTGCCAAAAAGAGACTTCCTAACAAAGCAAACATCGTGAAAACAGCCAAAGATATCAATCCCAAGAAAACCGAAGCCACAAAAATGCTGGAGCAGATAAAGACAGAGACTATGGCAGGTGTACCAATCAGATTAGCCACGATAGAGGCTAGTGTATGTTCCTTCCATGTTATGGGAAACCAGTAAAGGGGCTGAATTGAAGCTTTTGCGCCAATTCGCTGGATTTGCCTCATTTGCGTAAAAACCAGACTGTACAAAAGCGCTATAGTGGGGAGAGTTACAAAAAGATTGATTGCGCCGTCAAAGATTAGTTGCCTCACGCTTGAGTCCGATATTCCATTGTAAAAGTATCCGACAAACCAGCCGACTAACAATCCAAGCACACATGCCGCTATGTATGAAGCGTATGTTACTGCTTTGTTCTCGCGGAATCTTCTGAATCTAGCCCCTCTGATCATGCGTGAAGATTTAACTTCTACGCGTATCAGGTGAAGAACGTTTCTCCAGTTCACTTCATCAATGCCTCAACCACGGGCTTAATGTCTCCAGTTCCAATAAGCTTAAGGAAAATATCCTCTAATCCCGATTCAGGCATCTTCGCCTTTTGCCTCAACTCCTTCATGGTACCTAACGCCAACAACTTTCCTTCATACATAATCGCTATTCGATCGCACATAGCTTGGGCAATCTCCAAAACGTGAGTAGACATTATAGCAATCACGCCCTGCGCAGCTAACTCATGTAGTAAATCCTTAACAATTCTCGCGGATTTTGGGTCTAAACCACTTAAGGGTTCATCTAAAAGCAGAAGCTCAGGCTTATGCATTAATGCAGAGATGATGATGACCTTCTGTTTCATCCCCTCAGAATAAGAGCTTATCATATCACCCTCTCTTCCCTCTAGATCTAGAGCCTTGACAAACTCGTCGATTCGCTTTTTCTTCTCGTCAGGAGCCATCCCATAAACATCGCCAGTGAAGTCGAGAAATTCAAGACCAGTTAAAAACTCGTAGGTCCTTGGTGATTCAGGCACATAACCCACCTTTCTCTTAACAGCAACAGGATCATCCTCCACGTTGATGCCCAAAACGTTTACAGACCCGGAGTCAGGCTTGACCAAACCCAAAATCATTTTAAGAGTTGTTGACTTGCCCGAGCCATTTGGACCCAGAAGACCTAAGATTTCGCCTTTTCTTATGTCTAAGTCAAGGTAATCTACAGCTGTGATGTCAGCATATCGCTTAGAAACACTTGTCAACTTGACACCTGAAAGATAAGTCAAAGTCTAACAACCTCTATCAAATGCAAAACGAAGTACCACTTAAGATTTTCGTGGATGTTTTCTTCTTGAGCAATCGCTTGGCTCAGGAGTTTAGTAAGCGACCCTCTCGGTCAATTTCTCCGCAGCGAATTCGCGTGGTAGAGATAGGCACGTGGTTCTCAGATGGAATCATGTCAATGGCGATTATTTGCAGCGGAGGCAATTCTCTTCTTTCTCTTTCTTCATTAATCTTAACGGCCATAAGCTCAGTCTCGCGACTCACAATCAGAGCCTCAACACACCCTTCAGACAATGTTACCCCAAAAGGATCATTCAAAGTCACAATCTCAGCCCTCTCCAAAACTCCTCTTTCTCGCAGAAACTTGCTCAATTCTTCCAGCCTTTGTTCATAAGAGGCAGTTACATGAGGCTTACTAAGACTCTCAACAAGTCTATCGGAACATAAACCAACCAAAACACGTTCTCCAACCTCAAAGGCTTTCATGAGCAAAACTCTGTGTCCCTTATGAAACTCGTCAAAAGTGCCGCCAACAGCCACCACTCGGAACATTTTCATGGCTTTTCCATCTTTTGCTTGACCAATGCCAGAAATCCTATAGTTATAAGTGTAGCGCCGCCGATATAATACAGCAATTCTATAAATAACGTGCCACTTAGACCATTAGTGCTGGCTGTAAAGGCCCCAAGCGGCGTAAACGTAGTTGCAAGTCCAATAAAAAGCATGATTACTCCTGGAACAACCGTTGCTAAACTGAAAGAAGTTTTAGGTATTTCTGTTTCTAAGCTCTTGACACGAACTTCTTCGGATACAATTGTTGGCATAGCATAGGCCACGGCACGAATGAGTAGAGGTGTGACCAAGAGAATGCAGGGTAGCATTGTCACAAACCAATAAATGGTCAAGCCAACCGAAAGATAAGTTAGTGAATCTGGTGAAAATGCGAGTGCCTGCATGTAAAATGTCTTGAACAAAAATACGTAAAGAAAGGCAACAATTGCATTGGCGACGACTAGCGTAATAACTGAGGCGGAAATAAATCTTGTCCAATTAAACTTCTTCTTAAGAATGTAGCCAAATATGTAAAATCCTATAAAGTTACCCGGCACTGCTGCCAATAAACTGCCCATGTAAAGGGTTCCATGTTTCGTCGAGTCTGCTATCAGTGTGCCCATTGCAGCACCTATTGCTGCTGGAAGTGGCCCAAAAATAGCTCCAAAAAGGGCTGGTATTATGACTGCAGGTCTAAATTGACCAAAACCCCACGGAGAAGGTATATAAGCAGTCGCATAGCTGCCAACCGCATATAATGCAGCACACATTGCTGTTGCAATTACAAGCAATGAAGCGGGATGGTTAGGTTTGTTCATGTTTTTCCCCTTCTGGAAGAAATTGGATACGTTAGATAAAGATTCTGTATGAACTGTTTAAACAAGTTTATACTTTCTGATGGTAGGTCCATTGAATATTTTGCTGTTGTGCACATGTCATAGAGCCCAATTCTTATGTCTAAATTTTCGAGCCGCTTAAATACGTATTGTATTAACTTCTAAGTAATGGGAACTGAGGCTTTGAAATGACTGAAAAGAATGAGTGGCGCCATATTTTTACGCTTTTAAAATTAGCTGAGATGGGAGCCCACCGAAGAACAGCCAAGATTTCCACAGAATATTTAGCTGGAAAATTGGGCACTTCTCAGCAGACGGCTTCACGTTACCTAATCGAATTGGATAACAGTGGATTGATTAAGCGAACTATGACGCCTGAAGGCTGTCTCCTAAAAATCACGGATACAGGCATTAAAGAACTGAAAGGTCTCTATTCAAATCTGCGTTTTTTGATGGAAGCTGAGTATCCGCCGTCAATAACTTTGGAAGGCGTGGTTTTTACGGGATTAGGTGAAGGCGCCTACTACATATCAAAAGAACCGTATAAAAAGCAGTTTATGGAAAAACTGGGCTTTGAACCGTACTCTGGCACGCTTAATCTAAAACTTACTACTGATTATGATGTTAAGACCCGCTCAGAACTTGAAGCTTATCCTGCAGTTGAAATAGAAGGTTTTAAAAATGAAGACCGCACTTTCGGATCGGTGAAATGCTATCCTGTGATAATAGAAAATAAGGTGAAGGGGGCTTTGATTTTAGCTTTAAGAAGCCACTATGACACTTCAGTGATTGAGGTTATTGCGCCTGTTTTTCTGCGGAAACATCTTAAACTGAAAGATGGGCATAAGGTGAAGGTGGAAGTTTTAACACTTCCATAATTGCTTTAACTTCTAGGTGAATAGGAATAGCGATAGCTGTAAGCATGTTTTACAGCATGTCTGCGTGATGCTCCAAGCACATAACCTATGCATAATCCGACAGCCAAACCGCCTAAATGAGCTAGAAAGTTCACGTTCGGTCCGATGTTTATCATAAACAAAAAGAAAGCGTACATTAATGCGGTCATTATTGACTGCCCGACTGCGCGTCTAACATAAATGATGCAGGCCCCGAACACTCCGAAGATAGCTCCAGAAGCTCCCACAGAAACGAAGAGAACTCCTGGGGCGCTGTAAGGTCCAAACGCTAATGACAGCAAGTTTCCAGTTAAACCGCTTAAAAAGTATGTGAGAAGGTATTCTTGGATGCTGAACATTTCTTCTGCTCTAAGCCCAAAAATGAGTAGAAAGAACATGTTGCCAAATAAGTGTACTATGCTAGCGTGGACAAACATGGATGTAAAGAGTTGCCAATACCAGCCGTGATAGATAACAAGATAGTTCACTTGCCCAAACCAGAAGATTGCACGATCACCCGTTACTATGAAGTCTCCACCAATTATTGAGGTACAAATGTAGACGATTATGTTTAATGTGATGAGTATGTAGGTTGGCATGTACTCCTTAGAGTGCTTAAGCATTGCATTCATCTTTTGAAGTCTTCAATGATTTTCTGTTTAATCTTTGAAGAACTGTCTAATTCGTCTTCTCCAAATTTGCCAATCTTTACAATTTTTATCTTCAACCCTTTTTCTTTTATGTAATTTCTTACCGTTTGCTCCATGTTGGTCTTATGGCTGTCGTGACCAATAGCTATAATGTCGGGCTTGATTTTCTCAATGACTTTCTGCATGTCGAAGTCTTCATAGCCAAGAATTGCCTCATCAACAACTTTTAACGATTCTAAAAGGGCTCGTCTCTGATTTTCAGGCATAATAGGTTTCTTGCCCTTCCTCTTTTCCACAGTGCGGTCTCTGGCTACGATTACTATGAGTTCAGCGTTTCGTCCACCAGTCTTTTTCGCTTCCTCCAAAAACTTGACGTGCCCAAGATGTAGCAAGTCAAATACGCCTGAAGCTAAAACTATCTTTCGCTTTTTCTCTTTAATGGCCATTCGAATTTCACGGCTCCCAACAGTTTCAACGCATCAAGTAGGCCTTCGCAATAGGCAACGGAAGTCAAACTTACCTCAAATTTCTTTTTGTCTCTATAATATTTGGCGTCCTCTAAATAGGCTTTGGCAGATTCCAACACCTTCTTAACGGCTGACATGTCAATATTCACGCGACTTTCAGCCATTTCTATTTCAGAAAAGACACGCTCAGCAGAACCTATATACTTAGAAACAAGCTCCTCCAAACTCATTCAGCATCCTTCCTCAACTTTTCTGGACCGCCAGCTAATACTACGAGGGCTTCGGCTTCCATAAAATGAAGTTTGCCTGGAAAAATGATGCAGTATGGCGGTTCGCGAAAATCGTAGACTAACAACTTTTCTACAGAATCAGCCTTAACCATTGGATTATTGCTTCCAGCCCTAGCTATTCCAACTGCAAGCGAATCCACTGTGATTATGCCTTTTTTCTTTTTCTCTTCTATTTTCAAAAGCAAGTTTAGGCTTTCGCGAATGCTGAGATAACGTTTCTCTTCAGCTTTAATGTCTAATAGACAAAGAGTGTGAAGTCCAAGTCTTCTGTTCTGCGCTATAACATCGTAGGGAGTTTCAGAAGGGGTTTCGTCTGGGAAAGGTATTGTCACGCTTTTCCCGAACTTATAGTTATGTAAGCCAGACAAACCTATAACAGCAGAAATTATGGAAGCCCCGTGAACTATGCGAGTTTTTATTGCATGCTTTTCAGCCTCTATTCTCAAAGCAACATGCGTTGTAGCTATTAGCGGGTCGCCTGGAACAAGCAGAACAGCCTTACCATTTTCAGCAGCCTTTAAAACAACCTCTCCATTTTCTTCTTCAAGCTCCCTTCTCGAAACAACCTTAAGCCTTTTTCCGCAGATTTCTTCAAAGCGCTTTATTGAAAAGTTTGGCATAAAACTCGTGTAAAGCTCCATAAAAGCAACATCTGCGGTTTTGACTTCTTCTAAACCACGTAAGCTTATTCCTGCCTCGTCATTTAAACCAAGCCCGACGAAAACCAGTTCACCCAACATTTCCGCCTCATAATCAAAATTTGGGATTAGACTTAAAACTGTTGACTTTCTCAACGCATTATTACAAACAGAGATAGATTCATAAAATTCTGAAGCCAAAAGCTAAATTTATTAAAGCGGGATGAAATGCATAATCCACGAAGGAAGGGCCCGTAGCTCAGTAAGGCTAGAGCACCGGACTCTTAAGTGAAGATGAATTCACGCAGAAATCCGGGGGTCACGGGTTCAATTCCCGTCGGGCCCGCCATACACGAAAGCCGCAATCAAGACAATCAAATCGTACTCTTCGCAATGCTTGACCTATTCAGAAACCCGAAGTTGAACCTATATATAAGGGAGGGGGTAGACTCCTGAGAACGAGAGGCTAAGCTGCCAATAGACATTGGTAACGGCTGGGAGAAGTGAGACCATGGTTAAGTGGATGAAGATTCTGAAAAAAAGTCCGATTGACTGGCTCCTCGAAGAAACAAATCCATCCGTTCGCTACTTTACGTTGCATGACATTCTCGATAAAGACAAAAATGACCCCCAAGTCGTGGCTGCAAAGCAAGCTATTCCAAAATCTCAAGTGGCAAAGAAAATATTGCAGAAGCAAAAACCCGATGGCTACTGGGAAGAACCAGCAAGCCCCTACCTCCCGAAATACAAGTCTTCTTATTGGCAGATAATGATCCTAGGCCAATTGGGCATGAATAAAACCGACAAAAGGATTGAAAAGGCTTGCGAACACATTTTCCAGTTTCAGTTTAAAGAAGGGGGCTTCACTTCTCAAACCAGAGAAACAGCATTCAGGGAATATCAGTGGCTCTTGAAACGGGGAAAAAAGCTGCCGCCCTATGAAAAGTGGGTATTTAACATTATTTTTGAGCAGCAACTTTCATGTCTAACTGGAAACATGGTCGCAGCTCTAATTAGGCTTGGATATGAAAATGACTCTCGCGTTCACAAAGCCATAGAATGGCTTGTTAAAATTCAAAACAAGGACGGAGGCTGGCTCTGTCCATACTGGAAAGCCCATGTTAGAGATAAGCATGGATGTTTTGACGGGACAATTTGCCCCTTAGAAGCCTTTTCGGAAGTGAAGAAGGAAAATTTAACTAAAGAAATGAACGAAACAATTGAAAAAGGCGCAGAATTTTTGCTTATGCATCGCTTGTTTAAGGCTGACCATCATGGCTATAAAGTGATTAACAAGTCTTGGTTAAAGCCAAGTTTTCCATGGTTTTACGGATACAACATTCTGAGAGGACTAGACGTTTTAACCAGACTTAATTACGTGAAGGATGAGCGTCTAAATGATGCTGTTGATGTTCTCTTGCAAAAACGACAAAGCAGTGGAGCATGGGTTTTGGAAAGTTCTCCAATTGGAAGAATGCAAACTAACATAGAAGCAAAGGGCAAACCAAGCAAGTGGATTACGCTCATTGCTTTAAGAGTACTGAAGCGTCTATATAATGAAAGGTAAATTCGCTATTTGCCTGTTTCTTTCTGATGTGCGTCAATTAAGTAGTTGAATGTGAAGGGTTTCATTATGACACTTCCTGATATGCTTATGAGAAAGATTTTGAAATCTTCAAGATATTTGCCCCAGTCTCTCCTAAAAATGTGGTAAAATTTTACGAAATCAGCGTAATTCTTATGCACTGAAATCATTATAGCGTCTGACTCTATCCCTTGGCCAGTGCTTAAAAACACAACGTTCGGCTGCTCCTTCGCCCATTCATTTCCTTTATCCCAAAGAGGGTGTACAAGCTCTTTTGAACGGAAAAGAGTAAGGGCTAGTATGTCAAAGCCAAGATAGGAAAAATTTGGAATTATAGTATACTGTTTTATCGCTTCCTTTTCTAGAACCTTCCTTAATCGAGTTACAGTAGGTTGGGAAATATCTAAAATCTTTGCTAGGTCTCTGTCGCTTCGTTTTGAATTTTTAATCAATTCGAAAAGTAATTTGACCAATTTTTCTTGTTTCATAAATAACTTTTATGTCGAAATCCTTTATGAAACTTTTCATTAACCTAGCCATACTTGACAAATATTTAATGATTTAGAGGTTAGCTTTTGCAGATTTTACAGCATTTACTGTTCTCTTCAAAAGAAGTTGAGCTGCCTCTTGTGTAGGCCATCCGCCTAAACCGCAGTCAGGTCCTGTGAAAGTCATTCTGTCTCCGTATTTTTCTTTGGCGGCTGCAAATCTTTTTCTTATAATTGCTTCGCTTTCAACCAATTGTTCTGCACTCGGTTTCGTTACGCCTTTCTCATACAGTTCTGCCATAATCGAGTTTACGTCAGTTCGTGATACTCCAACCCTTATCTGCTTGTCCGCTCGCTCCAGCATTTTTCTTGAAACTGCTTCAATGTTTTTGGGAGATGCTGCATACTCAAACGATAATACGTTAAGATTTTCAATGTCCAACACATCGGCAACCTTCGATGAAGAATGTAGATGGATCTGCTTTGTAGCGCCGTTGAAATCGAAGGCTTTTTCAAGAACGTCTAGAATTGTGTCTTTCTCGGCAGATATGTCTTGAAACCCAAAGCTGGGCTCATCCAGCGACACCACTTCTGTTTTGACGTATTTGGAATTTAGAATAGAATTTCTTGCAAAGCGTTTTACAGTTTCTGCAAACATCAGAAGAACATCCTTGTAAGCTACAGTTCCAATTTCTTTCAGATACAATTCCATGGCTCCTGTAACGCACACGCGAAGCAAAACTTTTTTCCCAGCTTCTTCACTGATTCTTTTCGCTTCGTCATTAATCACACGCACTTCAGGTATGATTGCCTTTTTTTCGTCAACCACGTAGGTGCCTTTGTCCATGGCTTTGCGGATAATGTCCGCAAATTGTTGATTCATGTCGTAATGCTGCGGATAGTTAACAACGTCCAAGCCTGTATCGAATTTTTTCTTAAAAGAACCTGTTATAACGCGATAAAAATTGTCGAAGAGGAACTCGTCTTTTCTGAAGTCTTCTCCGTTCATCATTGCGTCTCTTGCGTGGACGTATGCCTTATTGAACATTGTTCTATTGACATAATTAGGTAGTGGAAAACTTCCCACATCGTCAACAAGAGTAGCCATACAGAAAAGTTGATCCTTGAACCATTTAAAACTAACCTTCACGCGCAAAATGCTTTGATGCGGTAGCGCTAGTTTTTTTATGTTCTTTGTGTTTGTTCAGCTTGCTCACATTTTTGGTGATTACAGAATTTCCGAATGCAATATGACTCATAACAAAGTGTCAAAAAAAAGGTAGGGGATTGTGGTGGTGCAGAGGCTTGTCAGTTTATGGGTTCCAAGGGTGATCGGCGCGAGCATGTGCATACATATCGTCCAATGCATTTTGCCACCATAGATGCTCGCCGTAAGCTCGTCTTGCTTTCTGCGCAAGTGACGGTGTATCCGATTGGTCGGATGTTTCAACCGATGATTCTTCAGGGTTTTGGTGAACTATGGACTGACCTGCATCATCTGATAGGGTAACATTGACTAACTGAATCGGGTTCTCGTTTGACGTGGAGAGGACCTTAAAGGTAATGGTGAAGAAAACGCCATTTCCGCTGAATGACTCAGCAGGCGACATCGAAGAACATGCAATCCAGCAGGTTCCAGCAGATGAGTCAACTTCATCTTTCAGTGAAAAAGTTGGGTCATGAAGAACCCCCTGCGAATAACTTTCCACAGGTGCCATAACAACATGACTAACGTATTCTAGAGTTGCAGGGTCCCATTTCAATTCGATGTCAAAACCATATAGATTTACAACATCCTCGGATAGAATAAAGCTAACAGTAACAGTTTCCCCAACATCTACACCAGCTATATTGTCAGGAGTAAAGCAAACCATAGACGAGTTATCTTCGTTGCTTCCCAATCCAAAGCCGTTACTTATGCCGAACAATAGAAACAATGGCAATAGCAAAAAAACGATGGCTGCAATGTGAATTTTTCTCAACATTTCACACCACAGATTTCGAAGGAAAGATTTTATTTAAGCTTTGGTTGCAAAAGCTTATATGTCTCCGTTTCTGGTTTCACTGTAACTTCTTATGTTTGTTGTATTTCATGATTTACAAGAACTTTGACCTAATCCCAAGAGAAAGCGTACACATTTCAGAAAACTTTTGAGAAAAAGATATAAGCAACTGCTACTTCGTGAGCATTAGTTGAGGTTCAATATGAATATTTGGAAACTTCGCCTGTCCATGTTGGGCACACTGACCATAATAATAGCCCTATCTACGCTAGTCTTCACAGTGATTCTAAGCTTAGCGGGCTCTCTAGACATAATGACACTAGGCATTTTAGTAGTTGCCTTCAACATTGTTCAATGGTTAATATCCCCCTACATAATTGACGCCCTTTATCGCACACGTGAATTGCCCGTGAGCGAAGACCCAAAACTGCATGAGATAGTTGAAAACCTCAGTAGAAAAAGCGGAATAAAAAAGCCACGGCTAATGCTTGCACAAATTCCAATTCCAAACGCATTTGCTTACGGCTCACCCATAGCTGGGAACCGAGTGGCAGTTACAAGCGGTCTGCTGAAAACATTGGAAAACGAGGAAGTTGAGGCTGTTATTGGACATGAACTTGGACACTTAAAACATAGAGACGTACAAATAATGATGTTCGTGTCGCTGCTACCAGCACTTCTAACGTACATAGGCTATTCGCTTATGCTCTCATCTATGTATCGTCAAAAAGAAGGGGGCGGTGGCTCGGCATTGTTGGGCATAGGTTTTGTGGCTTTTTCATGGGTGTTAAACATGTTTATACTGTATCTAAGTCGTCTGCGTGAATATTATGCGGATAGACACAGCGTCTTGGTAGTTGATGATGGCCCACGGAAACTTTCAGAAGGCTTGGCAAAAATAGTTAACACGACTAAAAACATGAAAAAAGATAGAAAAAACATGCAACACCTAAGCTCCTTTAAAGCATTATTCATAGCCGACCCAGACCATGCAGAAACAGATTCCATGGCAATGTCTGTTACGGCAGCCACAAGTGACCAGAAACTGGTCCAAGAAATCCTGTCACAGAAACTGACAACGATTGATAGAATAACAGAAATTTTTTCAACGCACCCTAACATAATTAAGCGACTTAAAGCTCTGGAAGAAACAAGTTAGCAACAGCCACGTTTTCATAAACCGTCTTTGTGTTCTCTGCTTCAGCAAAACATTAAAATCGACAAGACACACTTTATTTCAGGCTATTAGATGTGATGTCTATGCAAAATTCAAGCGTTTTCTCCGAAATTGAAAGACAAAAAAACGAAATGGCGCAAACTTTAATGGAACTTATCCGCGTTCCAGCGATTTCCCCAGAAAACAGCGGAGAAGGAGAATCGAGAAAAGCTGAAAAACTAATGCAGACATTAGGAACCGTTGGCTTTGACAAAATAGAACACTTCGACGCTGAAGATGAGAGAGTTCCATCCAAAAAGCGACCTAATGTTGTGGCTTA
>Ga0172365_10002656_pt1 | contig 13244 bp, 13 predicted proteins | sample LakKivSesite48cm_FD_114535 | JGI IMG/M metagenome (GOLD analysis project Ga0172365, IMG submission 114535) | Sediment microbial communities from Lake Kivu, Rwanda - Sediment site 48cm | ecosystem: Environmental > Aquatic > Freshwater > Lake > Sediment | place: Rwanda: Western Province, Lake...
AGACTAAGATGTGGGACAATGAAACTTTTGACAAAGAACCTGAATGGAGTGACCCAAAATTATTATTTGATTTGATAGATTTTCTTTTGTCTGATAAATCAAATGGTATAACTGGTAAATTTTTGCATCCTAAAGATGATTATAAAAATCTCGATAAAAGTATATCTGATTCAGACGATTTTACATTAAGAAGGATAGACAATTTCAAGTTCACAAGTGTAAGATGAATTATGTCATAGGGATAATCGGATGTGGAAAAATAGGCAGAAAAAGAGCAGAGATAATAAAGAAATTTCCAAACTCAAAGATAAAACTTGTTTGTGATATTGATATTAAAAAAGCAGAATCTTTAGCGACAGAACTGCAATGTGGTTCAACAGTTAAATGGAGAGATATTGTAAATGATAAAGACATAAATATTGTGATTATCTCGACAATAAACGATAGTTTATCGCAGTTGACTATAGATTCCATAAAAAATAATAAAAATGTTCTTGTTGAAAAACCTGCTGGAAGAAATCCAATTGAGATATTAAAAATAATAAAAGAGTACAAACCAAGAAAAAACAAGTTAAAAATTAAAGTCGGTTTTAATCATAGATTCCATCCTGCAATTGAGAAAGCAAAAGAAATATTATTCAATGAAAACATAGGCGATATAATGTTTATCAGAGCAAGATACGGTCACGGTGGAAGATTAGGTTATGATAAAGAATGGAGAGCATATAAAGATAAGGCTGGGGGAGGAGAGATGCTTGACCAAGGAAGTCACCTTGTTGATTTATCGAGGTATTTTATCGGTGATTTTGATAAATCAATAGGTTATTGTAAAACTTTCTTTTGGGACATGAAAGTTGAAGATAATTGTTTTGCTTTGTTAAAAACAAAGAAAGGCCAGATTGCTCAATTACATGCGTCATGCACTCAATGGAAAAATATATTTTCTATGGAGATATTTTGTAAGACAGGGCAGATTAATATTGATGGGTTAGGTGGAAGTTATGGCAAAGAGACATTGACTTTTTATAAGATGAAATATGGTATGGGTGTTCCTGATAAGTTTGTTTTTGATTGGGAAACAGACGATTCATGGGAAAAAGAATACGCTAATTTTATTGAATCGATTGAATTAAATAAAGAACCAAATGGAAATATTTATGATGCTTATGAATCTATAAAATTGATAAATGATATTTATAAATGGAACAAATCAAAAAAACCTATATTTAATTATAGAATAAGTATTAAGAAAGATGTCTCTTATTAATCTTATCTTTTTTCCTTCATTAAAACTTCTTGATTTGTAATAAACAGGTATTTCTAAAGGTATATAACCTTTTCTTATGAATTTTGCACATATTTCCCAATCAAGATTAAAATAATTTGATTTGAAATTTATCCCTTTAAGGCAGTCTTTATGAAAGACTTTATACATCGATTGGGGGTCTGTGATATTGACACCATAAAGCAAATTAAATATCAAATCAGCAAAATGTGCGATTATGTTTATAAAAGTTATTTTTGAGATATTTTTTTCTTGTTTTCTTATCATCCATGTTTTTTTACCCATTTTTCTTGAACCTATTACAAACTTTGTCTGTTTCTTTAATATAGGTTCTATCAGTTTGTTGTAATCGTTAGGATTATATTCTAAATCTGCATCTTGGATAAGTATAATATCTCCAGTTATCATTTTAAATCCGTTTCTTACTGCAAAACCTTTGCCGTTTGCTTTGTCTTCATAGATTACTTTAAAACCTTTTTTGCTTTCATATTTTTTAACAATTTCTTTACTGCCATCTGTAGAATTGCTTTCAATAATTATAATTTCTCTTTCAATAGGTAATTTTACAGAAAGAATTTTATTGATAAGTTTAACAAGATATTTTTTTTCATTGTATACCGGCAAAATTATTGATAGTTTCATACTTGATTCCTGTTTTTAAACAAATATTTGATATAAGGAATTAATGCTCTTTTTTCAGATTTCATATGTAAATATGCATAAACAAAATAAAACCAGTATTTGAATAATATATTTGATTTCATTTTTATCAGTCGTTTTATCAAAAATTTTGATTTAGGAAATATAATTAGTGTCTGAAAAAAATATAAAAGATTTTTAATCATATTATTATCGACATCTTTCAATATGGTTGTCTGAAAGATAGATGTAGGTATAGAATCAAAATTAAAGTCATTATCAAGATAACCACCATTTTTTGCTATGTCAACAATTTGGGTGTTTGGCATAGGTGTAAAGATAGCGCCTCTCGGAAAGTCAGTTTCCATCTTTATATTGATGTCAATGGTTTCCCATATGTCTTTTTCTGATTCATAAGGCAGACCAATCATATTATATGTTCTGAATTTAATATTATGTTTATGCAATTCATTCGCTAAATCAATTAAGTCTTGATTTGAATATCGTCTGTTTAAAATATTTTTTCTTATTGATTCTGAACCAGATTCAACGCCAATTGCTACACTAAAACAGTTATATTTACATAATATATCAATGCATTTTTTTGTCGCTAATTCCGGCCTTAATAAAAGCACAAATGGTAATTTTGTTATCTTTGAATATTCTTTCAAGAGATTATCCATCCATTGAATATCTATACCAAATGAATCTGAAGTGAATAAAACTGGACTTTTAGAGAAATAATTTAATGCTTGTTTAATCTCCAAAATAGACCTTTCAACACTAAAATATCTCACATATTTACCAAGACCATTATACAAATCTCTTGTTGACTTATTAAAACAATATGAACATGAAAATGGACAGCCTCTTATCAAAAAAACTATTGGTGGTGAATTTTCTAATATTTTATTGTTATAACAAGACCAATCTATCAAAGGAATATCATCTAAAGGTTCAACTAATTTTCTTAATTCATTTTTGTATATCTTATTGTCAAATTTAACCCATAAATTTTTAATGTTTATGTATGGTTCATTTTTATCTATTGCATCCATCAAGTCAATCAAAGCAAATTCACCTTCTCCTCTACAGATTATATCTATGGATTTGTCTTCAATCACTTCAGGAAATAATGTCGGATGAGAACCACCAAGGATTATAGGTATATTATATTTTTCTTTTATCTTTTTTGATATTGAAAGTATCTCTTTATGAACACTACTCATACATGAAAAACCAATCATATCCGGTTTTTCATCTGATATTTTTGACAATATATTTTTTATATTATTGCTTACATAAAGAACAAAATTATGATTTTTTGATTTTAAAGCACCATTAAGATATGCTGTCCCTGCATAGGGTAAAGGTTGTATCTGAATCATTAATAGTTTTGCCATTATTTCACTTCAAACAACAAAAATGCTTGATTAGACATTTTAACATTTAAGTTATAATCTGAATTTGAAAGATAATATCTTGATAATTCATTTGTCATATCAACGCCTAAAGTATTTACACACCAACTTGAAATTATCAAATAATCAATGTCATATTTTGTTTTTATATAATCAACTTTTTTTAGTATTTCATCTGATGTTTTTACTATGCTTTGATTGTTAACATAATCAAAATACCCATATACTTCTTTTTCCCAAGGATAGTTCATCTGATTGTTTGCGATTATTCCTTTATTACTGCATAAACTGAACACATTTTTATCAAAACCTAATTGTCTTAATGAAGAATAACCGATGACCTCATCGTAAGTATACCAACCATATCCGGGAGTCCATTGTGAAGTTTGAACTATATATCTTGGAACTGCAGATGTAAATATAATTCCTATAAATATAATGGATAAGATTATAGTTTTAAATATTTTGTTTTTTAAACTGTTCATAACAATCATTATCGTAGATGCAGAATGCAAAGCGATAAATATCGCAAATATCGACCACCATCTATAATTTTGTACAGAAAATCTGAAATAACCACCAGTTAAAATCCATAAAAATATGAAATACCATAAGAATATGATAAGATAGATAAAGTTATTTTTGTATAATATTTTCTTGTTAAAAAATACAAATATAACGCCAACAAGACATATGCTAAACAAGACTAAACCAACGCCTTCTTCTTGGTCAACTCTTGATATGTTTTTTGCATAAAAAAAATCTTTCAATGTCTTGTCTTCTATATCATACGAGTTCATCGTATAATTAAATGACAATAAACCCCCAGAACCACCTGCTTTTTTTATCATATCATCGAATCCACCATTTATGACAATATCACCATATAACAAAGATGAAAATAACAATCCTATAAACCCTATAATCAATATTCTTAATGAAATATTTTTGTCTTTAAAGAGATAGATTATCATAATTATGAACAAAATTATTGATGTTTGTATTGCAGTTATAGGGTGTGAAAGTATCAATGAACCACACATTATTCCTGCAAGAAATACATTTTTAAATTTCAAGAAAGATAAACTTAAAGTAAACAAGAATGTCATTAATATGGTGATTGACAAAGTATAATTAAATATGAAATGACTTACATAACAAGGAACCATTATTAATATGGTGGTTGCAATCAAAGAGAATTGAATATTTTTTTCTGAAAATATATAACAAAACAAGAAAAAAGATATTATACCCATCAAAAGAATCAAACAGATAAAAATTTTCATCAATGAATATAAATCTGGGGTTATTTGATGCAATAAACCAAGTAAAGTTGATAATCCAGGCGGACTGTTTGGAACAAGATAATAACCTGCAATTACAGAATTTCCATAACTATGATAGTCTTGATTTATAGAGATATATTTTGCCCCCATAGCATAGAACCACGGGTCATCATCTTCAATCCAAGGATAAGAAAAAGTGCCTTTTAACATAAATATAAAAAAGATAGTTAAAACAATCAGTAAAATAATTTGATATACATTTGGTCTGTTGAAAGAGATATTTATCTTGTTTTTTATCAATAAAAAAATAGGGATTATTGATGATATAATAAGAAAAAACCATATGTTTAATGGGATTCTGCATATACCAAATATAAAAATCATGATAAAGAAAATAGCAAATCCTACAGATATTAAACTAAATAATCTGTAAAGTTTTGATTCAAAATAATCTGTAAACTTAAAGAAACAATTTGTTGATATACCAAAAAATATACAGATTATCAAAAATAAAATCAATGCAAAATATGTTTCAAATATCATCTTTTACCTCTATAAATCAGCATTTATAAATATATCCTAAAACCATATTTTTGTCAGAAAATGTTTTTAAGATAGTGCAATTTTCAAGTGAAATTATTTCATCTGGCAGATTAAGATAGTTCATGAAAAACACATAACTTGATGATAGATTAAAATCTTTAAGATAGACATCATTCGTAGTGAAATCATTGAAAGGGCTTAATATATGTATCGAACTTTTATTTTTATTAAGGTAAAATAATGAAGGGTCATAATTAGGACTATCTATATTAAGGAAATAATTTTCATCTAAATTATTGTTATAATAATCAACCATCTCAAATCCTATTTTTGAGAAATTTGGTTGTGTTAAATTTGTTGTAAATTCATACATTAAAAATATTTCATAAGCAAACATACAACCCAATAAAATATTGATTGCCGTTTTTTTAATTTGTATCTTTTTTGAAATTAAATAAAGTATATAACAGAAACAAATAATACTTATTACAATTAAAATTGAATAAAAAGAGATATATAAAGGTAGCATAGATGAATTTGTCATTAAAAATTTAAAATTAAAATCAAATAATAATATTTTATTCAACATCATTAAAGCATTATTTGGTGGATTGAATGACATTATCATATTTCCTATAAATAATACAATAAACATAATAGTAAATGAACTTATTAGAATATTATCAGATAAATAATTTTTTTCTTGCAAATCATACATAAATATGCCAAATAATATACAGAAAGCAGGAATTATAGGCATAAGGTATCTTGCAATATCACCTATATTTATTAAACCTAAAAATATGACAAAGAATGTTCCTATCCATAAGATAAAAAATAGATTTTTTTTCTTTTTGTAATTTGTAAAAAATAATGGTATCAATAATATCCCTATAAACATTAAAGTATATATCACTAACATTATATTAATTAAACTTTTTTCAGTATTTATTGATGTCATAAAAGAAAAGATTTTTGTGATTAGATTTGGTACATTTCTATATAAATAAATTAATACTGAACAAAATAAAATTAAAAATACCATACTTGATTGTATAAAAAAATTTATTACATTTAATATATTTTTATTGTTCATTATCGCATCAAAAACATAATATAAAAATAAGATAAATAAGATTATTATACCAGATATTTCTCTTATGCAACTGATTATAGTCAGTAATATTCCTAATACAAACATTCCTGGAAAAAACGATTTTTCAATTTTAGATGTATCATAAAAAATAAACATAGTCAAAGAGATAAAGAAAGACAATATTGCTCCATCCATATCAACTTGAATTGAAGAAATAAATGCATAAAAACTCACAGTATAAACAAAACAAGATAACAACGCAATGTCTTTATTGAAATATTTTTTTGCAAACTGATAGATAAGAAAGAATATACTTATACTGAAAATTATAGGAACAAGTCTCATTGACATTGTTGACAAACCAAAGATAGAAGTAAATAATTTATAAAAAATCAATGAACCTGGCATATGGGGAATGTAATGATGTTCGTAAGGAAAAACATTGAATAGATTGATTTCTGCCGCCCAAGCAGATTCATTATACCATAAATATTTGTTTAAATTAAAAAATCTTGTCACGATAAAAAGTATAAAAATACTGATAAGTAATACATTTTCTTTGAACAGTTTTTTTATTTCCATTTATACCTTACAATCAAATACATCATTTTTAATCCCAATTTAAAAGAGTTCCAAAATCCATTTGTTATCTTAGATTCACCTATCCTTTCCTTATAATTGATGGGTATTTCAATTATCTTTAATTTCTTTTTTATACATAATATCATAAATTCAGGAGAAAATTCAGATTTTCCAATACTGAAATAAGGTTTAATCTTTTTTAATGCGTCTTTTTTAATCGCTTTGAATGTACAACCAACATCAGTCAAACATGAACCATTATGCATATATTCAAGGAATTTTGCCATAAACCAATTGCCTAACCTTAAAAACCAGTTCATTTTTGCATTAGACCATATAAGACTTTTTGATGTTCTTGAACCAAAAACAACGTCAAATTCATTTATATATGTTAAAAATTTAAAGACGTCTTTTGCTATAAATGTTCCATCAGGTTCACAAGTGAATATTATGTCACCTTTTGCCTCAGACAAACCTTTTCTTAAAGCATATCCATAACCTTGTTTTTTCTCTAAAATATATTTTGCTCTTGTTTTACCTATTATTACACCTGTGTTATCAGTAGAATTATTATCAACAACTATGATTTCATCAATAAAACCAAGAGAAAAAAAATCATTTATGGCTTTTTTTATATTTTTTTCTTCATTAAATGCTGGAAAAACAACAGATATTTTCTTTTTATTCCACATAAATCAAGTAAATTTATTTAGTACTATATAAATATTTTCAGTAAAGTTTATAAATAAATGATGATATGTTATATAAATTATTACAAAAAAAATATTTATAACTGGAGTTGCAGGATTTTTAGGCAGTCATTTAGCAGATTCTATGTTAGCAGAAGGTCATGAGGTTTCTGGATGCGACAACCTTATTGGTGGATATATAGATAATGTGCCTGATAAAGTAGATTTTCATCAAGTAGATTGTTGTTATCTGAACACAATGCGAAAATTACTAAAAGATGTAGATATTGTTTATCATACTGCTTGTACTGCTTATGAAGGATTAAGCGTTTTTTCACCACAATTGGTCTGTCAAAATACATTCCAAATAACAGCAACTATGGCTTCCGCAGCAATTTCAAACAATGTAAAAAGATTTGTCAATTGTTCAAGCATGGCGAGATATGGAAAACAAGATAAAACACCGTTTACTGAAGATATGATACCCAAACCAGAAGACCCATATGGAATATCAAAATTAGCCGCGGAAAACTTATTAAATATTTTGTCAAAAGTTCATGGTATAGAAGTTGTTCATGCTGTACCACATAACATAATAGGCACAAGACAAAAATATGATGACCCATACAGAAATGTTGCGTCAATAATGATTAATCTTATGTTACAAGGAAGACAACCGATAATATATGGCGATGGAGAACAAAAAAGATGTTTTTCTTTTGTTCAAGATGACATAGATTGTTTGAAAAAATTAGCATTTCAAAAAAATGTAGTTGGTGAAATAATCAATATAGGTCCTGATGAAGAATTTGTCACAATAAATCAACTTGCAAATACTATTGCAGAATTGATTGACTTTAAATTAAAACCAATCTATATGCCTGGAAGACCACAAGAAGTTAAATATGCGACATGTTCTGCAGATAAAGCAAGAAAATTATTAGGTTATGAGACAAGATATACTTTAAAACAAGGATTATCAGAAATGATAAATTACATAAAACAAAAAGGCACTAAAAAATTTAAATATCATCTTGATGTTGAAATCATCAATGACAAGACACCGAAGACATGGACAAAAAGAATGTTTTGATGGAACCAAAAAAATTAAATCTTGGATGCGGGAATGATATAAAAAAAGGCTGGATTAATCTTGATAAGATTAAATTAAAAGATGTTGATGTTGTTTATGATTTAAATAAATTGCCTTTGCCGTTTAAAGACTCAAGTATAGATTATATATTATGCAATAATATCTTAGAACATATAGATGATTATATCAGTTTATTAAAAGATTGTCACAGAATATTGAAAAAAGATGGCGAGATAGAGATTATATTGCCTCATTTCACTTCAGTAGATAGTTATAGTGACCCAACACATAAACATTTATTTTCATCACAGACATTTTTGTATTTCTTATCATATCATAATCTTAATTATTATTTTGATTTTAGTTTCAAAGAAGTCAAAACAAAGATAAAATTTTTAAAAAAAATATATCTCTTTTTTAATTATATATTAGAACCTTTAGTCAATATCAATGACAGGACAAGATTATTGTATGAGGCGACATGCTTAAACATATTTCCAGCATTCAGACTGATTATAAAAGTAAAAAAGTAACGAGGTATTCATATGAAAATACTTTTTTTAGGACAACCGAGCAAAGATAAATTTACAAATATAGCACCACCGATAGGTCTTTGTTATCTTTCTGCAACATTAAAAAAAGAAGGATATGATTCAAAAGTAATCGATGCATGTTCTTATTCATGGAAAAAGATAAAGAGTATATTAAGAGAAGAAAAACCTGATGTTGTGGGCATTCAATGTGTTACGATAGAAAGAGGTCAATCTTATAAATTAGCAAAGATAGTGAAAAAAGAACTGCCAAAATGCATAATCATTTTTGGTGGTCAACATGCTTCTTGTTTTCCAGAACAGATGTTTAAATTAGCGCCCATAGATTATGTTGTTATAGGTGAAGGTGAATTAACGATAATTGAATTGATTAAAGCGATAGAAAAAGGTAATGATTTGTATAACATAAAAGGTTTAGCATTTAAAGAAGCACAAAATAAGATAAAAATAAATCCAAGTAGAGAATTGATAAATGATTTAGATATAATACCTTTTCCAGATTATTCTGCTATCGATTTATCACAATATGCAACAAACAAGTTTGGTGAAAAAGTTGCATCTGCATCAATGATTACTTCACGCGGATGTATTTATAATTGTGCATTTTGCTCGTCTACGCATTTTTGGGGAAGACATTACAGAGTAAGAAGCGCAGAAAATGTGATTAAAGAATTAAGTGAATTATATGATAAAGGTATAAGACAGTTTGATTTTATCGAAGATAATTTCATCGTAGACAAAGAAAGGATGATTAAAATTTGTCAATGGATGATAGATAAAAAAGACATAAGATTTTTTGTCACAGCAAGTATAAGAATAATGGATGAAGAAAGGTTAAAATGGTTAAAGGATGCGGGATGTTTTGCTCTCAATTTTGGTATGGAATCTGGCTGTGATAAAATATTGAAAAATATAAGCAAATATCAAACAAAAGAAGATATAAAAAAAGCATATTTATTGACAAAAAAATATGGAATAAAAATAATAGGTTCTTTAATTGTCGGTTGTCCTGGAGAAACAAAAGAAACCATAAAAGAAACTGCAGAATTATTGAATGAGATATATCCTGACAGATTGGCTTATGGGGGTATATTATGGGTTTTACCGGGAACACCAATATATGAATTAAGCAAAAAACAAGGTATAATTTCTGATGATACGTGGCTTCATACAGACAAAGATATTTTTTATACTGCAGAACATAATTTAAGGCAATTAAAACATCTGCAAAAATTATTGCTGTATTATCAAGCAAGAAAAAGAAACTTTAAGCAAAAGTTATTGTTTATTGTGAGATATATACATCTGAGTATGCCTATAAGTATTAAAAGGATATTCAGGATTATATATTATAAATTTTTGCCTTCAATGTGAAAAGATGGTAGAAACATCTGTGATTGTATTGACCTGGAACCAGAAAGATTTTACTATAAGATGCCTTCATCATCTTTTAGACCAGACATACAAAGATTATGAAATAATACTTGTTGATAATTGTTCTGAAGATAATACAATTAATGAAGTAAAAAAAACATTTGGTGAACAGATTAAAGTAATTGCATTGAAAGAAAATAAAGGTTTTACAGGTGGAAATAATGAAGGTGTTAAAAATTCATCTGCATCTAAATATATTATGTTTTTGAACAATGACACTATCGTTCAAAATAACCTTTTAGAAGAAACAATAAAATCAATAAATTCTTCAGACAACATAGGTGCGGTCGCTGTACCTATATGCAATAAAGGAAAAGAAACAGAATTTAAAAAAACATTTGACGATAATGAATCTTTAATATCTAATTTGTTTGCTGAATATATACCCATAACAATAGATAAATCAATAAGAACAAATATCTTTGATTATTATCCTTCTGGTTGCTGTTTTTTATACAAAAAAGAAATATTTGATTTGCCATTTGATGAAGATTATTTTATATATTCTGAAGAAATTTATTTCAGTTTATTACTGCATTTAAAAGGATATGAAACTATACTCTGCAAAACATCTATAATTCAGCATGAAAACAGTGCATTAAAAAAATCATCAAAAAAAATAGATAATTATTTCAAATTTTTAGGTAAGAAAAATAAATTATTTAACCAATTTATTTTCTTTGAAACAAAAACACTTGTCAAACTTATGCCACTTATCATATTTTATAATATATTTGAGACAATATATGACTTTAAAAATATTTTTATCAGATTGAAAGCATATATTTATATCATTTTTAATATTAATAAAATTTTAGAAAAAAGAAAGTATATCAAAAAATTACGCATCATAAATGACAAAGAATTATTTAAGCAATTCACTTATAAATTTGTATCAAATATTCAGTTTCAAGATAAAATCTTAAAGTTAATAATTGCAATTTTAAATAAATTTAGTTATTTTTACTGTAAATTTGTCAATATAAAAACAATAGAAAACTATAAATTTATGTTAGCAAAACATCATATAAATTATATATAAAATGAATCTTAAACGATTTTTAGCGATAAACAAATGGAGAATAAATTTTGGTTACACATGGATAGGAACAATAGGTATAGGTTTGGTCGTATGCAAAACAATACAGGATATATCCAAACAATATATTATATTGCCAATATGGATATTATTTCCATTATGTGTGTTTACTTTATGGCTGGTGGGTTATATTGTTGATAAAAACAAAATGTATTCAGAAGAGATGAAATATTCAACTGAACGCAATGATTTTTTCAGGGAAATGAGAGAAGAGATAAATAAAAAATGAAAGAAACACAAGAAGAAAGTGAAAGAAGAGTTTGTTTTAAATATTGTCAAAAATATTTCAGCGAATGTGATATAAAAGAATGTTTTTATTTTTTCAGATTTAAAAAGATTGAAGAAAATGGGTATTAAAACATATTTTAAAAGTGGAATAGAATTTGATGAACAAAGAGACAAAGTATGGAAACATATATGTAAATATTTGCAAAATTACATTTCACCTTTAAATAGTATATTAGATTTAGGTGCGGGACATTGTAATTTTATAAACAACATAGAAGGCAATAATAAATATGCGGTTGATTTATTCAATGATTTAAAAAAATATGCAAGTTGCGATGTAAAATGTTATATTAGCAAATGTTTTAAATTAAATTTCATAAAAAGTCATAGTATTGATGTTGTTTTTTCAAGCAATCTTTTTGAGCATTTGGAAGATGATGAAATTGATAAAACATTAAAAGATATATTAAGAATACTAAAAGATAATGGAAAACTAATACTTATGCAACCTAATTTCAGATATTGTTATAAGAATTATTTTGATGATTATACACATATAAAAGTATTTACTGATGAATCATTACAAAGATTATTGAAATTATATGGATTTAATATAACAAAATGTATGCCTAAGTTTTTGCCATATTCAATAAAAAATAAAGCATCAAAGTTAAGTTGTCTGATACCTTTATATTTAAAATCACCGATAAAACCTTTTGCAGGACAGATGTTGTTGATAGGAGAAAAAATAACATGGAAATAATTGAATGATAATATGAAAGGAATTAATATTTCAGAAGAAACAAGAGAAAATAGATTTATTAGAAATAGTATTTTAATGACAATACGAAATTATATTGATAATCCAATGAATAATGTTCTAATAAGAAAAAAAATAAGTAATTTTGCAAAAACAAGAATTGGTGAAAAAAACTCTTTTTATGGAAAAAAACATACTAAAGAAGTAATTGAAAAAAATAGATTAAAACATTTAAATAAAGAACCTTGGAATAAATATATTCATCAAGAAAAAATAATTCACAACGGATATATTTTTATATATTTTCCTAAACATTTTAGAAGTAATAATCAAGGATATGTAAAAGAAGAAATTTTAATTATGGAAAAATATCTTGATAGATATTTGTTACCAAAAGAAATCGTTCATCATATCAATAGAATAAGAAATGATAATCGAATTGAAAATTTACAATTATTTAAAAATCATAGTGAACATATGATAGAACATTTAAAATTCAAAAATAGAGATAAAGATGGAAAATGGATTTAATAACACC
>Ga0172365_10002657_pt1 | contig 13243 bp, 9 predicted proteins | sample LakKivSesite48cm_FD_114535 | JGI IMG/M metagenome (GOLD analysis project Ga0172365, IMG submission 114535) | Sediment microbial communities from Lake Kivu, Rwanda - Sediment site 48cm | ecosystem: Environmental > Aquatic > Freshwater > Lake > Sediment | place: Rwanda: Western Province, Lake Kivu...
AGGAACATGCACAAACGGCAGGACAGAGGATTTTGAGGTTGCCGCAAGGATTCTTAAAGGCAGAAAGGTGAAACGCGGCATCCGGCTCATATGTACCCCCGGCTCAAGGGAGATTTACCTTGAGTGCATGAAGAAGGGGTATGTCCAGGCGATAACGGAAGCCGGCGGCTGCGTGACAAACCCGGGGTGCGGTCCCTGCGTTGGTACCCACCAGGGGGTTCCTTCCGACGGCGAAAACGTGATATCAACTGCAAACAGAAACTTCAAGGGCAGGATGGGAAACCAGAATGCCTTCATCTACCTCGCCTCTCCGGCCACGGTTGCCGCAAGCAGTATTGAGGGGAAAATAGCGGACCCGAGAAAACACCTTTGAAAAGCGAAAAAGGCAGCGTATTGAAAAACTGTAGGGTCTGAAGTTTCGGCTATACGCTAAACGCTACACGCTATACGCGAAAATACGATGGATACGCTCAATATGACGGCGTGGCAGTTGCAGGAACTGCTGATGAGAAAAGAGGTGTCCTGCGTTGAAGTGGTAAAATCGCTGCTGGCGGCCATTGAACAGAAGGACGGGAGACTGCACAGCTATCTTCATCTTAACACGGACGCTCTTGCAGAGGCAGAGAAGGTTGACGGGAAGATATCCGGTGGTGAAAAACCGGGATGCATGGAAGGTATCCCTGTCGCGGTGAAGGATAACATCTGCATGAGGGGAATGCCTGCAACATGCGCTTCCAGGATTCTCCAGAATTTCTATCCCCCGTATGACGCAACGGTCATAGAAAAAATGAAAAACGCCGGCGCGATAGTGGTGGGGAAAACCAACATGGACGAGTTCGCTTTCGGTTCCTCAACCGAGAGCTCCGCGTTCGGTCCCACAAGGAACCCTTTTGATGAGACGCGGGTTCCCGGCGGCTCTTCGGGAGGGTCAGCAGCCGCAACCGGGGCGAATCTCTGTTTCGGTGCGCTGGGTTCGGACACAGGCGGTTCGATAAGGCAGCCGGCGGCTTTTTGCGGGGTTGTCGGCCTGAAACCGACCTACGGCAGGGTTTCAAGGTACGGGCTGATTGCCTTTGCCTCTTCTCTTGACCAGATAGGCCCCATAACGAAAGACGTAAGGGATGCCTGCATCCTGATGAACGTTATTTCCGGAAGGGATGAGAGGGATTCAACCTCGGTGGACATAAATGTTCCGGATTATACGGCATTCCTGAAAGAGGATGTCAGCGGGCTGCGGGTAGGCATCCCCGAGGAATATCTGTCATCCGGGATAGAAGAACCCGTCAGAGAAAGAACAGACGAAATAATTCGCCTTGTGGAAAAACTGGGTGTGGAGGTCAGGCGTATCTCTCTGCCGCATACCAGGTACGGCATAGCCGTTTACTACATAGTGGCAACCGCGGAAGCAAGTTCAAACCTTGCGAGATTTGACGGAGTAAAGTACGGATTTCGCACCTCCAATTACAGGAACCTTCAGGAAATGTACATGAATACCAGGGGAGAGGGTTTCGGGAGCGAGGCCAAGAGGAGGATAATCCTCGGCACATACGTTCTCTCTGCCGGCTACTACGACGCATACTACATGAAGGCGCAGAAGGTGCGTGCCCTCATCAGGAAGGACTTCACGGAGGCGTTCAGGGAAGTGGACGTGATAATTACTCCAACCACCCCGGAACTGCCTTTCATGCTGGGGGAGAAAAAGGAAGACCCTCTCAGGATGTATCTCTCCGACATTTTCACGGCCAATATAAACCTCGCAGGGCTTCCTGCCATGAACCTGCCGGTGGGCTTTGTCAATTCCCTGCCCGTAGGGGTGCAGATAATAGCCCCTCATTTCAGGGAAGAAAGAATCTTTGAAATTGCATACGCGATAGAGCAATCGCTGAAAGGAGGGAACAGTGGATAAGTTTCTGACCAGACGGGCATTTATTGCCGGGTTGCTGCTTTCTGTGCTCGTTGCATTTGTTGCCCAGTTTTCCGTGAACGTCACTCACAGCTCCTATATGGCGATAGACCATATGCCGGCTGGCGCCATCTTCCTTTTCTTCCTGCTGGTATTCCTTGTGAACTCCCTGCTCAAGGCGGTGAAGAAAAACCTGGCATTTGCCCCGGGCGAACTTCTGCTGATTTACATAATGATACTGGTCGCATCTTCCGTCGCGGAGATGGGACTGGGCAGTCAGATCCTGCCGATAATCTCCGGTCCCCTCTACTACGCCTCTCCAGACAACCAGTGGGCCAATTACCTTATCCCGCACATGAAGAAATTCCTGATAGTCAATGATGCGGATGCCGTCAGGTATTTTTTTGAAGGACTGCCCAAGGGCATGAAGATACCGTGGGGTTCGTGGATCAGGCCCCTGCTTATCTGGATCCCCTTTATTCTTGTACTGTATTACGTGATGTTCTGCGTCGCCTCGATATTGAGAAAACAGTGGATGGAGAGGGAACGGTTCGTGTATCCGCTCACCATACTCCCCAGGGAGATGGTCAGGGAGAACCCGGCAGGCGGAAGACAGGGAAAGATACCACCCTTCTTCAAGAATCCGCTCATGTGGCTGGGTTTTTCCATAGCGTTTCTGATAGGAACGCTTAACGCCCTGCATTTCTATTTCCCCATGGTACCGGTCATTCACCTTTCCCGCGGTATCCAGATATTCCGGAGGACCGTCGGTGTGAATTTCTGGATAAGCTTCCCGGTCATAGGATTCATATACTTTGTCAACCTGAACATACTGTTTTCCATCTGGTTTTTCAATATCCTCTTCAAGGTCATAAGGGGCAGTTTCAACATCATGGGAATAGCGAGCGTCGAGAACGTCGGCATCTACGGCTGTTCCGGAGAGCCTCTTTTCAACCACTTTGGTATGGGCGCAATGCTTGTTATGGTTGGATACAGTTTATGGATATCAAGGGGGCACCTCAAAGAGGTCTGGTACGGTGCGACGGGGAAGAGGCAGGTGGACGATTCCGGCGAGATCCTTTCATACAAGGCCGCTTTCTGGGGGCTTGTCTTCGGCTCCCTTTTTCTGACCGGCTGGCTTACCGTATCCGGCATGGCATGGTACATAGCCCTGCTGTTTCTTGTCATCGCTCTTGTAATCTGGCTTACCATCACGCGCGTTGTCTGCGAGGGCGGCGTCCCGACGCTCGTCGCCACGTCCATCGCATCAGCGCAGATAGTTTCGTCCTTCGGCTCGGCGCATCTCAACCCCATGACAATCGCAGCCCTCGTCATGACCTATGTCTATGCCGCCGATGTCAGGACATTCCCGCTCTCCTCGGTCTCAATGGGCTTGAAGGTCGGCGAAGGGATGAAAGGCAACAGGAGGCCTCTTGCGTGGGTGATAATGAGCGCCATAACCCTGACCATCATAGTTGCCATCATCCTGCAGTTGAAACTGGGATACAAGTACGGGGGCATCAACCTTAACGACTGGTATTACCGCGGCAATGTTACGGCTCCCTACAATTATGCGACCGAGATGATAAGGCGCCAGAACCCGCCCAATGCCGTGGGATGGATAGGCAAGGGGATAGGAGCCCTCACCATGGGAATATTTCTTTTCATGAGGCAGAATTTTCTCTGGTGGCCGTTTCATCCGATAGGGATTGTTATTGCGCCGGTGGTGTGGATTGATACGCTCTGGTTCTCCATATTCCTGGTGTGGCTCATAAAGTCCATTATCATGAGATACGGAGGGGCGCAGGTTTACGACAAGTTAAAATACTTTTTCCTCGGGCTGCCTCTCGGTCTGTACACCTGTGCCGGTATATGGTTTATAGTTGATTTGTTCACGGGGAAGCCGGGGAACCAGGTTTTCTGGATATGATATCAATTTGAATTCACGCATATGGCGTCGTTATCTGCGTCGCCGGCTCCTTGCCGTCCCGAATAAGATGAATCGGGATCCCGACAAAAGCTGTCTGCCTTTGTCAGTCGGGACCGCACTCTATAGCGTAAATTTAAACGGATATAGTTTGTACAGGAGGAAAATGGGATTTCTGGGCAAGAAGTATCTTCTGGGGAATAAATCCGCAGAAAGTATCTTTAGAAAAATTGCCGGACTTCCCGTTGTTGACCCGCATAACCATGCCGACGTAAGGGAAATCGCGGAAAACAGGAATTACGGTAACCCCTGGCAGGTCTTTGCAGCCACCGACCACTATGTGTGGGAGATGCTGAGGAAATGTTCGGTTCCGGAGAGATACATCACCGGGGACGCTTCTCCGGAAGAAAAGTGGCTGAAGATGGCAGAGGTCTTTCCGCTTGTTGCGGGAAACCCCGTATATGAATGGGTTCACCTTGACCTCAAGAGGACTTTCGGGATAGACGAACTGCTCTGCAGGTCCACGGGCCGGAAGACATGGAAGGCCGTTTCCGAAAAACTTGCCCTGCCCGATAACCGGCCGCAGCAGTTGCTGCGAAAAGCGAACGTTGAGGTCATGTGCTCAACAGACGACCCCGCTGATGTACTGGATGGACATCTGCAGGTCAACCGGATGATGGGCGGAACGGTCATAAGGCCTGCGTGGAGGCCTGACAGGATAATGAAGATAGGCACTCCGGGCTGGCGTCAGTATCTTGAGAAACTTGAACTGCGGTTCGGTATGAAATGCCGTTCTGTTGAAAACCTGGAGGACATTCTCCGCAGGTCTCACGACTATTTTGCGGAATGCGGATGCAGGGCGAGTGACCACGGAGTTGAAAAGCCATTTTCAGGGACATCTGAACGCAACGAGGCGGAAAGGATTTTCAGGAAAGCGATTGATGGAAAGGATATACAGCCCGAAGAAGCGGATTCCTTCACAGACCATATTTTCGGCTTCATGGGAAAACTTGACGCGGAAAAGAGATGGGTTTTCCAGATTCACATAGGCGCGGTAAGGGATGTAAGAAAGGTTCTGCTTGACAGGATGGGAAATGATGCGGGAGGGGATGTGTCCAGCCATTTTATTGATATACTGCCGCCGCTCGCTTCTTTTCTCAACCGGTTTGACGGCAGGCTGAAAATAGTACTCTACTGCCTTGACCCTGCTCACTATGCAACCCTTGCCACCCTGTCGCGTGCCTTCGGCGCAGGTGTCCGTCTCGGCTCGGGATGGTGGTTCTGCGATAATCCGACAGGCATGAAGAGGCAACTTGAGTACATCGGCAGTGTGGACCTTCTTTCCGCTTTTGCCGGCATGGCATCTGATTCGCGCAAGATTCTCTCGTACGGCTCAAGGTTTGAGATGTTCCGCCGCGTTCTCTCGGACGTCCTGGGAGAAATGGCGGAAAAGGGGCAGATGGACGAGGATACAGCTGCAGAACTGGCGCGAGGGATGTGCTATAATAATCCGAAGGAGTTTTTCAACCTATAAAATAAAAGATTTTTTCTGTTTGTCATTGCGAGCCCCGTATTGCAGAGGCGTGGCAATCTCAGAGATTGCTTTGCAGAAAACACTCGAAGGGGTGCAAAATTAAAAATCCCCCTGTCTCCCCCTTTGTCAAAGGGGGAAATTGAAAGGGGGATTTGGGAGAGAAGAAATGTCTATTCTACGAAAAGTTATTATGCTTTTTACGCTGGTTATTGCCCTTTCATGTTATGCGGAGGAGCAGACGGCGTCTGAAACCGGCACGGATATCGCCTCTCTGACCGCGAAGATAACGGAGATGGAGGCAAAACTGGATAAACTGTCAAAGCAGGTTGAGAAGATGCAGGCGGATATTGACAGACTCAATGATTCAAACGCGAAACTTGCCAAAGCGATGAGGAATCTTGAACTTGCCACCCAGTACTCTGCTTCCACGAGGCCTGATGCGGATGCATGGGGAGGTGTAAAAAAGGGGATGTCTGCGGAAGAAGTCAGCAACCTGCTCGGCAACCCGGAAGAGATAGAGGAACGCAAAAACGGTGATGTCTGGTACTACTACGGGCTGGGAAGCATCACTTTTGACAGGACCGACAGGGTTCTCTTGCAGAATACCTTCAAGGAACTGCCGATAGAAAAGAAGGTAAGGTAAGGGAGAATATTCAGATGAAGGTTTACATCCAGACTGATATTGAAGGTATTTCGGGTTTTATCTCCTTTGAGGACAGGGAAACTCAGACTGTTGAGAATTTCCACCACAGGCAGAGGATGTACCGGATGCTCACGGGAGAGGTGAACGCCGCGGTTAAAGGCGCAAAAGAAGCAGGTGCGGATACGATATATGTCAATGACAGCCACGGTTCGGGGTACAACATTCTTTTTGAAGAGCTTGAAAGCGGCTGCGAGATTATTCACGGCAGGGGTGAGTGTTTCCCCGAGTGGCTGACGGAGTTGAAAGAGGGATGGGATGCGATGGTTCTGGTTGGCATGCACGCCATGGGCGGAGAACTGGATGGGGTCTGTCCACACAGCAGATGGGAGGTGAACGGCGGCAAGATATGCCTCAGTGAAGCATCAATGGCCATGGCTCTGGCAGGCGACCTCGGCATACCCGTGGTATTTGTGAGCGGCGACCAGGTCATCACCGGAGAGTTGAAGAAGAAAAACCCGGGTATCATCACCGGCGTTGTGAAACACAGTTACGGACCCAACTGCTGCCGTTCGGTGCTGCCTGCGCGGGCGCAGGAGATAATAAGGGAAGGCGTCCGGAAAGGGATTGAGAGGAGGAAGGAGATAAAGCCCTATGTAATCAGGGGTCCCTTAACGCTTAACCTCCTTGATTCCCCGGGGCATTTCCCTCCTCTGAAACCTGTCCTGAAAAAACCGGTCAGAGGCCGGAATATGACCGAGGTATTTGGGAAGGCGGTTGGGAAGTTTCCGTGGGCATCCTTCGGCAGAAAAAAGATGGACTGGTACAGGTATCCTTCCAATCTGTCCGGAAAAAAACCTCTAACTTGAATTCACACCTTCACAGGTGCACGTACATCTCCCACTCTTCGGTATTTATCGGCAGGGCTATGCTCCTGCGTATCGACTCCATTCCCCTGAGCGAAAGGTATGTCGCCCGCATGCCCGCAATTTCGTCTGCCGGAGAAGGGGTGTTGTTCATAATCGCTTCGGCAAAGGAGTTAAGAAGTCCCCTGTGCCCCTTGTCGGGGAAGACATACTTAAACTTCCCCGTTTCAACGTATTCCCTGCCCGCCGCATCTATCTTCTTCAGGTAACCGGCAAGTCCACCCTCTTTTCCGTGGTCCGGCTGGAGGTCAAACTGGAGAGCGAATGTCTTGACCGTTCGTTCCCCGAGCCCGAAGTACTGGTTTTCAACGAAGCATTCGCTCCTGAAAATCTTGCCCCTGTGCTGGATTTCTATGAGTTCCTTTGGGTACTCAAATGTTCCGGATGCGGAGAAAAAAAGGCATCCCAGTGCGCCGCCTGTAAATTCCACGGTGATCACATAATTCATCCGGGTGCTTCCTGATGCATAAATCCTGACCGGCTGTTCTTCAAGCAGCCAGCACATAAGGTCCAGCCAGTGGCATCCTTCACCTATAATCAGCCCCCCTCCTTCCTTCCAGTCTATGTGGACTCCCCCATAGGTGAGACTCTCGTCGTTAATCCTTATCATGACCATTGTCCTGTATTCTTCAGCCCACATGGGTCTGTTGAGTTCCTGGGTATATACCCTGGCCTTCCCTCCGGGATTGTCCCTGTGGGCCATGAAGTTCTTCTTCATGTCCAGCATTGCGGGGCTGCATCTGCGGTTATAGTCCACGCAGAGTCTGACGCCCTTTGTCTTCACGAGTTTAATCACATCGTACGCCTCCTCCACGGTCATTGTCATGGGTTTCTCGCACAATACGTTCTTTCCTGCGTTAAGAGTCTCTTTTATGTAGAACATGTGCTGTTCATGGGGCACGCTCAGTATCACCATGTCCACCTTCGGGTCCTTAAGTATATCCCTGTAATCCGCGGTAATTTTTTCGGAACCGAACCTTTCCGCCGTCTTTCTCCCCTTTTCGCTTCTTGAGGAACAGAAGTACAGTTCAACCCTGTCAGACCATTCGCAGTTTGGCAGGTGCTGTGCTTCAGCGAATTTTCCGCATCCGATAACAGCCGCTCGTATCTTTCCCATTCCTTTTCTCTCTCCTTTATGTTTTTTTTCATTGCGAGAGCATAGAAACAATCCCGGAGATTGCCACGGTTGCAAGAAACACTCCCTCGCAATGACAAACTGAGATGCTTGCATCCTTCAGGGCAGCAAATACAATACCTCTCCAAGGTGTTCCGTTGATACTCCGAGCATCTCCAGGAATCTCCGGTGCTGATTGAATTCTCCTGCCTTCAAGAGATTATGAGTATCCGTCCCTAATGATACCTTTATTGCCTCCTGCAGGCAAATGTCAAAAAACTCCGGTGCAGGCCTATTGGTATGGAAATTCAGTTCTGCCGCTACCCCGTAACTCTTCAGCATCTCCGCCATCGGCCTGAAAAGTTCTGCAGGAGGGTTCAATCCGTTTCTCACGAAGATGCGGAATGGATGTGCAAGAACGGCCATATCATTTTTCAGGAGCACCTCAACCGCCTCCATAAAGGCCTTCTGCATCCTTGACGCAGGAGCGGATGAAAAATCCTCCGGCAGGGAATGCACCGCGCCGATTATGAGGTCCAGCCCCTCCCTGTCTTCAGGGAGAAGGGTAACGCCTCCAGATGAATCCGGAACGACTTCAAGCCCTGTCCTCGCCATGACCGAGCCGCTCGTTCTCACCGCCTCGCGGAATGCTCTTACCCTGTCCCTGCCCTTTTCCCTTGCCTTGCGAATAATGCCCGGGTTGCGGAAAAAGACCTGGTTTTGGTATTCCTTCCTTGTAAGGTACAACTGATCAGCGTGCTCGGTGAAGCAAACGTATCTCATGCCCAGCAGAACGGCCCTTTCAATAACCTTTTCCACGGTCACGTCTTCCGCGCAGTAGGCAAACTGAGAATGGCAGTGGTTGTCGGAGAGAGGCAGAGGGTTTTTCAGTGAGTATGTCCTGACGTCTATCCGTTCACCCTGTATATCAATAATCAGATACCTGAAAGGGGATTCGCAAAGGGCGGGAACGGTAAGGTATCCAACCCCGTTTCTGGATGCAAGGTCAATTCCGGGGTGGTAATGACCGCTGATGGAGAGGAATACCCGGTTTTCCGCGTAGAACCGGTGTACCTGTCCGGCATTGGCAAGGTTGTACGGGTAGGCGCTCTCTATGAGCGGATGGACCTGGTTGTGCTGCAATGCTATTATTTTTTTCCCGGGATGCTTCCCGGTCTCGGAACGGAACCTGTCAAGGTCTTCCTCCCTGCGGCTGCAACTGTCATTCTCGCCGTATGCGTCGGAGAAGGAATAGATGATAAAATTCTTGACGAGATGAAGCCCCGGCGTATCGCCGAGCGCCGAAAAAAAGGCTGCGTTATCTCCCTCATGGTTGCCCGGGACAGAAACTGCCGGGATGCCGGATTCTTCCAGTACCTTTCTGATGCTCAGCAGGTCTCCCCTTGCTTCCCTCTCCCTTCCGTCGTCAAGGAGGTCGCCCGGAAGGACCAGTACGTCAGGTTTTTCTTCGTCTGAAAAACGCCTCAATACCCTTTTGAGGAATTCCACCCCGTATGCGGACCTCCTCTCAGGGGTGGGAGCAACACGGCGACCGCTGGCATAATGAATATCCCCTATTGCAAGCATTTTGAGGCAGTCCTTCATTTTAACTCCTCATGACTGAGTATAAATTTCAGGCCTTCTGTCCTTCAGGTGTGAAAAGGCGCCCCTTCGCACCCTGTTCGCAAGAGATAAATCAATTTTTGTTATGGCAAAATCAACCTTTTTTCTTTTTTCGTTTGTGATAACCCTGCCTTCCGGACCCGTAAGCAGGGATTGAAGGGGATGGGTGAAGGAGATATAGCATTCGCTTTCGTATGACCGCGTCTGCATCATATGCAGGTTCCTTTCGTCATGCATCCCGTATGTTGGATTGAAGATGACCTGTGCTCCCTGAAGGGCAAGGGAGCGTGTTACCTCCGGCCACCTGCGGTCAGCGCAAATCATGACTCCGAAGACACCGAAATCCGAACGGAAAACGTGAATGCTGCCGCCCTGCACGTACTTCTTATCGTGCGCCTGCAGGTGCGTTTTATCGTACCAGCCCGCCAGTCTTCCCCTGCGGTCAAAGACCAGGGCTGAATTATACACTCCTTCCGGAGACAACCTGCTGCACCCCAGTACTATCCATGCCGAGTGAGCGGCTGCCCATTCGGAGAGGGTTTTCACATAAGGGCTGTTACGGGGGTCAACGGCGTAATTACTCATGTTGTCTCTATTTACCCCCTTGACCGTTGCCATGTAACCGTCAAGGAAACATTCCGGCGTAACAACGACATCCGGTTTTTCCACGGCAATCCTGCCGAGGAGAGACATCAGTCTCCCGAAATTCCTCTCCACGTCGCCCTTCTCCGGGACAACCTTTATCTGCGCAACTTCTATCCGGTTTTTCATCTCTGCGATATACGCTGCCTTTTTACAGGAAATTTGACAGGAGATTTTAGAATTATTATTCTCTTATGTCAAAGTCCGTGAAGAGATATGATTTACAGGAAGAGAGGGGTTGCAGTATGGAAAACGATTGAAAAAATACCCGATGACGGATATTCTGTTTTCATATGAGGAGCAGGTTAATGGATAAACTCAAAGTCTGGGAAGCGCAGGTGAAGGAGATCCAGGAAAAGGTTAACAAGCACCTGTTGCTGACGGAATGGAAGTTCGTGCAGGGGATTGAAAACGGGGAACTGCCGGAGACGGACGACTCTGGATGGGCTGAAAAAAAAGTGCCCCTGACCTGGTCTATGAAAAGCGGCACTGCCTATTTCAGAAAGAAAATCATTCTCCCCTCAGAGATAGAGGGTATTCCGACAGAAGGAAGTAATGTGAATCTCACCTTTCATTTTCACTCCGGCGTTGAACTGTTCATTGACGGAGAAAGGGCATATTCGCACAGGTACTGGGCTGAGAGGACAGCAACGCCGCTGCTCCTTATGAAGAAGGCATGCAGAGGAGAGAGACGCCTGATAGTATTCAAGGCGCCCGGGGGCGATGGACTGGGCACCTTCTGGGCAGGGATAGAGATTGACAGGGTGGAGGATATCCTTTTTGAGCTGAACGCCATACTGTACCAGGTCAGGTTCGCTTTCCGGCTCGCGGGGAAAAACCGCCGCCTGAAAAGAGCCGCGGAAAATGCCGTCGCGGTTCTCCAGCCGGAAAAAATTGCGCAGAGAAGGTGGAAGGATGCCTTGAACGACATAAGAGAAGCGGAAAAGCAACTGGAGGTTTTCAGGCAAGAAGCAAGAAAATTTTGCGTTCATCTCATAGGGCACGCCCATATTGACATGAACTGGCTGTGGGGTTACGAAGATACGGTTGACGTATGCCTTCGCGACTTTGAGACGATGAACAAGCTCATGGAAAAATATCCTGACCTCACGTTTTCCCAGAGCCAGGCACAGGTATACAGGATAGTTGAAGACAATGATAGAGTTCTTTTAAATAAAGTGAGGGAAAAGATAAAAGAGGGCAGATGGGACGTAACCGCCTCTTCATGGGTGGAATGCGACCTGAACATGTCTGACGGAGAGAGCATTGCAAGGCACGCCCTTTATGCAGGGAAGTATACGAGGCAGAAGTTCGGCGTGGAAACAAAGGTTTTCTGGTCCCCTGACACATTCGGACATCCTGAAACAATCCCTTCAATCCTGGCAGGCGCAGGGTTGAAATACTACTATTTCATGAGATGCGGCAGGGAGATACCTCTTTTCCGATGGAAGGGCAGGGACGGCAGAGAAATACTCGCCTTCAACAGCATCTATATTAACAGGATAAGCCCTGAGACGCTATTCCCGGATTTTCTGAAGTATTATGAATCCTGCGGATTGAAGAATTTCATGTTTGTTTACGGGGTTGGCGACCATGGCGGAGGCCCGACTGAGGCGGATATAAGAAGGAAAAAACAGATGGAGGAAAAGCCGGTTGTCCCGTCTCTTGAGTTTTCAACCACGCGTGAATATTTTTCGGCAATTGAGAGACATAGAAAGCAACTCCCCGTCATTTCAGGCGAACTGAATACCATATTTGAGGGCTGTTACACCACCCATTCTGATATAAGAGGGCTAACAGGGATTGCGAAAGGATGCTTCTTGCCCTTGAGGCATTAAGCGCTGTCGTATCACTCAAAGGTGGGAAAGTGGCAGAACGGGATATGGAGACGATGTGGCACAAGGTTCTCTTCAACCAGTTCCATGACATCCTTGACGGCTCGGCCATACATTCATCCTACGACTATTCGTCAGGCCTGTCCGACGACGTAAAAAGCAAAGCGTCGGCTCTTGTGAGAGACTCAGTGCAGAAAATAGCGCCGGCAGGGAACCCTGATAGTTTGTTCGTATTCAATCCCCTGGGATGGGAGAGGACGGCGGTTATAAATTCATCGGAGGAGAAACTCTGCGGATACGGGTATAAGACAATTTCTGCCGGAAAAGCGGGACAGAGGAAAGGCGGAAAATTTGTAAAACCGTCCGGGGATGAATATGAAAATGAATTTTACCGCATCAGGATAGACGGCAAGACAGGACTGATAAGGGAGCTTTACGACAAAAAGAACAGGAGCGACGTCCTCTCTCCATGCAAACACATGAAAGAGGACCCATCTTCCTGGTGGGCGGAAAAGGCAGGTAACCTCATGAGCGTTTCATGGGAAAAACCCCACCCGATGAGCGCCTGGATTATAGGCAATATATACAGGACAGATAATCTTCTTGATGTGGAATCAATGGAAACGGAGGAGTCTTCCTTGAGGACCGTCGTGAAGATAGGCAGAAGGTACATGGATTCAAGGATTCTTCAGAAAATCATCCTCTATCCCGACTTTCCGTTCATAGACTTTGAAAACGAGATAGACTGGCGGCAGCAGGGCAACGATAGAGAGGGTGTTCCAATGGTAAGGGTTAATTTCAACGTGAGGATGAAAAATCCGAAGGCCTTTTTTGAGGTTCCCTTCGGCACAATCCAGAGAGAAGTTCTGCCGAAGGAATACCCTGCGCTGAAATGGGCCGGGTTCAACAGCGGAAGTTACTGGACCGCTCTTTTCAACAGGAACAAGCATGGATACCGCGTTGACGGCAATAACCTGTCCCTCACCCTCCTGAGAAACCCGTATGAACCCGATGCCATCCCTGACAGCGGGATTCATAGCATCTCCTACCGCCTTTTCTTTGGCAAGTCCGACATTCTCAGCGTAACGAAAGCCGCGTG
>Ga0172365_10002660_pt1 | contig 13237 bp, 12 predicted proteins | sample LakKivSesite48cm_FD_114535 | JGI IMG/M metagenome (GOLD analysis project Ga0172365, IMG submission 114535) | Sediment microbial communities from Lake Kivu, Rwanda - Sediment site 48cm | ecosystem: Environmental > Aquatic > Freshwater > Lake > Sediment | place: Rwanda: Western Province, Lake...
ACAGCCCGCAGCACGGCCTGCTTATCCTCGATATGACCGACGACATCCACGTTGGCCAGGTTGGCGACGATGACCGAACAAGACCGATCTCTAAGCCGAGCGATGACTTCATCGGCCACGAGCCCGGCGCTCATCTCAGGTGTCTGGGCATAGGACCCCACCCCCTGGGGCGAAGGAACGATCGAGCGCTCTTCGCCAGCGAAGGGGTCTTCATTTTTGCCGTTGAAGAAGTAGCCGATATGCGAAGCTTTCTCCGACTCGGCGATTTTCCGCAGGGGCAACCCGGCTCGAGTTATGACTTCGGCGAGAGTATTCCGGATCTTTTCTTCAAGCGGAAAAGCCACCCTGACCGGAAGCGACGAGTCATACTGGATCATGGTGATAAAATTCAGCCGCAGATTTTTCTTCCTCGCGAAAGGCCGAAACCCGGCGGCTGTCAGGCAGTCCGTGAGTTCCACCTCCCGCTCACCCCTGATGTCATAAAAAATTACATAATCGCCCTGTCTGAGCCTCCCCAGCGGCCGGCCGGCTGCGTCTGTTTCGATGATCGGCTCTAAAGCCTCGTCCTCCTGCCCCTGCCTGTAGGCTTCTCTGATAGAATCGGCAATAGACATCTTTCTCGCTAATCCCATGCTGTTATTCCTGAAACGAAAGGCTGAGAAGGGCCACCGGGTCCACCCGGGTCTCGCGGAGTCTGGCGCTCCAATGAAGATGAGGGCCGGTCGACCTCCCCGTGCTGCCTGCCAGGCCGATGACTGCACCCTTTTTGACTACCTCGCCGCGCTTCGCCTTGATTCTTGAAAAATGACAATAATATGTAAATAGCCCAAGGCCGTGGTCAAGAATCACTGTTTTGCCCGAAAAATAGAGGTCTCTGGCCAGGACGACGCGGCCCGTGTTAGAGGCCCGAACAGGGTCGCCGGCCGGAGCGGAGATATCAACACCCGAGTGGGGCGAGCGCGGCACGTTGTTGTAGATTCGCCTTTCGCCAAAGTTCGGGGCTATCTCGCCGTGATGAGGGAGGATGAACTCGCCCTCAGCCAGCCATTGCGGCGTCACGACGCTCAAAATTGTCTGTAGCAGTTCAGCCTCCCACTTGATCCTGTCCTGGACTGCGGCCGGCGGCGTGACGTATTCTTCTCTAACCCAAAGTTTTTTGACCGGAAACTCCCGAGGCTGGAGAGGAAACTCTTTCTTTAAAACCTCGGTCTGCCGGTCCTTTGCCTGGATGATCACTTCAAAGACATAGGTGCCGGGGCTAAGGCCAAGATCGAGTCCGATCAGGACGAAAGGTTGAAGCCCTTCCTCCTCGGACCCCAGCTCATACGTTTTTCCGCCAAAACGAATGACAGCTTTCTTCACGGTCTCAGCGCCTCGGAGTTGAGCCAGGACAATGCCTCCGGCCGCGAAGGAGTTCGAAACAAACTCGATTTCCGGCCCCAGCGAGGAGCGGAGCGAGAGAGTCTGGCCTGAATAAATCGAGATACAGCCGGCCGCGAATAGGGACCAAAAAAACGCGATCCTTTTTTTCACCTGCCTAAACCTTTTTCCTGAGAACCTTTCCAGGAAGAAGGCCGGTGTGCTCACCGTGCTCGATAGCGACCTGGCCATTGACGATCACGTACTCAATCCCGACAGGATACTGATGGGGGTTCGTCCAGGTCGCCCGGTCGGCCATTTTTTCAGGGTCAAAGATGACTAGGTCAGCGTAACGTCCGGGCTGGATGACTCCCCTCCCCTCAAACCCGAAGCGAGAGGCAGGAATGGAGGTCATTTTCTTGATCATCCCCTCAAGCGTCGAGACCTTCTCCTCGCGAACATATTTCCCGAGCACTCTGGGGAATGTCCCGTAGTTGCGCGGATGAGGCTTACCCAGGCTGAGGGGGCCGTACGGCGCCACGGCCGAGCCGTCGCAGCCGACTCCGACCAGAGGGTGGGCCAGAATCCTCTTCAAATTCTCTTCCTTCATCATAAACGTGATCATATCTACCTGGGCCCTTTCCTCAATGAGCAGGTCGCGCATGAAATCATAAGCGTCCTGGCCGCTCTCCCTGGCCGCTTCCAGAACTGTCTTTCCCTGGAGGCGGCGGTTTTTTTTGGAGATGATCGAAGAGAGGAGGATTTTGTCCCAGGAGCCTAACTTTTTTTCTTGCTCGGTCACGTCGGAGCGGATTTTCGAATCTAAAGCCGGGTCTCTGAGCCGATTCAGGAAATCATCTGTCGTGCCTTCCTTGGCCCACATCGGGAAGTAAAAACTGAGCCCGGTGGAGCCGGCAATGTAGGGGTACCTGTCGCAGAAAATATCCACTCCTTCCCGGCGGGCCTGTTCGATTCGCACCAGGGCCTCATCGATTTTTGGCCAGTTACGAGGATAGGCTACCTTGAAATGGGAGATCTGAAGCTTGACGCCGGACTGGCGAGCCGCGGCCACAGATTCATCCAGCGATTCGAGCAGCCTGTCGCCCTCATCCCTCATGTGCGTGGCATAGACACAGCCGAACCGGCTGGTAACCCGGCACAATTCCACAATTTCCTCAGGCTGGGCGAAGCTCCCCGGTGCATATTCGAGCCCGCTGGAAAGCCCGAAAACGCCGTTGCGGATGTGCTCTTCCACTGCCTTTTTCATCAGGTCGAGCTCTTCTGGCGTCGGGGGGCGATCACCAAAACCCACCACCGCACCGCGGATGGCGCCGTGTCCGACCAGGGTGGCGTAGTTCAGAGCAGTTCCATTCTCCTCGAGGCGAGCCAAAAAGCCCTTCATGTCAGTCCAGGTCAGCTCGAGGCCGTAAATTTTCTTCAAGTTTTCTTTTTCTTCTTCTAAAACGGCCGGAGCGACGGGAAAGGGCGAGAAGCCGCAGTTGCCGCTGACGATTGTCGTGATCCCCTGGTGGATGACACTCTCCGCCTTGGGGTTGACCAGCAGGCTGACATCGGTGTGGTCGTGGACATCGATAAACCCAGGGCAGACGGCCAGGTTTCTGGCTGCCACAACGCGTTTAGCCCGATTATTCTTTATTTTTCCGATCGAAACGATCGAATCATGCGCAATAGCGATGTCGGCCGAAATGGGCTTGCCGCCAAGCCCGTCGTAAACAAGTCCATCCTTGATCAGAAGGTCAAAATCCTTTTTGGACAGGCAGCCCTGAAGAAACGGCCCGGCTCCGGCCAAGCCGATCAAAGACGCTCGAGCTGTTCTTTTCAGGAATTCCCTACGGTCCATTTCTGGCTTCATGCATCACCGCCTTGTAACGAGTTTTTTCGTCGCCTCTATTGTTTAGAATCCGATCGTCAGAATCAAGGCCTTCTCGCGAGGCGAAGCCCGGAAAGAAAGACCGACCGCCAGCCGATCTTGCCGGCGGTTCAGGCCGCAGATTTTCTTGGCCACAAAATAGCCCATGGCCGACCCCACAAAAACATCCGCCGGCCAGTGTTTATTCCCATAAACCCTGGCCACCCCGACCAGCGCCGCCAAGCTGTAGGCCAGGACATCGACGACCGCTTCCTTGGACTCGTCGGCGATGACAGTGGCCACAGCAAAGGCAGAGGCGGCGTGGCCGGACGGAAAGGACCCGTGACTCGAGGAGAAAGAAAAAGGATGAAAACTCGAGCTTGGCTCTCCGGTCGAAGGTCTCGACCGGCCCAAGACAAACTTGGCGCTCCAGACAAAAAAAGTCGTGGCAGCCAGGCTTTCCAGGCTCAAGAGGGCAGTTTGACGGAGGTTGTCTCGATCGCCTATTTCTCCCGCTGCGTAAAGCGCAGCCATGCCGCCAAGGAGCCATCCCCCATCGCCCAGGTTCGAGAAAAATGCTGCCCTGTCCTTGGCCGAGGAAGACTTATTCTCCTCCACCCAGTCGTGGATCTTTTGATCGCCGGCGAATAAAAGCAGCCCAACGCCGGAGACCGCGGCGAACTTAAGGAGGTCCGAATCCTGCCAATCCCTCGGAGAGGTCAGGACATGACCGAAATCTTTCCCGAACCTGACCAAAAAATCCTTGTTGAGTTTGTGTTCGGCCGGCCCCGGCTCATCGCAGTGGAGCGGTTGTCCAAGGAGGGCGAAGGAGAGGCATGCGAGCAGAAAAAAGCTCAACCCCCTCTTCTCTCTCCTTTGTTTTCTTACCATGGTTAAACCTCAGCGAAGACTGGAAGAAGCGGGCATCAGGCTTTCGATAACCCGGAGTGTCTTCTGGGTGGCGCCCTGGAGAGAGGTCAGAAGGCATTTTGCCTTCTTCCCCATCTCTTGGAGCGCAATTTCCTCTTTAAGAAGAAGAACCTCGGTCAGGTCTTCGAGGCCGGAAACCCGGCGGGCAGCGCCCTGACGAACGAACTCTTCGGCCAGCGAGGCAAAATTTTGCATGGACGGCCCGAAAACAACCGGTTTCCCATAGAAAGCCGGCTCGAGCAGGTTTTGCCCTCCCTTGGGAACGAGACTTCCTCCAACAAAGGCAATGTCGGATATGGCATAGAAATGGGCCAATTCGCCCAGCGTATCCAAAATCAAGACATCCCAGGTTGTCCCTGGGCCGGCTTTGGTCCTCCTCGTTACGCTGAGCCCCCAGCCCGCTGCCAATTTCTCCACTTCATCGGCCCGCTGCGTATGACGGGGCGCAATGATCAAGCTGAGGTTTTCCCTTTTCTTCCTCGATGCGCAGTAGGCGCGGAGCAGAATTTCCTCCTCTCCCCTATGGGTGCTTCCCGCCACGATGAGTTTCTTACCAGAAGAAAGGCCAACTTCTCTTCTGAGTCCGGCCAGGTCTTCAGGCTCGAGCTCGGGCAGGTTCACGTCGGTTTTGAGGTTCCCCACCACCTCCATTTTCTCCGGTCGGACGCCAAGGGCCAGCAGCCTTTCTCTGTCTCGTTCTGTCTGGACTAAGCAGCGGTCGATAGGCCGGAGGACCCGCCTTAGCAGCGGCATCAAAAGCTGATATTTCCGGAAGGAGCGGTCAGAGATGCGGCCGTTGATCAAGAGGACGGCGGAAGCGTTTTCCCCGGATATGCGGAGCAGGTTAGGCCAGAACTCCGATTCGACCAGGATGAACAGGTCGGGGTGGAGAGCTTTAAAAAACCTCTTCACCGTCCAGGCGAAATCGAGAGGGATAAAAAAGATAGAAGTTGCCTCAGCGAGCTTAGCCCGGGCAACTCGGTAGCCTGTGCTGGTCACCGTAGAACAGTGGATTTCCCATTCAGGATGCTCTTTCTTGATTTCTCGGAGGATATACCTCAGGCTCAGGACTTCTCCGACAGAGACGGCGTGAATCCAGAGGCAGGGTCTGACTGAAGTTCGCAGGGAAAGCTTGAGCCCGAGCCGGTCGCTGAGGTTGAGCCCTCCCTGATCGCCTTTCCTGATCTTAAAAAGATAGGCCGGAGCATAAAACAAAAAACCCAGGAAAAGGAGGAAACTATAGAGAATATACACAGGTTTTTGACTATACTAAATTCTACTGCCGCCTTCAAGTCTTAGCCGGGCATTGCCCAAACGCAAAAATTTTGCTATGCTTATAGCAGTTGAAGAGCAGGAAAATATATTCAGAAAGGATTCGCATATGGCCGAGGAAAAAACTGAACAGTCAGAGGAGAAAGCCAAACGCAACAAGAAGATCAACCGGATGACTCTGGCTGAGATCGAAAAAAGGTTGGAAGAAATCGAGCGTTCGATGGGAGGCCATTCCTCCCGGTATGCCCGGGAGCTTCTTCGCCGGAAAGAAATTCTCCAATCCCGCTAGATCAATCCTTTCCTCCTTTATTTCTTTTAAAACCAGCAGGTTTACATTAACGGCGAATTTTGATACACTTATAACTCGATTGAAGGAGAAAAGGCAGTGCTAGGCAGACAACAAAAAGAGAAAATCATCGCCGACAACAGACATAAGTCTGAGGATACGGGCTCTCCCGAAGTCCAGATTGCTCTCCTCAGCGAAAGGATCAGTTCTCTGACCAACCACCTCATTGCCCACAAAAAGGATTTTACCTCCCGAATGGGCTTGATGAAGCTGGTCGGAAAGCGCAAAAGGCTTCTGGCCTATCTCAAGAGAGAAGACGCCGCTCGCTACGAGAAGCTCATCCAGAAGCTCAAACTGCGCAAATAGATTATTCATTTAGGAAAGACAATGTCTCAAACTATCATTCTTGAAATCAATAACCGCGCTCTTACCATTGACATAGGCAAAATCGGGCGACAGGCCGACGGCTCGGCCGTCGTGCGGTACGGCGAAACGATCATGTTCTGTGCCGCCACCTCGAAAAAAGAGGCCAAAGAAGAAAAACCCTTCCTTCCCCTCATCGTCGATTACCGGGAAAACACCTATGCCGCCGGAAAAATCCCGGGCGGCTTCTTCAAGCGCGAGGGCAGACCCTCGGAACATGAAATCCTCGTCAGCCGGCTGATCGATCGCCCCATCCGGCCGCTTTTCCCGGAAGGTTATTATTTCGACACTCAGATCGTCGCCCTTCTCCTCTCAGCCGACCTGGAGAATGAGCCCGACACTCTGGGAATCATCGGCGCTTCCGCAGCCCTCTATTTCTCTGATATCCCGTTTACCACTCCCATCGGCGCCGTCAAAGTGGGGCTTGTCGATGATGAATTCATCCTTAATCCGACCGGGCCTCAGCTCGAAAAGAGCCGCCTTAACATGGTCGTGGCCGGGACGGAAAAGGGCATCCTGATGATCGAAGCCGGAGCCACGGAAGTGCAGGAGGAAAAGATCGTCGAGGCGGTCACCCTGGCCGAAGAGCCGATCCGGCGCATCGTCGAAGCTCAAAAAGAACTCTTCGCTCGGCTCGGCATCCAGAAGCGAGAATTCACCGCCAAGCCTCCTAACCAGGAGAAGTTCGATCAAATCGAACAGCGTGTCGGAGCCGACCTCGTCCAGGCCATCCAGATCAAGACCAAGAAAGAAAGCGAAAGCGAAGCCACAAAAATCCTGAAGACGCTACTCGACGAAATTCCCCCTGAGAACGAGGCAGAAATCGCCGAGACTAAAGAATTTTTCTACCAGCTGGAGAAGAAGCTTGTTCGGGATCTGGTGCTTAACCAGGGCAGACGGGCCGACGGAAGGAGTTTTGACGATATCAGGCCCATCTCCATCGAGGTAGGCATCCTGCCCCGGACCCACGGCTCGGCTCTTTTCACCCGGGGAGAAACCCAGTGTCTGGCCACCGTCACCCTCGGGACCTTCGAGGATGTCCAGAGGCTGGACGGGCTGGGAGAGGAAGCCGAAAAGCGCTTTATGCTCCACTATAATTTCCCGCCGTTTTCTGTGGGCGAAGTTTCTTTTCTCCGGGCGCCAGGAAGACGGGAAATCGGCCATGGAGCTCTGGCCGAAAAATCCATCCTGCCCGCCATTCCTCCGGAGGATGTTTTTCCCTACACCATCCGCATCGTCTCGGATATTCTGGAATCGAATGGATCCTCATCCATGGCCACCGTCTGCGGGGGCGTCCTGTCGTTGATGGACGCCGGCGTTCCTCTCTCCATGACAATCGCCGGCATCGCCATCGGCCTGGTCAGCGACGGGCCAAAATACGCTCTGCTCACGGACATCGCCGGCCTTGAGGACCACCTTGGAGACATGGACCTGAAGGTCACGGGGACGGAAAAAGGCGTGACCGCTATTCAGCTCGACCTTAAGATTCCGGCCATCGCCACGGAAATATTCAGGGAAGGGATTTTCAAGGCCAGGAAAGCGAGGCTCGAGGTCCTGGCCAAGATGAAGGAGGCCCTGCCCGCCGCCAGGCCAGAAATCTCCCCTTACGCGCCACGCATCATTACTCTCTTCATCAACCCGGAAAAAGTAAGCGAAGTCATCGGCCCGGCCGGCAAGGTCATTAAGAAAATCATCGCCATAACGAAAGCCAAGATCGATATCGAAGAGACCGGCAAGATCACCATCGCCTCTTCCGACATGATCGCTGCGGAAAAAGCCAAGGAGATGATCCGCGAGATCACTGTTGAAGCGGAAGTCGGCAAGGTCTACCAGGGCAAAGTCGTCCGGATCGAGGAGTACGGGGCTTTTGTCGAAATCCTGCCCAACATCGTCGGCCTTCTCCATGTTTCCGAAATCGCCCATTACCGCGTGAAAAGCGTCCGGGATGTGCTCAAGCTCGGCCAGGTGATCGAAGTTAAAGTTATCAGCATCGATGAAGACCACAAGATCCGCCTGAGCAAAAAGGCTCTCGAGGATCGGGGCGCCTCCCCGCCCGAGGGACAGGGCCGCCCGTACCCCAGGCGCAAGACATATCATCGCGGAGAAAGCAGCCGCAGGTCCCGAGATAAATTCAGATTCTGATATAAGCCGACTTCAAAAGATGGCTGACCTCAAGCGAGCCAAGAGAGGTTTTACCCTCGTCGAAATGCTCGTCACTCTGGCCATCCTCGCCGTGCTGGCGACAGCCATCATGCCCATCGCCAAAACAGCCGTCAAGAGAGAAAAAGAAATCGAGCTCGAGCGCAACCTGCGCCTTATTCGCGAGGCCATCGACGCTTACAAAAAGCTGGCCGACGAAAAAAAAATCGAAGTCAAGGAAGATTCCGAGGGCTACCCGCTGGACCTGGAAACTCTGGTCAAGGGTGTGGAAGTCAAAGCCGACAGCGGCGACTCTGCCGGCGGCGGCCGAAAATCCAGCCAGAGAATCATCAAGTTTCTGCGAAGAATACCCCGCGACCCGATGACCAATTCAACCGACTGGGGGCTGCGTTCATACCAAGATGAACCTGACTCGAGCGTTTGGGGAGGGGAAAATGTTTATGATATCTATACCAAGAGCAACGCCACAGCCCTGGACGGGACCAAATACAAAGACTGGTAAAGGCGTGAAAAAATCGAGCCGCCGGCCGGGAGCGGGATTTACCCTGATCGAGATCATCATCGTCTTCGCTCTGATCGGAATCCTGGTTGGCCTCGCCTTACCCCAATACAAGACCAGCCTGAGGAAAGCTCGCGAAGCCGTCCTTAAAGAAGACCTCTTCATCCTGAGAAAGCTGATTGATCAGTACTACACGGACAAGGGCAAGTATCCGACCTCGCTGCGGATGCTGGTAGAGGATGGTTATCTCCGACAGATTCCCATCGACCCGATGACCAAATCGGCCGACGCCTGGGTTGAAATCAAGGAGACTCCTTCCTTCGAAGAAATGCAGCCCGGGATGGAATTCGGAATCGTCGATGTTCGCTCCGGCTCGAAGGAGAAAGGCCTTGACGGGACGACCTATGAAACTTGGTGAGGGCCAATTGACTCAAAGTCAAGGCTATATCATGATCATGCTTGTGATCCTCCTGACCGCCCTGAGCATCGGCCTGATGGTTGCCGTTCCTGTCTGGCAGACCCAGATTCAGAGGGAAAAGGAGGAAGCGCTGATCTTCAGGGGAAAGCAGTATGTTGAAGCAGTCCGTATCTACCAGCTTAAAAATCCCGGCCGCTTCCCCAAGACTCTGGAAGAACTCGCCGAAAAAAGATACATCCGCAGGCTGTACCGGGATCCAATGAATCCCCATGGCGAGTGGGACATCATCCTTCTTCAGGAGGGAGGAGGCCGGATGCTCCAACCCGGGCCTACTGCCCAGGCGAGAGACAGAGGAGCCCCGGGCGAGCGGCGGCCCTCCGGCCAGCCCCAGGCTTTCTCCGCCCAAAGAGTCCTCGTTGCTCCGCTTCAAGCCCTGGCCTCAATCCAAAACCCCCAGATTCTTGGCGTCGTCAGCTCCTCAACCCGGAAATCAATCAAGATCTATAATGACCAAACGAGCTACGACAAATGGCTTTTTTTTTACGGCCAAGACCCCAATAAACTCCCTGAAATAACTTACTTCGGTCAAGCCTCCAAGCTTCCATGAATTCGTTTCTCATCGTCGCCGGCGAAAACTCGGGCGAAAAATATGGCGCTGATGTCGTCCGCGAATTCAGGAAAAAGGATGCCTCTGCTTCCTTCTTTGGTATCGGCGGGCCCAGGATGCGAGAAGAGGGAGTTGAAGTCATTTTCCGGGTGGAAGAGTTGAGCGCCGTCGGTATCTTCGAAGTCTTTTCCAGCTTACCCCGTATCCGCAAGATTTTCAGAGGCCTGGAACGCGAGATTGCCGCCAGACGGCCCCGGGCAGCCGTGCTCATCGACTCCCCGGACTTTAACCTTCGTCTGGCCAAAAGACTGAAACGGCAGGCTATTCCCGTCCTCTACTATATTAGCCCGACAGTCTGGGCCTGGAGGAGCGGCAGGCTCAAGACCATCAAAAGGACAGTCGACAGGATGCTCCTGATCTTCCCGTTCGAGAAGGCCATCTACGACGCGCATGAGATTTCCGCTGTCTTTGTCGGACATCCTTTGATGCACAAAGTCAGGACCAGGCTGAACCGGGCCGAATTCTTCGAGAAGTACTCTCTCCCGCCGGATGCCAAGATCATCACCCTTCTCCCCGGCAGCCGGAAGACAGAGGTGAAACACCACCTTCCTGCTTTAGCTGAAGCCGCAAGAAGAATAAGGTCTGATTTTCAGGCCGCTTTTCTATGGGTCGCAGCGGAAAGCCTGGAGCCTGGTTGGGTTGACCGACTTAGAGCCATAGCCGATGATCGGGACAGGATCTTGACCGAGGACGCCTACGAAGCCATGGCTTTTTCCGATCTTGTTCTTTCCGCGTGCGGCACGGCCAACCTTGAAGCTGCTCTCCTCGGAACACCGCTCATCGCTTTCTACCGGCTCTCTCCTCTTACCTACTATCCATTCCGCAGGCTGGTGAAAATCAAGGACTATAGCATCGTCAATATCCTCGCCGGAAAGCGAATCATCCCCGAGCTCATTCAAAGCCGGTTCAGCGCCGACGAACTGGCGCTCGAAGCTTCAAGGCTTCTTCAGTCCGGCGAACAAAGAGCCGAGATGAAAGCGGAATTCTTGAGGCTGCGCCGCCTTCTCGGAGACGACAACGCCCCGGCCAACGTGGCTGGGGAGCTGGAAAAACTTGTTTTCGGCCAGACCGCTTAAATAGCCTCCAGCACTTGAAGGGCCAGCTCGAACCGTCCCAGGGGAGGGCTGATTTGAACTCCCTGGACCATGCCTTTGATGTCCTTGAGGACTTCTTTAGCTATGGCTACGCCCTCTTGGCGGGCTCTCTCCGGTCCAATGTCCTGAGCCCGGCGCATTCGTCCCATGACCTCTTCAGGAATCCTGGACCCGGGGACCTCGTTATGCATGAACTCGGCGTTCCTCAGGCTGGCCAGAGGCCAAAGCCCGGCCAGGATGGGAATCCGGCAGTGGGAGATACGCTGAAGAAAATTTTCTAAAAGCCGGACGTCAAAAACCGGCTGGGTGATGGCAAACTCAGCTCCGGCGTCCACTTTCCACTCGAAACGCGAAATCTCATAGTCGAGGTTGGGCGCGCCCGGGTTGGCGCCGACGCCAATGAGAAAGGCCGTCTGCTTGTCCAGGCTCTTGCCGCCGATATCGAGACCGCGGTTGAGAGAGCTGACAACGTTAGTCAGCCCGATAGAATCCACATCAAAAACAGCTGTGGCATCCGGATAATCTCCAAGCTTGGGCGGGTCTCCAGTGATGATGAGGAGGTTGCGCAGGCCCTGGGCAAACATGCCCAGAAGGTCAGACTGCATGCCCAGAAGATTCCTGTCCCGACAGGTGTAGTGGAGGATGACCTCGCTCCTCGTGCCCCTGGTTAGGATGATGGCGAGCGACATGGAGCTCATCCGGGCGCTCGCCCGCGGACCGTCGGGAATGTTGACGCAATCTACGCCCGCCCGTTTCAGTTTAAGAGCGGCGGCCAACGCGGCTCGCGGATCGACACCTCGCGGGGGAAGGATTTCCACACAGGTGATGAAGTCACCTTCATCGAGTTTTCGGCCCAGCCGGGATTTTTCGCGCTTGGGTACAGTTCTGGATTCTCGGCTTCTTTCTACCGGCCCTGTGGCGGTGATCAGTCTTCGCCGCGGCGGTTGAAGAGCCCGGATGGCGCTCCTGATGGCCTTGATATGGGCCGGCGTCGTGCCGCGGCATCCGCCGACGATCTTAACTCCAGCCTGGATGAACCTCTTGGCGTACTCAGCCAGATAATCAGGCGAACAAAGATAGATGTTGCGTCCCTCGACTTCTGTCGGGATTCCGGCGTTGGGCATGGCTGAAAGAGGGAGCGAGGTCACGCGGGCCATGCGCTCGATGCACTGGAGCATGGCCGCAGGGCCGACGCTGCAGTTGACGCCGACCACGTCAGCCGCCCACTCCTCGAGCTTTTTGGTGAAGACCTCAGGAGTCGTTCCGTAGAGGCTGTTGCCGTCCTCTTCGATGGTCATCTCGGCCACGACCGGCAAGTCCCCGGCTGCCCTGCGGGCGGCCTTGATCGCTTGGTGAATCTCATTGATGTCGGAGAACGTTTCCAGGATAAACAGATCCACACCGCCCTGGAGAAGGGCTTCAACCTGCTCCGTGAAGGCCAAAGCGGCATCTTCGACAGGGGTGGGCCCCCACGGCTCAATTTTTAGTCCCAGGGGACCGATGGAACCAGCCACAAAGACCTCCCGGCCAGCCTCCTCCCTGGCAATCCTGGCGCCGGCACTATTGATCTCCCTGACCATGTCATTGAGCCCGAATTTCTTGAGCTTATAGCGGTTGGCAGCGAAAGTGTTCGTTTCGATGATCTCGGCACCGCTCTCGATATACTCACGATGCACAGATTTAACCAAATCCGGGTTAGAGAGGTTGAGCTCATCGAAACAGGTCTGGAGATAAACGCCTTTGCTGTAGAGCATTGTCCCCATTCCGCCGTCGCAGAGCAGGACTCTCGTATGGATGAGGTCCAGGAATTTGCCGCTAATGGTTGTTCTCCTTTGCCTCCGGCAAGTCTCAGGGCGAAGATTATAATGCCCGCCAGCTGGCATTGTCAAACCGGAGACCCAGAAGGGAAGCATCTTTGTTTCCGTCATGATCCAATTTGGGAATAGGGTCCTGTCACGGCGCGTCCCCGTCGAGGCTCGGGATGCAGCGACTCGAAGTCACGCTGCGATTTCCCACATCGGCATCTTGGAGGGGGAACAGCTTCGCTTTCCCCCTTCCAACGCTCGCTTCGCTCACTGCCTCCCCTTCTCGGGCTTCCGCCCTGCGACCAAGGGGTCACACCCCCTTGATTTGCTAATGCAAATCAAAATCTTGCTCGATTCGCTCCTCAGACCTTTCCGGAGACACTGACCTTTTTTATGGCCCTCCTTGATTGGCCAAGGAGGGTAGGGAGGTTTAATGGCTAAAATAAGAGTCCTG
>Ga0172365_10002661_pt1 | contig 13235 bp, 13 predicted proteins | sample LakKivSesite48cm_FD_114535 | JGI IMG/M metagenome (GOLD analysis project Ga0172365, IMG submission 114535) | Sediment microbial communities from Lake Kivu, Rwanda - Sediment site 48cm | ecosystem: Environmental > Aquatic > Freshwater > Lake > Sediment | place: Rwanda: Western Province, Lake...
GGTGCACGGCGCGCCGTGCTCCTACCTGCGCGACTTGTAGGGCAGACCTGAGGTCTGCCCTACGCGGTCCTCGAGGACCCCAACGCCGAGCGCGTGCGCGGCTGGCTGGCGGGGTTGGGGTAGGTGCGTCGCACCTCTCCTTCGCTCCAGCAGGGTCCGCGACCCTGCTGCCTCTGCGGGAAAACGGCGGTCACAGACCGCCTTTGAGCCCAAAAGTTAGTGCCATTGGGTCTTGAACCTGCGGGAGGGTCTTCAGGAGTGAACGATGCCGGCGATAGCTGTAATCGGCGCCCAGTGGGGCGACGAGGGCAAAGGGAAGATAACCGACATGCTGGCCGCCGAGTCGGACGTGGTGGCCCGCTACGGCGGCGGGGATAATGCGGGGCACACCGTGGTGGTCGGCGACGACACGTTCAAGCTGCACCTGGTGCCTTCCGGCATCCTGTACCCGCGCGTGGTCTGCGTCCTCGGCGGGGGAATGGTGGTCAATCCGCGCCGCCTGCTGGAGGAAATGGACGGCCTGGCCGCGCGCGGGGTGGACATCTCCCCCACACGCATTCTACTCAGCGTCCAGGCGCACCTCATCCTGCCCTACCACATCGCCCTGGACGGCGCAACCGAACAGAGCCGGGGCCATTCGGCGCTGGGTACTACAAAGCGGGGCATCGGCCCGGCCTACGCGGACAAAGCAGCGCGCAGCGGCATCCGCGCCGGAGAGATGCGCGATCCAGCGGCTTTCGCCGAACGGGTGCGCGCCGCCGTGGTCGCCAGAAACGAACTGCTCACCCGCGTGTATGGCCAGGAACCGCTTTCACCCGAGGAGATCGCCAGGGAATATCAGGAATACGCCGTTCGCCTGGCCCCTTACTTGGCCGACACGTCCTCGTTCCTCATCGAAGCCCTGCACGCCGGAAAACGGCTGTTGTGCGAGGGAGCGCAGGGCACCCTCCTCGACCTGGACCACGGCACCTATCCCTACGTGACCAGCTCTTACCCCACCGTAGGCGGGGCGCTGATCGGCCTGGGCCTGGGCCCGCAGCACCTGACCCGCATCCTGGGCGTGACCAAAGCCTACCAGACCCGCGTGGGCGCCGGCCCATTCCCCACCGAACTCCACGACACGACCGGCGACTATCTGGTGGAGATGGGGCACGAGTACGGGACGACCACCGGCCGCCGGCGACGGACTGGCTGGCTGGACGCCGTGGCCCTGCGCTACGCGGTGCAGGTCAACGGGTTGAGCGAGCTGGCACTGACCAAGCTGGACGTGCTCACCGGCCTTGATCCGTTGCACATCGCCGTGGCCTACGAATGCGATGGGGAAACGCTGGCCCGTTTCCCGGCGGATGCGGCGACGCTGGCCCGCTGCCGGCCAGTCTACAAGAAGATGCCCGGTTGGGAACAAGACATCAGCGCCGCGCGCACCTTCGACGAACTGCCGCAAGCGGCGCGAGCCTACGTGACCCGCATTGAGGAACTGGCCGGCGTGCCGGTAACGTTGATTTCGGTGGGGCCGGAACGGGAGCAGACTATCAGTCGCCCGTAGGGATGCGGTGACCGCGCCCCTACGGTGTGGGCGGGGCCAGGCCGTGCTCGGCCAGCAAGGGTAAATCGGATAGAATCCGATGGGTAGGCCCGTCAGCCACCACCTGCCCCTGATCCAAAAGCACGGTCCGCTCGCACAACTCCCGCACCATTTCCAGGTCGTGGGTGGCGAACAACTTAGTCAGCGGCAGCTCCCGCAGCAACTCGATCAGCTCCCACCGGCCCCGGGGATCGAGATTGCTGGTCGGTTCGTCGAGCACCAGCACCTCCGGGCTCATAGAAAGAACCGTGGCGATGGCGATGCGTTTCTTCTCGCCCACGCTGAGATGGTGAGGCGAACGCCTTTCGTAGCCAGCCATCCCCACCTGCTGCAAAGCGCTTTCCACCCGCCGCCGAACCTCCGCCTCAGAATAGCCCATGTTAATCGGGCCGAAGGCCACATCGTCAAACACCGTGGGCGAAAAGAGCTGATCCTCCGGGTCCTGAAACACTAATCCCACCTTGCTCCGGATCAATTTGAGATGGTTCTCGGTAACGGGATGGCCCAGCACTTGCACCGCCCCGTTTCTGCTGCGCAGAATGCCATTCAAATGGAGCAGCAACGTAGATTTGCCTGCCCCGTTGGGGCCGATAAAGGCCACGCTCTCCCCCCGGCTCACGGTCAGGCTGAGATCGCTCAACGCCCGATGCCCGTCGGGATAAGTGAAAGACAGCCCTTCGATTTGAATGATTCCCTCGCCCATGTTCCCAATTCCCCGCCGGACGGGATGCCATCCCGTCCTACGAAATCACTGCAACCAGGCCAATGGCCAGCAGCGCCACGGAAAAAGCCATTCCAAAACCCAGGTCAGCTCGCCGGAAACGCAGTTGGCTCAACGTGCGCACCTGCCCGTCGAAGCCGCGGGCGACCATCGCCCCGTAAACCCGCTCGGCGCGCTCGTAGCTGCGGATGAAGAGCGTACCGATCATGTTGCCGACGGTTCTGATCTGCCAGAACTGTCGGCCGCCGAAATTACGGCTATCCCTGGCCCGCTGCATACGCATCACCTCGTCAACCAACACGAAGATGTAACGGTACATAAAGGCCAGGATCATGACCATTACTTTGGGCACGCCCAGCCGCTCCAGTCCCTGCAAGAGATCGGAAAAACGTGTGGTGGAGGAAAGCAGAATCAGCGCCAGAGCAGAAAGCCAGGACTTGGCGGCCACGTTCCAGAGGATCAGCAAGCCCTCGTGAGTGACAGACACCCGCCACAGCCACACGTTATAACTGCCCGCCACCTCGCCGTGTCCCAGAAAAGGGATGAAGATGGCGATCATCAGGACGAAGGGCAGGATCACCGCCGACCTTTTCAGGACGTAGAGCAGCGGCAGTTTTGCCAGAAGGATCAAGCCGAGCATCAGGCCGGCGTACAGGACAAAAGCCAGCCAAGCGCCAGGCGGAGTGGCCATCACCGCCAGCACGAAAGCCAGCGTAGTCAGGATGCGGGTGCGGGGATCGAGCCGGTGGATGGAGCTATCCAGATCGCTGTACTTGTCAATAAAGGCGTGCTTCACGACACATACTCCACACTCCAGGTGCGACGCACTTGCGAAGTGCATCGCACCTGGTTACTGCCACTACGCCTCTCGCCTCTTCAGCAGAACCGCCAGCCCATAGGTCAGGCCGAAGAGAATAAGAGTACCGGCAACCCCGGCCAGGATTGTAGCCAGGGACCCGCTACTGACACCAGGGAAGACGTAATCGGGGATGACCTCAAAAGTCGGGCCCTGAGCTGCCTCGATAAACCCCTTATCCTCGGCCACCCTCTCCAACCCGTCGGGCCAGGAAGAAGCCAAGGGCGAGATGATTGCCAGCCCCAGGGCGATAAGCAGTCCAACGTGCCACCACTTCAGTTTCATCTTCGCTCCTCCCTACACTTTCTGCAACTCTAGGAGATCGGACCGCGTGGCCATCACAAAGCTGAGCACCACAGCGGTGATCAAACCCTCGCCGATGCCGATGAGGGCGTGCACCCCGGCCATGGCCGGCAGAGCGACGCCCAGAGGAGACCGTCCAGAGACGGCCAGTTCGATAGCGCAGGCGGTGGCAGCCACGAACACTGAAGCCCAGGCGCCGACGAAGCCGCCCACCAGCATGCCCGTCCTGTTCTCGCCCGTAAGCGAGACGACGGCCCGATAAAGATAGTAGCTCACGAAACAGGCTAACAGCCCCATATTGAAGACATTAGCTCCCAGGGCGGTAATACCACCATCCTGGAAAACCAGGGCCTGGACGATGAGCACACAGGTCATGATCAGCGTTCCGGCCCAGGGGCCGAGGAGAATGGCTGCCAGTGCCGCGCCAATGAGGTGTCCCGAAGTCCCGCCCATCACCGGGAAATTGAGCATCTGGGCGGCGAAGATGAAAGCGCCCATCACGCCCATCAGGGGCACGTGCTTCTCGCCCAGCTTCTTGTTGGCCTCCTTGATGCTGTACCCTACGCCACCGGCGGAGACGACGTAAGTAGCCGCTGCCGTGGCCGTGTTCAGAAAACCATCCGGAATGTGCATTTCCTCCTCCTGTAAAATATGGTTCTCACACTGTGACCACAGAAACTTTTATATTGACCTTTCTCACCCCCTTCTACCTACTGATCAAAGACCAGGTGATAGTTCGGATTCACCACTATTTCAGCAATGCAAGCGCAGCCCTGAGCTCCTCGTTGCACGCCACTATCTGCGCCACTGCGGCTTCCATGCGCTCCGCGACCGCCGTCTGCCCCAATCCTCGTGCCACCCCCGCCCACCGCCGGAAGCTGTCAGCGTGCTCCTCGTTGTGCTCAATCCAATAGGGCAAAAGACGGCGCAGTTTGGTCTCGTCATCGGACGAGGGTTTGTCTGCACCGGACTCAGTATGGCTGTGGGTGTGTTCATGAGAACCATGCTCATTGGCATGGGAGTGACCAGGGGAGTGCTTATGAGGGTGAGCCTGTCCCTGATGTGACAGGTCATAAGCCAAGTCAGGAGAAGAACCACAAACCAGGCAGGCCGCCTTCCCATCAATAAGCACTATGTTGCCGCCACATGTGGGGCAAGTGTGAGTGGCGGTAAGACCGCAACCGCATTCTTTACACATCTTTAACCTCCGCGTTTATGGGAACTCGTTCCACTTAACTCACACGTCGCGTACCGACGGCCGGCGCGTGGTGTTCGGTCTCGCCGCGTGAGGTCTCTGTCTCGAAAAACCTCTCTACGCTGTTCACCTCAAAGCCAGCCTTGGTCAACAGGCCCGTCCACTTCTCCTGGTCGAATCTCTCTCCCAGCGGCTCGACGGAGATCAGTATCCCGCCCGGGGCGGTCACACGCGCCATCTGGTGCACGATGCTGGCCGCGTCGAGGTCGGCCGAGCCGTGGTGCAACACCCAGCCGATCACCACGGTAGGAAACGTGCCGTCGGCGAACGGCAGCGCCTCGCCCACGGAACGCACGATTCGGCTGAGGCCACCGCGCCGCATCAGTTGCGTCCCCAGCGTCGCTGGCTCGACGTAGATTGCTCGTAGACCCAACCCATCGTAGAGCGGGGCCAGCCGGCCCCAGCCCGCACCCACATCCAGCACCGGCCCGTGCGCCCGCGCCAGTTCGCGGCGCAGCAGGGCTACCTCGTGTCGCTCGGCCTCACTATCGTCGGCGGCGCGGCGAAGGGCGATGTCGGCGTAGTCGCGCAGCGTCGCCTCCCAATCCACACCTCGCTCGCCGACGGTCGTACACACCCAGTAGGCGTAGGCCGTGAGGGTGCTTTCCAGGTCCGCATTGCCTGGCAATTGACCGGCCAGGATCTCCTGCAGCCGTTTGCGCGTCTGCTCGTACAAGGTCAGTTCATCAGATGGTTCCTGCATTAGTGAAACCATAAAGGGCCACGAAGACCGCCCGGCTTCACGCCAGTTGTGCGGCCTTCATGGCCCTTTTCGTATCTCGTTCGATTGACTTTGGGTAAGCAGTCGGAATCAGCTTCCGGCGGCCGGCTCCTGCGGCTGGCTCAGGTGGACGGTGTGCTTGAGGAAATCCAATCGGCTGATGGTACCCCGCACCAGCTTTTGCTCGCCAAGCAAAGTGACCAGCAGCCAGGCGTCGCCCTCCGGCTGCACCAGCACCACATCGCGCATGATCTCCTCTTCCCTGTCGCCGTCCCTCAGATACACTCTCGCCTCACACATAGCATTCACCTCCGGTCTAAAAACAAAAGACCGCCTCACCAGGTCTTCAGACCGGCTCTCAAGGCGATCTTCATGATCGGCTGATCCTTCTCGTTCTTCTGGTGGGCCACCTTCATGGCGGCGGGGATTTTATACCACAAAGCGCGGAAGATGTCAAATTGCCCCCCTGTAGCGGCGGCCCTGGTGGCCGCCGTTTGCGGCGGGGACAAGCCCCGCCGCTACCCTGCGCATCCAGCATGGCCTTAGCCTGCTGGAGCCACTCACGGATGGGCCAGCCGGTGCGGGCCAGCGCTTCTTCTACGCCCGCCTGTTCAGCTATGGCCAGACTCTGGCGATAGTATTCTACTGCATCGGTATAGTATTTTACTGCATCGGTAAGGTCACCCCACTTGCAGCACAAGCGCCCCAGCGACGCGAGCTCCTGAGCGATGTCCACGGTGGCGTTCAGTGCCTCGTAGATAGCCAGAGACTGCTGTAGCAACTGCTCGGCTTCCTTCAGGTTCCCCAATGCAGTCTCCAGCGTGGCCATCTGGTGCAACGTGGCCGCCAAGCCCTGCTGATCCCCCAGGCGCTCCCATATCTCGCGGCACTCCTGGTACAGGCGGCGGGCCTCGCCGTAGTCCCCCGTGGCCTGGGCCAGGCGTCCCAGCTCGTGCAACGTGGCCGCCAGGCCCCGCTGATCCCCCAGGCGCTCCCATATCTCGCGGCACTCCTGGTACAGGCGGCGGGCCTCGTCGTATTTCCCCGTGTCCTGGGCCAGCATCCCCAGGCAGCGCAACGTGGCCGCCAGGCCCCGCTGATCCCCCAGGCGCTCCTTGATCTGGCGCGACTCCTGGTACAGGCGGCGGGCCTCCCCGTAGTCCCCCGTGGCTTGCAGGAGAACAGCGAGTTCATGGATCAAGTTGGCTGTGCGTTTCTCATCGCCGATGATTCGCGCTATCTTCTGCCCCTGCCGCAGCCAGTTCTTGCCCTCTGACCAATAACCACGCACTCCCCAGAAATCCTTCAAGTACAACACCAGCTCTATCAACAGTCCCCCGATTGCCTCGTCTCTTGTCCTCTGCCACTGGTCATTCAGATAGTCCAGCACTCCCAGGATGTTGCCCCTCTCTGTTTCTACCGCGTCGTAATCCTGGCAGCATTCCGCCGTGAAGTTCTGGTAGTACTCAGCCAGCCGCCGGCGGGCAGCGGATTCGTCGGGCAGGGGGGCGTGCTGCTCCACCCATTCCAGCACAGTCTGGTGCAGGGTGTGGCGCTCGCCGGCCGGGAGATAGCTCACCAGCCCGCTGTCCACCAGCTCGTCCAGCCCCTGCAGGGCCAACTCCTCATCTCCGCAGGCGGCGGCCAGGGCCTCGGCGTGGAAGCTGGCCGCCGGGAAGAGACGCAGGTGGGGCAACACCCGCTTCCCGGCCTCCTGCAGCAGCTCCACCGACCAGCCCAGCATCTCGTCCAGCCGCTCGCCCAGGTCGCCGCTCAGCGTGGGCAGGAACTTCTCCAGCCGTCTGTAGCCCCGCGTGGCCGCCGTGCCCACGGCCACCTCGATCATCTTCGGGTGCCCGCTCACCCGTTGGGTCAGCTCCCGCGCCGGGCCGGGGTCACACAGCTTGGACACCCCCTTCTCCTCGGCCAGGGCCAGCACCAGCCGCTCGCCCGCTTCCTCGTCCAGACCCCGCTGCAGGGACAGGGCGTGGGTGCCGGGCATCTCGGCCAGCTCTAGCCAGGGCGGGCGCAGGGTGACCAGGGCCTTGCTGGCCGGGGGCAGGCCGCGCAGGAAATCGCTCAGGGCGTGGAGGGTGTGCGGGTCGTCCTTGGCCACGTTCTCCAGGTTGTCGAAGATGAGCAGGGTGGGGGAACGGGCGGCGTGGGCGTAGAGCAGTTGCCCTGGGGACTGGTCGGGGGCGCGGGACAGGTCCAGGGAGGCGCACAGGGCGGCCAGGCCCCCTTCCAGGGTGAAGTCGCTGCGAGCGTCCACCCAGGTGGCCCCGCCGGGGAAGCGGTGCCCCAGGCGATGGGCCGTCTCCTGGGCCAGGGCGCTCTTGCCGATGCCCCCGATGCCGGTCAGGGCCACCACGCGGGTCTCGGTCTCGTGCAGCCAGGCCGTCAGTTGCACCAGCTCCTCACCACGACCGAAGAAGCGGGGGGCCAACTCGGGCAGGGAGCCGGGGGGCCGCCCGTCCAGGATGCGCTCCTGGCGGGACAGGGGGCGGCCCTTGCGCCGCAGGTCCAGGGAGCCGTCGCCAAAGAGTTGGGGAAGGCTACCCGCGGCGTGGGGGGCGGCCTTATCAAAAGCCTCCCGCAAGGGGTAACCGGCGCACAGCTCGTTGTAGAGTTCGGTGGCGAAGGCAATGGCCTGGGGGTCGCCGGCGGGCCGCTGGTGGCCGATGGCCGCCCGCACGCATTTCGCCTCGGCCAGGGCGCGGGCGGCGGCCTGGGCCCCGGCCGCCGTCTGGCAGGCGTTGCACACCAGCAGCGGCACGCCAGCCGCTCGGAAGCAGGCCAGCAACTCCTCGGTGGGCACCGGGTCAGCGCGGCCCAGGTCGTCCTCGAAGAGGAGCCCCTGCTCCCAGCCGTGGCCGATGAAGTGCACCACATCGGGGATGAGGCCCTGCTCGCGGGCCTGGGGACCCAGGGCGTAGCGCAGGGCGCGGTGGGTGGGGGGCATCAGGCGCACCAGGGCGATGGGAGCCTGCACCCGGCCCACGGCCTCGGCCAGGTGCTTCCACTCGACCTTGACGTTGAGCGGCTCCGGTGCGGGTCGCCCCTTGGGGTCGGGCCAGGCCACGGGGGCGGCGATGACCACCAGCACCTGCAGGTGGTCGCGCAGGTCCGCGCGGCCCAGGGCAGCCAGGGTCTGCTTGACGGTCTTGGTGACGATGGCCGCACTGTGGTCGCCGATGACGTTGCCGTCGCCGACGATGTTCACCTGGTGGATGTGCACGTCGCGCTCTTCAGGCATGGCGACCTCCCGTAAAATCAATCGTGCACTCGGGACAGCAGGCTCCAGGTCCCCGTTTACGTCTTTCCTTTTTCCTTCGGCACCCCCGGTTCCGGCAGACCCGCCCACTCCCGGATCGTGGCGATGGCGGCGCTGATCTGTTTGGTGAGCGCCTTCCACTCGATGCCCACTATCTCGAAGTGCGGCTGGTTGATGGGCAGCAGAAGCTTATGCCCCCGCGCGCTGGCCACCGCCTCAGCGATAACCGGCGTGATCTCGCCCATCATCGAGTTGGAGATGACCACCCCAATGGGCGCCAGGATGAAGTCTGCCAGATTGATGGAGACGCGGATGGCGTTCTCCCCGCTGGCCCCCCGGTTGGCTTTGGCTTTCATCATTTTATCGGTGGCGATGGCGTTGGTGCCCAGGGCCAGGATCTCCACCTCTAGCGGTAGCTCCTGGCGCAGTTGGGTCACGATCTGCGCCCCGATGCCGCCACCCATACCGTCTACTACTGCTACGATCATGTTCTCCCCCTCACAAGACCTCCGACATCCCGTTGCCGCCAGATTTCGTACAGGGCGATCGAGCCGGCCACGCTGGCGTTCAATGAGCCGATGCGCCCGCGCATGGGCAGGCGGATGAGAAAATCGCACCGTTCGCGGACCAGGCGGTGCATACCCTCGCCCTCGCTGCCCACGACCAAAGCCAGAGGCATGTTCAAATCGGTCTGATAATAGGGTTGCGCTTCGGGTACGTCCTCCAGGCCCACGACCCACACATCGGCGGTCTTCAGTCGCTCCATAGCCTGCACCAGATTGGGCACTTGAGCGACGAGCAAGTGTTCCACCGCCCCGGCCGAGGCGTTGACCACCGCCGGGGTCACGGCCACCGCCCGCCGCTTGGGAACGATTACGCCGTGCACGCCGACGGCCTCCGCCGTGCGCAGCAGTGCGCCGAAGTTCTGCGGATCCTGCAGACAGTCCAGCAGGAGGAGCAGCGGGTACTCCCCTCGCTCCTCTGCCGCCCCCAGCATCGCTTCCGGGTCCGAGTAGGGGTACTCCGCAACCTCAGCGGCCACGCCCTGGTGATTGACGCCGCCCAGGCTGTCCAGTTGCTGCCGCTCCACGCGCTGAGGGACGATGCCGCGTTCACGAGCCGCGTCCAGGATTCCGGCCACGACGCCGCTTTCCCTGATCCCATCGGCCAGGAGTACTTTGTAGACTTTGCGCCGTCCCGCGCGCAGACATTCGTGCACGGCGTTACGTCCGTAGAGCAGTTCTTTCATCGGCTTCCCCGGCTTCACCGAGCCAGCCGCCACCGGGTCCCCTCTGGGCTGTCCTCCAGGGCGATGCCGATGCTCGCCAAGCGGTCGCGGATGGTGTCGGCAGTGGCCCAATCCTTTTTCTGGCGGGCCTCGGCGCGCATCTCGATCAGGATGCGCACCAGATCATCGGTCAAACCCACGCCCGCTTCCTCCAGCAGTTCGTCGGGGATGATGCCCAGCACGTCGCCACCAAGCTGCCGATAGAGATTGTCAATCGCCGTCAGCGTCGCGCCGTTGAGCGGCTGGCCGGAGTTGAGCAGCGTATTCACCTCGTGTCCCAGGTCGAAAAGCACGGCCATGGCCTGCGGAGTGTTGAAGTCGTCGTCCATGGCCTCCTCGAAGCGCATCCTGATCTCGTCCAGCTTGGCCACTACCTCGGCGTATGCTTCACCAGTCTCCGCGGCTGATTTCATGCGCTCGCGCACGGCTCGCACTGTGCCCAGGATGCGCTGCAAACCTTTGTCCGCCGACTGCATGGCCTCGTCGGTGAAATCCAGTTGGCTGCGATAGTGCCCGCCCAGGACAAAAAAGCGGATGGCTAACGGGTCGTATTGGGCGAAAGCCTGGCGCAGGGTGATCATGTTACCCAGAGATTTATGCATCTCCTCGCCACGGATCATCAGCATCCCGTTGTGCAGCCAGTAGCGGCAGAAAGGCACACCATAGGCAGCCTCGCTCTGGGCAATCTCGCAATCGTGGTGCGGGAATTTGTTCTCCACCCCCCCACCGTGGATGTCGAAGGGCTGGCCCAGGTACTTAGTGGACATCACCGAGCACTCCACGTGCCAGCCGGGGTAGCCCTCACCCCACGGCGATGGCCAGCGCATGATATGCTCCGGTTCGGCCCGCTTCCACAAAGCAAAGTCAGCCGGATGGTGCTTGTCCTCGCGCACTTCCACCCGTGTCCCTTCCTGCGCTTCCTCGATCTTGCGCCCGGAGAGCCTGCCGTACTCTGGCCACTTGCTCACCTCGAAGTATACGTTGCCGTTCACTTCGTAGGCGTAGCCATTCGCCAACAGGCGTTTGACCAGCTCAATCTGTTCCGGGATGTGTCCACTGGCGTGGGGGGAGATGTCGGGCCGTTGAATGTTCAGCCGGTCCATGTCCTCAAAGTAGCGGCGGGTGTAGGTCTCCACCAGTTCCATCGGCTCAATCCGCTCGCGGCGTGCGCCTTTGAGAATGCGGTCTTCTCCTGTATCCAGCAGGTGGCCCACGTCGGTGATGTTCTGCACGTAGCGCACGCGGTAGCCTTTGTAGCGCAAGTAGCGCACTATCACGTCGAAGTTTACGTACGTCTTGCCGTGGCCGATGTGCGAGTCGTCGTGCACCGTCGGCCCGCAGACGTAGATGCCCACAAATCTCTCGCGCTGAGGGACGAATTCTTCTTTTTCTCGGATCAGAGTGTTGTACACTTGCAGGCCCATCTCAATTCCTCCTCATCTCCAATTCCAATCAGTGTTCACCCAGCAACGAAGACAGGGGCTACGCACCGTTGCGCAGCCCCGCCGTACAGAGGCAGCGCCGCGCCAGTGTAAAGAGGAGAAGATCCTTTGTATTGGCGAAACCGTGATTGCCCATCTTACTCCCACCCGACCATAACTGCCCAGCGGGGCGATCGGTTTGCTCTGTCCACGAATAGCCAACGAATAAACGAATGGCTCGGCACTCGTTTATTCGTTCCACCATTCTTGACAGTACGGGCACCGCATGTTGCGCCCGCACACCGCCTGAATGGCAACGATTTTGGCCAATGATTATACATTACATCGTGAGGATACGCAACAAAAACGCCCTCTCAGTCAGTATGCGGTGAGAGGGCATGAATTCGTGCACATATTCCGTCCGCACAAGCGGTAAGGGCGCAGCATAATGCGCCTCTATATGGGCCGGGCGAAAATCATTCGCCCGGCGGCGGTCTGCAACACCTTGGTCACCTCAACTGCGATGGTGTTACCGATGTGCCGGCGTCCATCCTCCACCACGACCATCGTGCCGTCGTCCAGGTATCCAACTCCCTGTCCCGGTTCCTTGCCCTCCTGGATGATACGCACCTGCATGTTCTCACCGGGCAGCAGGACGGCCTTAACTGCATTGGCCAGTTCGTTGATGTTTAGCACCTGTACTCCCTGAAGTTCAGCAACGCGGTTGAGATTGTAGTCATTGGTGATGATCGGAGCGTGCAATTGCTTGGCCAGGAGGATGAGCCTATCGTCTACCTCGCGCACGTCCTCGATATCCATGTCGGTAATGCGAATAGGGGTCACTGAGTCCTGTTGCAGTCGCTTCAGCATGTCCAGACCCCGCCGGCCTCGATTGCGGCGCAGCACGTCCGAGGAATCGGCGATGTGTTGCAGTTCGTTGAGGACGAAACGCGGCACCAACATCGTGCCCGAGATGAATCCCGTCTGGCTGATGTCGGCGATACGGCCATCAATGATGACACTGGTGTCCAGCAGCACGTGACGTCCAGCACCGGACGAACCCTCTCGAAGCGGTAGCCGGGCGCTTAGCACGTTGAAAATGTCCCGCTGGCGCATGACCATTATTGCCATACCTAGATAACTGAAAAAAATCACGCCAGCGAAGGAAAGAATAGCACCAATCGGGGAAGGGAGCAATGACAAGGGCAGAGCCAATAGTGCGGCTATAATAAGGCCAACAACCAGACCGATGATCGCGGCGACAAGCTGCTGGGCGGGCATCTGGCGAATCCTGGTCCGCAGCCAGTTGAGCGGATAAGCGGTCACGTAAGGGGTGAGCAAAAGCCCCAGTGCAGCACCGGCAAGCGAGAGGGCCAGGATGTAAAGATAGGGGGGCGATTCACCAGCTATGAGTGTCCCGAGTCGCCATCCCGCTATGGCTAAAGCTACCATGCCCAACAAACGTAGCACCAATTCAATCCCCATACGCCTCACCTCCTTTCCGGTAGGGGGATGGCAGAAAAAAGGAGTGTACTTCCAAGTACACTCCGATAGGCCATACAACACTCCAAAGCTAACCCAACTAACCAGAGTTGGCACCGGTTAACTTGGAGCATCTCGTGCTATGCGGATGTTTGTCAGTACTCGAATGAACGGAAATAAATCCCGAAGTATGAAATTGCTAAAGATTAAAGCGAATGATAAAATAACTTTAGTTTCCGCTAATTTGCCTGCTGCCGAGAGGCAGGAATACACAACGCTGAAGTTCTGGAGGTGGTCGAAGCCCCCCTCCGGAACCAGAAGAGCCTTGA
>Ga0172365_10002662_pt1 | contig 13234 bp, 15 predicted proteins | sample LakKivSesite48cm_FD_114535 | JGI IMG/M metagenome (GOLD analysis project Ga0172365, IMG submission 114535) | Sediment microbial communities from Lake Kivu, Rwanda - Sediment site 48cm | ecosystem: Environmental > Aquatic > Freshwater > Lake > Sediment | place: Rwanda: Western Province, Lake...
GGTGAACCAACTCTTGCCCAGAACTTGGAGGAATTGATAGAAATCGCCAGAGACATCTCAGGCTTACCGGTCGCTGTCCTGACAAATTCGTCCCTCAAATACAGAAAAGATGTTAGGAAGGATCTTGCCAGAGCGGATATAGTGAAAGGCAAGTTGGATGTTCCTAGCGAGAAGCTTCTTAGGCAAATTAATCGACCGCACGAAGAAATACTCTTTGGAGATATCGTCAAAGGGCTGAAAAAATTTCGTGCGGAATTCAGAGGGGAATTTTCTTTAGAGGTGATGTTCATCCCTGAAAACAAGGGCCTCTCCGAAGAAATCGCGAAAATAGTGAGGACGATAGGGCCTGATGAGATTCAGATAAATACTCCTCTCAGACCTAGCTCTGTTAGGCCTTTGACTCCAGAAGAGTTGAAGGAGGTTCAAAAAAGTTTTGAGGGAATGAACTTTCGATCTGTTTACAAAGCGGGAAAACCAAGGGTAGGAAAGGTTGTTGGAAAGAAAAAAATAAAGAAGCTCAAACGAGTTGATTGACAAGGACTTTTGGTTTATGGAATCGTGTGGCGGAAGCGCATGGTTTTAAGCCAGATCGTGTGCTAAGTATCGCACGGTGCGCCGAAAGTGCACGAAATCCGGAATTTGAGGGGGTGAACAGAATGAAAACTACAATCATCGTTCCGGTGTCGGACAAAAACGGTTTGAATGCTCAGATAGCTGAGCATTTCGGGAGAGCGCCTTTCTATGCCATTGTTGCTTTAGATAAAGATGGAAAAGTCGTAAGCATCGAGACTATGCCAAATACGGGCGAACATTTTGGCGGTGAAGGACATATGCATGACAGCATTTTAGAGCTGAAACCAAACGCGATAATAACCTATGGAATGGGCCCGAGAGGTTTGAGTGGCTTTCAAGATGCACGAGTAGCGGTGCTGAAGGCGAGCGCTGGCATGGTCAAAGACGTGATTGCCGCATACAATGATAACAAACTTCAAGAGCTTACGGAGGGTTGTCATCACGCACATCATCACTAAAAACATCTTGACCAAATTTCTCCGCTTCTTTGAATGGAATGCGCGATTAAAATCATCCGGAAAAAGAGAGGCTTGGACAAAAAGATTGGGGGGTAAAAGTGAAGACCTATCTAGACTATACCCCATGCTTTGTTAAGCAAGCTTTAGAAGCGAGCAGGATGACCACGAATAACAAAGCCCAACAAAAAAAGCCAAACTATGGGTACACCGCGTCGAAATACTTTGCATATATGGGGGTTATTGGAGTCATCGGATTGTGCACGGCGCTTATTGGAACTTTTCCAAGTCCCCCCTTAGGCACTCTATTGATGATTTTTGGAATACCAATAGCCTTCGTTGGGCTTTGGATAGCAGCTTCGTATGTGATCCTCTATAACTCGCTCTTCAAGGGGAAACCACAAGAAAAAGTGTGGAAGAAAATCACCGAACTTTCGGATTTACATGGGGGTGAAAAGGTTCTAGATGTCGGCTGCGGTATGGGTAGGGCATCAATCCGTTTTGCCAAACAACTGACTACAGGAAAAGTAATCGGTATAGACCTCTTTGGTGGCGTGAGTGGAACTTCACCTGAACCCGCACTCAGGAATGCTAAAATCGAGGGAGTCGCCGACAAGGTGGAGTTCAAACACGGCAATATCCTTAACACCAGCTTCAAGAACAATACGTTTGACGTTGTCAACGCTGGTTCTGTCCTACACGAAATCCACGGACAGGGAAATCAACAAAAAGCAATGCAGGAGATTTATCGTATACTTAAGCCGGGTGGAAAATTCGTCACGCTTGAAATTCTAAGGACGCCGAAGACCTTCATTATGGTGCTCTTTTTCGGCTTCGTATGGCGCCCGACAGAATATTGGGCGAATCTCATAAAACGGACTGGATTAAAAAAACTGAGGGTGGCAGTGGTCAAAGGCGCACTCGATGTAGGGATATTTATTGCGGAAAAACCTCAAGGTGATTAAATCCTTGGCATGAAAAACTCCAAAGCAAAGATGTTTAACAAGAAAGCTTCTGATCCGAGAAATAAACCTGACCAGATATTAGAAGCCTTAGAATTGAGGCAAGGACAAAATGTTGCGGATATTGGGGCCGGAGGCGGATATTTTTGCCTACGGTTTGCAGAAGCCATTGGAGGAAAAGGAAATGTCTACGCGGTTGATACGAATCCAAGATTTCTAGAATTTATCAAGAACGGTGCTAAGGAGCAAGGACTCAATAATATTAAAACAATCCTTGTCGTTAAAGAAGACTTGGCTTTGCCTGAAAGAGGCTTAGATCTAGTCTTCATGCGCAATGTGTGTCACCATTTAACAAATCGAGTGGAATACTTTAGAAAATTGAGGCGCTTCTTAAAACCAGAGGGAAGAGTTGCCATCGTAGAGTATAAGCGTGCTAAACCCTTCACTTTCCGCGGGATGTTCAGACATTATGTTCCTCAAGAAACTATTATAGAAGAGATGAAAGAGGCGGGGTATCGAGTAAAGCAAGAGTTTGGTTTCTTGCCAGAACAATCTTTCACAATTTTCTCAAAAATAAAAATATCTGACGAGAGCTAAGCCCTTGTCTCCTTGACCACGTACATGGCCACCAGGGACTTTATCGGATTGATAAATTTTTATGCCCTTTCAGAAAGCTTTATATATTTTGTGCAAATGAACATAATTCGGTGAGCGAAATGGGTTGGAGAGCAAGAAGTGGTTTTAGACAATGGCCCGGTAGAGGGCCCTTCAGCGATTTGCCACCTTGGCAGAGACCAGGTTGGATGTTCGGCTTCGGTAGAGGTTTCGGGCGAGGTCTTGGTAGAGGTCACGGGCGAGGTTTCGGATTTGGGGGCAACCCCTATGTCTGCGCCCGCTTCCCGTGGCTTCCGAGATGGTGGTGGGCGAACCCAAGCATTTACGGCTCCCCAAGCTACGGATATGGTTATCCAGGGTATGGGTACTCTAACTACGAGTATCCCTACGCTTCCTATCCGCAGTACTCCTATCTAAGATACTAGTAAACAAACAAAAGGAGGTCGAGGATATGTGGTGGCCTAGAGGTCGGAGATGCTGGTGGTGGTACATGTACCCCCCGTACCTTCAATATGCCCAAGCACCGCAACAGTCTTCACAAACCGCGCAACAACCAATGCAACAGCCTATAGCGCCTTTTTATCCACCTATGCCGTTCGTTCCCCCTCCACCGACACCAGAACAAGAAATCGAAATGCTGAAATCGTACAAAGCCGATATTGAGGAGGAACTCCGCGGGGTGGAAGCGAGAATAAAAGAATTGAGAGACTCAATTCAAGAGCCGAGCGACGAGCCATCGGAAAGCGAAAAGTAATAAAGCCTCAAATCAAGAATCGAATGTGAAACCATGAAAATAGCTATACCATCAAATGCACCTGGTGGACTCGACTCGACGATCTCGCCCCATTTTGGTCGTTGTGATGTATTCACGGTAATCGAGCTCAAAGACGGGAAAATAGTCGGCAAAAGCACCGTTGACAATCGGGGAACCCATTTCGGTTACGATAAAACGCCGGCGGAAATCTTGGCCTCCAGCGGCGTGGATGCAGTGGTAACTCAAGGGATGGGGGCCAATGCAATGCAACTTTTTGCACAAGTCGGCATCGGGGTATACATGACCTCAACCAAGACAGTCAAAGAGGCTGTAAATGAACTAGTTGGAGACAAGGTCAAGCTGGCTTCTCTAGAAGACGCATGCAAAGAAGCCGAGTCAAGCAGACACCCACCTCCCCCCATGCTCCCATCTGGTCCCGTCATGGGCGGCGGGATGGGAATGGGCCGAGGAATGGGTATGGGACGCGGAATGGGAAGGGGAATGGGTCGAGGGATAGGGCCCTCACCTTATGGATCTCCTTTCCCACAGATGGCTCCACCGGCGTCTTACTTGCCGCAGCAAACATCGAACCCCACTGCTTCACCGACAGGCCGCTTCAATGTGGGAGTGGCAAATCAAGGGCGCGGGGGACTGGATGATACGGTTTCACCGATCTTCGGCAGGGCTCCAAGCTTCACTATTATAGAAATCGAAGGGAAGAAAATCAAGAATGTGAAAGTTTTACCCAATCAACTCCTTTCTTCCCCCAGCGGGGTCGGAATAGCCGCGGCCCAGATGCTGGCCAACGAGGGGGTGAAATATATCCTGGCGGGGAGACTCGGCCCAAACGCGTCTGCGGTTGCCAATCAGTTTGGTATGCAGGCGATAACGGTTCCTCCGGGCACAAAAGTGAGAGACGCCATAAATCAATACGTGCTGAGTTCTCGTTAGGTGTAGTGGTTGAAAGAGATCGTGGTTGCTAGCGGCAAGGGAGGAGTCGGTAAAACTACGATCGCCGCGTCCCTCGCCGTCTTTTTCGCCAAAAATGGAGTAAAAGTTTTCACAGCTGACGCTGACGTGGACGCACCAGACCTCCTGCTGGCACTCGGTGGCGGGAAAAAGCTCTTTTCCATGGAGATCAAAGCATCAAGAAAAGCAGAGGTCGACGAGGACAAGTGCACGGGTTGCGGGAAATGCATCGAAGTATGTCCCTTCGGCGCAGTAATCGGGCCAAAGGATGGGAAAACAACCGTTGTTAGTCTCATGTGTGAAGGATGTGGAGTGTGCAAACTCGTCTGTCCTGTTGGTGCGATCGAAGTGAAAGAAGCGCCCACCGGCACTCTCGGTGTTGAAGAAACCAAGTATGGATTTGGATGTGCAACTGGAAAGTTAAGACTTGGTGAACACAACTCTGGGCATCTCGTAGCGAGCGTAAGGAATATTTCCCGCAGAAAAGCGCAAGATGCTGGAAGTGAAGTGATCATAGTCGATGCCGCGCCAGGCATAGGTTGTCCAGTCATTGCTTCCATCACGGGGGCAGACTACGTCATCGCTGTGACGGAGCCGACACCTGCTACGAAAAGGAACCTAGAACGCCTGTCCAAAGTCATAAAACATTTCGGAGTACCCGCCGGCGTTGTGATAAACATGAGCGGATATTCAAAAGATTTCGAAACCACCCTCAAAGACTGGGTGGTACGTGAATTGGGTTTTCAGCTATTGGGTGAGATTCCTGTAGATCACGAAGTCGTCAAGGCGCTGGTGCAGATGAAACCGATCATCGAATTCAACCCCGATGCAAAGGCATCGAAAGCTCTGATCGAGATAGCAGAACGGGTGAGGGGTGAGATCCTGTGAAGAACCTGAGGAAAAAAATTGGGAGCACGCCGATAGTCGCGGTGACGGGCGGAAAAGGAGGTACTGGGAAGAGCACCGTCGCTGTGAACTTGGCCACGGGATTGAGCGCCGAGGATTTGAAAGTGATGTTGGTGGATACCGATGTCGATGGTCCCAGTTGTGCGACGTTGCTGGGAGTGCAGCTTGAGGGTGGTGAGGAAGTAAGGACCTTCGTACCAGATATCGAGGCTTCAAAATGTGTGGGGTGTAGGAGATGCATTGAGGTCTGTCCTGAACACGCATTGATTGGTCTCCAAGGAAAAATCCCGAAACTCTACGAGGAGCTCTGTTCGGGATGCAAAGCCTGTCAAATGGTTTGTGAATACAAAGCGATTAAAGACGGATGGAAAAAAATTGGGACCGTTTACAGCTTGATTGTGGATAAGGTCAAGCTCGTGGTGAGTGAGCTAAGGCCTACGGAACCACGATCCCCAGTAATGGCGCGTGCTACGGTGATGAAAGCGATTGAAGAGCTCAAAGGCGATGGATACGATGTGGCTATCTTCGACACCGCCCCTGGAGTTCACAACGCCGTGGCCCAACCATTGTGGGTTGCTGACCTCGCCCTTGCTGTGACCGAACCTACGCCTCTGGGCACGCACGATTTGAAACTCATCTTGGACCTCGCCCGAGAGCTGGAATTACCTGTGGAAGTGGTTTTGAACAAGGCCGATGTTCCAGGTGGGCTAAAGGACGAACTCCTAAACACATGTCATGAACGAGGAATCAAGTTAACCGCTGAAATCCCCTTGGATGAGGAACTCTTGCGTTCCTACATCGCGGGCGATCCTCTGATGAAGAAAGCTCCGAATAGCCCGGCCGGAAAAGCGTTGCTGTCCTTGGTTTTAACCATTCGAGATAGACTGAAAGGGGGTGAAATCTAACGGCGCAACCGATTGCCGAGATACCAACCAAGAAGTTCCAGTGTTTCGCGTGCGGGAACGTCATAGAAGTTCCCCAAGGAGTGCCCAAGCCACCGGCATGCCCTAAGTGTGGTGCTCCGGCAGTGATGATTCACCGTATCGATAAGGGACCCCCTGGCGGAAGAGGGGCAGGAAGACGAGGCGCTGGCGGAGGACGATGGTCCCAACAAGCCTAGCCTTTTTAAAGCTTGAGATATTATGAAAATAAAAGTTGCGTGGTGAAACTTTGAGAAAGAGCAAAGAGATTTCGCCTCAATTCCTACGAGAGTGTCTACACGACATCTGCAAGATAGGTGTAAAATACGCAGGCACGCCCGGTGAGATAAAGGCGAGAGATTACATTTTCGACAAACTGAAAGATTTTGGGCTGGGTGATGTGCGGTTAGAAGAATTTGAATATTTGAATTACATGCCAATCACAGCTGAGCTAAGCATTGCTTCTGAAGAACAACTGATCGCTTGCGAGCCTTTACAGCACTCGGCGAACGCTGTGGTCGAGGGAGAACTCGTATACGCCGGGACCTCAAAGGAGGAGCTCGATGCTTTGGTGGCGCGTGGGGTAAGTCTCAAGGGGAAAATAGCCCTGGTCAAAACTCCATTCCCTTTTTGGGTGTACCCAACAGCTGAAAAGCTGGGAGTTACAGGATTTGTCGTAATCACCGACCCCCCAGACAACTTGATTAGAGTGGCGACGGCGGTTGCGGACAGGCGAAAAGGCACAATTCCCGGCGTGACGATCTCGCTAAAAGACGGCGAACGATTGTTAGAGTTGTTGAAAAAGCAAAAGGTCAAAGTTCATCTCGAATCGCGCGGCGAGTATCGCGAGAAGAAATCGTGGAACATCATCGGCGAAGTACGGGGAAACGAATCCCCAGAGCAGAAAGTGGTGGTGTGCTCCCACTACGACAGCCAGATCAAGGGTCAACACGCATGGGACAACGTGTCAGGGGACGCTGGACTGCTTGAAATCGCGAGGGTTATGGCAAACTCTCATCCAAGGCGAACAATCACAATAGTCTTCTTTGGGGTGGAAGAACAGGGCGCTTTCTGGGGTTCAACTGCGTATGTGTGGGCGCATCGAGATGATATGAAAAATTACCGCGTTTTAATTAACTTGGATGGATTCAGCTCGGCCTTGTGTCCGCAAAACTTTTTGGAAACGACTACCGAGGTGCGCGAGTACTCGATGAGCGTAGCCAAGAAATTGAACTGGTCTGTACATCACTCGGGAAACCCAATGCCCCTAAGCGACCATGTCCCCTTCATAAAAGCGGGTGTGTCAGCGATATGGGTTCACGAGGGGCTTGTAGATCCTTATTATCATACCGAACGGGATGTATTCGAGCACATAAACATTGATAAACTCTCGAAGATAACGGAAGTGGCAGCAACCTATGTTACGGGGCTAGCGAACTTGAACAGACTGGTGAATAAATGAAGATATATCTAGATTGCATCCCGTGCTTCGTGAGGCAAGCTCTAGAAGCAAGCAAGATGGCCACGGGGGATAAAGCCAAACAGGAAAAAGCCTTGAAGAAAGTCCTATCGGAACTCGGAAAAACGTCGTTGAATGGCAAGATACCATCCGACATTGCTCATAAAGTTCATCGCATAGTTAGAAAAGTAACGGGAAACAACGATCCTTACAAGAAATTGAAGGACGAGTACAACAGAAAAGCCATGAAAATGTATCCAGGTCTCAAACGAAGGGTCAGTAGATCCAAGGACAGATTGCTGACGGCGACGAAGCTTGCCATAGCTGGAAACATCATAGATTTTGGGCCCGGCTCCGGGTTCGATCTGGAGAAAACAATAGAAGAGGTTCTAGTTCAAGATTTCACCATAGACCATTTTAATAAATTTAAAGAAGCATTGCAAAAATCTGAGAAGATAGTATATATAGGGGACAACGCTGGCGAGATAGTTTTCGACCGCATTCTCTTGGAAGAGCTGAAGGGTAAAGAGATCACATTTGTTGTCAAAGGGGGACCCATTATAAATGATGCAACGGTCGAAGATGCGAAATTCGTCAGCATAAAAAAAATCGCAAAAATCAAAACAGTTAGCAATGGGGAACCTAAAACTGGGCCGAAAAGAAACTCCAAAGAATTCATAAATTTGTTGAAGAGCGCCGATATCGTTATTAGCAAAGGGCAGGGAAATTATGAGGCCTTGAGCGAGGTAAATGCGGATATATTCTTCTTGCTCAAGGTGAAGTGCCCGACAATCGCCAATGATATTAGAGTTAAGATCGGCAGCATCGTCGTGAAAGGATAATCACAATTTGCTTTCCAGCCAGCCAATCCTAACTTTCTCTCTCTTGTCAAACTTCGGAACATACGGTTTAATATCAAGCAAAGGAGTGCCGTCGAGCATGTCGATACCCTTCACTTTTAAGATATTCCCCTTGCGTTCCAACAGCTCCACGACGGTGAGCCCTATTGGATTCGGTCTGTTAGGGGATCTCGTAGCGAAAACCCCACGCGAGACATCGTCTAGATAAGGTTTTACCAGAAGCCCCCGTGACTCCAGGTAATGCTCCTTTTTCACCGAGCGCTTGACCGACTTGTGGAACTCGTACAAGATAATGAGATGAGAGAAACCATCGATATCCTTTAGTCCCTTCTCGTACTCCTTAAAGACTTCGATTTCGCCGACATCCTCCAATTTGTATGCTTGGTAGGGCGCGTCTCCGTCCTTTTTGTATGGTGTACGGATTATTCCTATCGGTTTTAACTTTGTCATTCTATCATCAGCCCCGCCCCCACCCCGCTAACGTAATATATTTGTGCAATTGCAAATAAATAGTTCGTAGCGAGTGAAATGAATGGAAGAACGAGCGAAAGAAATGCAGGAGCAGGAAAAACGCCTCAAAATTCGAATGGCTAAAATTAAAAATAAACTGGCGGTCTTGAGCGGGAAGGGCGGAGTTGGCAAGAGCACCATCACCGTCAATCTAGCCATCGCGTTGGCACGCAAGGGTCACAAGGTAGGAGTTTTGGATGCCGACATTCATGGTCCCAGCATCCCGAAGATCCTTGGTATAAGAGGGCGAGAGCTGACTGCGGGACGGATTGAGGGCTTGGGTATCTTCCCCGTCAAAGGACCGCTCGACATCAAGGTCATCTCCATGGATTTTCTGCTCTCGGACGATGAAACTCCGGTCATCTGGCGCGGCCCAATGAAGATGGGGGCTATCAGGCAGTTTTTGGCGGATGTGGCTTGGGGCGATCTAGATTTTTTGCTTATAGACTTGCCCCCAGGTACCGGAGACGAGCCCCTCAGCATTATGCAGTTGGTGCCCGATATAGATGGCATCTTGATGATAACCGCTCCTTCTGAAGTTTCCCAAATCGTTGTCAAGCGAGCCATAGGATTTACGAGAGAATTACGTGTGCCGTTAGTGGGGATCGTTGAGAATATGAGCAAGTTCGTCTGTCCGAAATGCGGGACGGAATTCGACATTTTGGGAACCGGTGGCGGGCAGAAAATATCGGAGGAGCTCGGCATACCATTTTTGGGTAAGATTCCAATTGACCAGAGGATATGTGAGGACTCGGACAAAGGAACACCTTTCATAATCGAGCACGCCGATACGCCAGCGACTAAGGCTTTTGTACAAATAGTTGATAAAATAGAGGAATTTTTGAAGCAGAGGTGATGCGAGGTTGATAATCGACGAGTTATTGGGCCTAATTGAGAAGCGTAGGGGCCAGTTAGAGAATTTCAAACTTTCAGGCGTGTGCGTTAGCCTCTGCTACACCGCGGTAATGCTCGACAACGGTTACGTTGGACTCTGTCACACGCCAACTGAAGACATTGCACATACTCATTGGGGTCGCAGGCGGGACTTTTACGGCTCCAACGCTTTAGAGGCAGCTCAGCTGGCGAACTCGTTCGACATGATCGAGAGAGCCGTCGGTATAGCAACACTAAACGCTCTCTCACAACACCTGATGGACTTCGAAAGTTACGAGCGGCAGTTTGAGGCAGATATTTTCGATGTAATCGATGTGAAAAAGGACGATAGCGTTGCGGTCGTTGGATACATAAGGCCCCTGGTGGGCAAGTTGAGACCCAAGGTTCGGGAAGTCCATGTTTTTGAGCGCAACCTCCAGCTCAGAGGTGATGCTTTGCCCGACGCTTTCGCTGACTCGATTTTACCAAAAGCGGACGTTGTAATCATAAGCGGATCGAGCTTGACCAACGGAACAATTGACAAGCTACTTGAACTCTCGAAAAACGCTAGATTCGTGGCAGTGGCGGGCCCTTCGGCGGGTACACTTCCAGAGCCCTTTCTCGAGCGAGGGGTGAGAGTGATTGCAGGAGTTCGCGCGAAGGATGAAGCCGTGCTGAACGCCGTGGCCGAAGCGAAGCCTTTCATCGCTTTCAAAAATCTCGTGGAGAAATACGTCATTACCAAGTCATGAACGTGAGTTGAGTTAGTGATCAGAGGGCAGAAAAAGTGAGTGGTTTTCGAGATGTCATCTACGGCCCGGTTTCCTCCTGGAGATTGGGCAGATCTTTGGGTGTGGATCCGATTTGCTCGGCTGGGAAAACCTGCTCCTTCGATTGTGTGTATTGCTCACTTGGGCGAACCACAAAGAAAACGTTGAACCGTAGAGTTTTTGTTTCATCAAGAATCGTGAAACTGAACCTAGAAAAAGCTCTAAAGAAAGTCAAACCAGACATCATAACTTTTTCTGGAACCGGTGAACCAACACTCGCTAAAAATTTAGGAGAACTTATAGAAACCGTCAGAGAAGTATCTGATCTCCCGATTGCAGTTCTAACGAATTCATCCCTAAAATTCAGAAAAGATGTGAGAAGGGATCTCGCAAAAGCTGACATCGTGAAGGGTAAACTGGACGCATCAAACGACGATATTCTCGGAATAGTAAACCGCCCACATGAAGAAATTTCGCTCTCGAAAATAGTGACCGGCTTGAAAAAATTCAGAAAGGAGTTCGATGGGAGATTCGCGATAGAGGTAATGTTCGTTCCAGAGAACAAGAATTTCTCGGACGAAATTGCGGAATTCGTGGGGACTATTGAACCAGACGAAGTTCAAATCAACACTCCGCTCAGAAAAAGTCCTGCTACGCCGCTCACCCGAGAAGAGCTGAAAAAAGTGGAGAAAAGTTTCCACGGCATTAACTACCGTTCGGTTTACGAAACGAAAAGACCGGCTGAATATTACATGAAGGTGTTGGGAGAGAAGAAAATCAGACGGCTCAAGCGATCGGAATGATTACTTCTTTATTCCCTTTGCCACGTAGAGAGCCGAAGATTTTTTATTCGTTGTGAAAACTTCTTGGCTTTTTATTTCCAAAAAATATTCTTCGCCTGCGTCAAAAAATTTTGAAATGTAATTCTTGACATTTTTCAAGTTGGTGTGTCGAATTCTTCTGAAATACGATTTTTCCTTCGACGCGTGAGATTTGAAATACTCTGACTCTGGATTCAACATCATGACCACGAGCTTGCCTTTTGGCACCAAAACTCTGGCTGCCTCGTCTATCACCTTTCCGTAATTTTCCACGAATTCAAGAGTTGTTATCATAAACAGGGCATCAAAAGAATGGTCTGGAAAATAAAGATTCTCTGCATCGCCGAGCACAAATTTCTTATCGCTCCGCCGTCTCGCCTCTTCCAGCATCTCTTCAGAGCTGTCGAGGGCAACGATATTCAGCTCGGGTAGCATTTCCTCAAAAGAACCGATCCCACATCCTATATCGAGGATCCTCTTTCTATCCCTCAGCTCATTTCTCAGGTAACTTGCTTCCCTTCTCAAAACTTCCTTGCCGAAATCGCCTTCAAAGAATCTCACAAACTTCTCCACATCGCTTTTTTGTCTACCGAGCAAAATCTCCACGCCCACATATTGAACTCCTTTTTTGCATCATAAGAAAGCTTTATATATTTTGTGCAAATGAACATAATTCGGTGAGAGAAATGTGTTGGAGAGCGAGAGGTAGGTTTGGACCATGGCCTGGTAGAGGTCCTTTCAGCCACTTACCTCCATGGGAACGTCCAGGGTGGCTCCATGGGCCCGGGGCCTGTTGGCGGCCCTACGGTTCTCGCCCTTACATGCGAGAGCCTACATCAGCTGAAGAAACAGAGTATCTTGAAGCCTACATGAAGGACCTGAAGCAGGAGCTGGAGAGCGTCGAAGCTAGAATCAAACAGTTAAAAGAAGCCGAGAGTAAAAAGTAAGTGGTTGGAAATTTCATGGGAAAGGTCAAGGTAGCTATCGCTACCAAAGGATCCAAGGGCCTGGGAGACGAAGTGGCGGACACTTTTGCTTTGGCGAGAACTTTCACTTTAGCCGCGATATATGGGAAAAAAGTTCACCTAGAAGTGCTAAACAACCCCGCAGTATCCCTCTCTCACGGTCGAGGACGCACGGTAGTTCACATGCTTAAAAATAAAAGTGTAAACGTTGTTGTTGCAAACGAGTTCGGACCGGGAGCATCTGCACTTCTCAGTCAAAGTAAAATAGACAAAGTCATTGTGCGAGCTGGAACCAAAATCAGCGATGTCATAAGGAATGAGCTTTACAAGAAGAATAACAACATATTTTAGATTTTACCAACGAACAAAAGCCAACGCACCTTCATGTTTGTGAATCACTCATAATGATTTTTTGGGCCTTGATACGAAGATTATTCACCAACCGCTGGGTATAAGTGGGCATAGTGTTTCAAAAAGTCTGTGGTGAGATATTGGATCTTGTCGTAAGAAATGCAAAAATCGTCGGTGAAGCTAAGCTGACTGACATAGGCATCAAAGGCGATAGGATCGCAGAAATCGGGAAGACAAAAGCGAAGGCACGCAAAGAAATCGACGCGAAGGGCGTGCTCGTTTCTCCAGCATTTATCGATCCACACATCCATCTGGACAAATGCATGATTGGAGACGACATCAGGCCAAACGTCTCCGGCACCTTACAGGAAGCAATCGAAATAATCTGGGAAAAGAAGCGCAAGTATACCGTGGCCGACATCGTGAAGCGCGCTGGCGAGGTGATCGAGTTCGCGGCCCTCAACGGCACGA
>Ga0172365_10002664_pt1 | contig 13228 bp, 14 predicted proteins | sample LakKivSesite48cm_FD_114535 | JGI IMG/M metagenome (GOLD analysis project Ga0172365, IMG submission 114535) | Sediment microbial communities from Lake Kivu, Rwanda - Sediment site 48cm | ecosystem: Environmental > Aquatic > Freshwater > Lake > Sediment | place: Rwanda: Western Province, Lake...
ATCCAAAGGAGGGCCAGGTAAGCCAAGCAAAGGTTAGCCTTGGTTCCCAGAAATTAACTCTATCAACCGGTGATGAGGTATTATTCGGCACCAGTGATTATGTAGATAACACTTTGGTTACGATCAGTGGTGGAACTGCAGCTAATAACTTAGTCTCTAGTATCACGATTGCAGTACCAGCACAGGACTCAAGTGCTGATTACATACAAATAGAAAAATCTTACAAAGATCCTGTGTTCGGATCGTTTAGTCTAAACTTTGCGAGTACAACTCCAGCTTTAGACTCTACTGCAAATGATGTGATAACCATAACTGGAAGTTCCAACAATGGAAACATAAAATTCACTGACTACTATGGCAATGAAAAAACAATAAACTTTGCTTACAACGATGCTGGTTCGTCAAGTGTAGCTACGCCGAAATTACAGGATAGTAACTCGTACAAGTACATTGTAAGAGAGGGAGAAGCTGCGAACTACAGCTATTATGTAATAGTTGACAAAGCAGATGATACACATCTGTTACAAGTGAAGAATGTGCCAGATGGGGTAATTAAAACAACAGATGTATTAAGGTTCCAGGATGTCTTCACTGGTGCACTATACGAACACACATTCGCAACCTCAGATATTGTTACAAACTCATGTCCAGGTGGGCATGGTGCTAACGTTTCAATGAGGATAGGATCCCAAGATTATTACGTACAAGTTTGTAACTCAACTGTAAAAGCAGCCAGTTACGTCTTGGTAACTTGGGACGATACAAGTTCTCTCTCAACAGATTCAGAAGCAACCTATGGTACAGCAGGAAAATACACAATATTCCCACAAATTAAGGCAAAGAATGGAGAATACATAATCTTTGTCAACAACTACACGTATGTTCCAAACGCAAGTACAGTAGTCGTTCCATATCAGGGAACTACTAAGACTTCGTCATCAGTAAACAATGCAAGTACTGGATACTTCCCATCGGGAGGTCCTTTAAACTACACATATACTGACGCAGCAGCAAACGGAGTAAGAGTAGTACCATATGCCTTGAAGGATTACTACAGTGGTATAATGATACTAGAAGAGAAGAGGGCAGACAACAAGTACTATGCAGTATACGTAGGATTGACTAGTTCAAGCAGTCCTTATACAGTTAAAGTTGACACTCCATCATTCGCCGATACAACATCAACAACAGCCTCTAGTGGAGGTGTAGCCTTCGTAACCTTTGGAAGTGATAGCTACACAAGCGAGGCTATAGATGCGTACGGTACTCTAGTCAAGTACTACAACAAGAATGAAGGATCCGCAACGATTACTTATCCAGATGATCAGTTATACACAGACATATTCTTCCTATCGGAAGGAGCAACAACAACAACCACAGGAGCTACAACAGGAACTGTCAAACAAGCAGTCCCGATAACTTGGTCTGTGTCTTTAGTTGATACAGATATCCAAGACCCTGCAACCGTCGACTACAACCTAATCTTGGTTGGAGGTTCTTGCGCTAACAGTCTCGTACAAAAACTGGTGACTAACGGTAAGTTAGATGCCAAGTATACTTGTGCGGGTGGAACGCCAGGAACAGGATGGGAAACAGGTAAGGGATACATTTGGTTAATCGAGGACGCTTTCAAGACAGGACAAACTGTTTTAGTCGTTGCTGGTACAGCAAAAGAACAGACTAAGACGGCCTGTTCAGTGCTACAAAAGTATGACACGTTGTTAAAGGATAGCACAGCTACTGCCATAGCAATAACAAGCGCAACTACAGCGGGTATAACACCGCTTTAGGATGTTAGCCGTTAAAAAAGAATATTGCCGTTCTTTTTTTCTTTTCTTTTTCTAAAAATTTTGATTATAATTTTTTGTATATTACGATCATTTCTATATGTGTGAAAGATTTGACCTCTTCAAAATTCTTTGTTCGCAATTCGTTCAGGAAATAATCAGGATTTCCAGGTTCATTAACATTGATAAAAATATATTTGATGTTGTATTCTTCTATTAGCGAGTAAAAAGTTTTTTTATCTTTGGGAATTCTTACTGCAATTCTCTCAGAATAATAAGTTATGTACGGATAAGATTCTGACATTACATACTCATCTGGACTTGTGATTTCTTTCAAGAATAAAGATCCTTCCTTTAATGCTAACCCAACATCTTCGTTTTCTTTAATCGTTTGATATCCTAAAAAATATCCTTGGATTATAAAAAAGATTAACAATGAGATGGTTAACGTCTCATACTTTTTCATTCTTCTAATCGCATAAACTATACCAATGGCATATACTGATGAGAAAGAAACAAGGTATCTCATTTCTTTATGAGGAGAAAGAGAAAAGTATAGAAAGGGTAAAATAATAGAAATTACAATCAGAACATGCTGTGGCTTTCTATCCTTCAACAGGAAATACAAACTTATTGGAATTAGAACAACACAATACCCAAAGATTCTATAGATGTTTAGGAAAAAGAAATTCAAAGGTTGAACAAAGGCTTGTCTGTAGACTTCAATATTCTTAATCATCCCACCTATTGGGTTGTTATAATATTCAATACCTAGAATGAACCATGGTGAAATAGTCAAAAGGAATATTCCAATTGAAACCCAGGTTTCTTTTTTTAATAGTATTTTTTCTTTTCTTCTGAGAAGAATATATAAAATGTATAAAAAAGGAATAATCAAAGCGAAGTACTTGGTGAGAAATGAAAGTCCAGTTAAAAAACCACAATAATACAGATACTTTTTTTCTTTTTCGATCCCGAGATAAAATGTCAAAAGAGAAAGAGAGAAGAAAGTAACGAATATCGATTCAGACAGAATCATTTGACCGAAGAAAATATAGAGTGGAAAGGAAGATAGAAGAGTTGCTGCCAAATATCCTGTTTTTCTATCAAAGAGAGTTTTTCCCAGATAATAAGTCGTAATCATACCTGTTATACTAAAAAGTAAGACGATGAGCCTTGCAACTATTTCTTTATCAATCAAAAGAGAAAAGGCTGATATTAAAGGAAGAAAAGGACTTCTGAAACTTTCTTTATCTGAAGCTATTACATCAATGTAATACTTCTTGTTCAGAATATTCCTTCCCAGGCTCAAGTAGACTGCTTCATCCCACCACAGTCCTTTGTTTACGTTTAGGAGAGAGAATCTTAGGATTATACTTAAGATCAAACTTGAGATAAAAAGTGCTTTTCCCCATTCAACTTTCATTCTATCACTTTTTTAAAAGATAGACACTCCATTCTTTATCTTTAATTTCTTTCTCTACATGAAATCCTTGACTGAAACATTCTTCTAAGCTTGGAGGTTTGCTTGAGTATTTTATCAAGTAAACATTTTCTTTTAGGTTTTGCCATGGGCTTTCTTCAAAATTTGTTACGGCCGTTTTTCTTTTACCATACCATGCAATTGGAGGACAGTTGAAAGTGCAGTAAATTGTTGTGTTCCCTTTCAAATTTTCATCGATGTAAATTCCCATTAGTTTAGTTGCATTTCTCAATCCTCCTTCAAACTCTATGGCTGGTGTGTAAGCTCTTGAATAGTTTGGTATGTTAAAAATAATGAAAACAATAAACAATAGAAAGATTAGTTTATAGTTCTTGAAAAATTCAAGAGCCGAGTACGAAGCTAAAATAAGCATAGGTGGAAGTAAAGGTAGCAAAAATCTCTCAACCACCCACTGTATCGAAGGTGGTTTGTCAGTGCCAAGATTTAATATCAATAAACATACAAAGAAGAAGGAAATGAACCAGAAAAGAAATAATCTACATTTACTGAATTTAAAGCTTGGATAAATTGAGAATAAGAAAAGTGACAATAAAATGATTCCTATTAAATCATATAAAAGCCAAAAGATGAAAGATAATGTTACTATTTCTTGTTTTGAAACAGCTCCTATTGCCGAGAAGAAAAAGTGGAACATCGAACCGTAATATAGAATATTGAATAGGAAAAATGGAATTATTATCATTAATCCTGCGAGGAATTTAAAGAAAAATTTTGGTTTTTTAATATGATAAAAAAACGGTATAAGAATTATTGGGACAAAAATCAAACTAGTGTATTTTGTTAGAAAAGCTAAACCTGCAAATAATCCTGACAGTATCGCTTTTTTTCTAAGCAAGTATAAAACGAGAAGTATGATGAATAACATGCTGACAGAATCGGTCATTATCAATCTACTGAATTGAATGTGAAATGGTAGGAAAGTCAGAAGAGTCGCACTTAAAATTCCCACTCTAGGATTAATCTCTTTTCCTAAAAAGAACATAGCTGGAATTGATAAAGAATTCAAGAATATTAAAATTACCCTAGAGATAACTTCAAAGTTTTTTGATCCGTAGAAAAAAGAGAGAAGGAAAGAAACTAAAGGAGGCCTAAGATCTATTTCATTGTATTCACTTTTTCCAGTTGCAAACCATTTTGCATTCAGTAAATAAACAGATTCGTCCCAGAAAAAGTATGAGGTATCAACATACAACCTCAAGATAAAACCAATGATAAATAGCAACAACAAAACTTTCCATATTTTCATTTTTTTTCAGCTTGAGATAATTTTTTCGAATTCATCCAAGCTTGTAAAATCTTGGTAAACTTTTTTATCAATCACAAAAGCTGGAAGTTTGGTAATGTTGTAAGTCGTTTTTATCGCTTTCACTATTGGTTCATCCAGATCAAAGTCTATCAGGAAGGCTGAAAATTCTTTGTGTCTTTTCTTGACTTCGTCCAAAACAATGCCTTGTTCTACACATTTTTCACATTTACTGCTGTCGGTAGAGTAAAAGTAAAGTACTGGAAGTATTTCTTCTCTGCATTTTTCTTTCACGTTGAGAGAGATAAGCCATGCTCTGATTGAAAGAATAGTATAATCTCTCTTTAATTTTGTGTATTCTGGTTCTATTTCTTCAAATTTTTCGTATTTCTCTAATCTTGAAGGCAATTTAGACCAAAAATAGTGCATTCTTTGATTTATGTCATTGATAGTTGAAACTAAGAAATCACAACTTAGTTCTCCTTGGTAAGTTGTTAAGTAGAGTTGCTCTAACTGAAGATTTTCCAAGTTTTGTCTATACTCAAAGAACTCTTCTCTAACTTTTTCTAATTCCTCTTGTGTTTTGGATAGAACTTTTACTTGAACAAAATAACCAGTTAAAATACCAGCAAAATAAAGTATAATGGTTGTTATAATTGCAACTATTAGTAATCTCTTTCTTTTCATTAAATCATCTCTTTTATGTTTAATATTCATATTACAGGAATACATTAATACTTTTAAGGTTTTTATGATAAAGCTAAAGAAAAACAAAATAATCGAATTTTTTAAGCCAAATAAATGGAATTTGTTACTTGCACTGCTTCTGTTGGTTACAAAAGATCTGTTCTTCTTGAGTTTTTACATGAATTATCCGATGAATTATATCTATTGGTATTATTTACCAAAAACACGTTTTTATTTGTTTCTATTTTTTTTACTGAATTATGCATATTTTTATATAATAGCGACCGTAATAATTCATCTAATACTGTAGAATAATACTTAAATAGCTCACTTAATCTAAAATTAGTTATGGAAATAAATTCACTGAGCATACTAATTTATGAAACTGCTCTATTACCAGTGGTCTTTTTCTCGGTCTTATGCTACATGGTCGCAATATATGACTTATTTTCAAAGAAAAATTATAAAACGTATCCAACTCCATCCAATTGGCCTTATGTTACGATTCAAATCCCAGTTTATAATGATCCTGTCGCAATAAGATGTATGAAATCATGTTTAAAGTTTGATTATCCAAAAAATAAATTTGAGATAATTGTTGCTGATGACAGTAATGATGGTACAAAAAAAGTTATCGACGACTTCATTAAAAAACATCCTGGGAAAATAAGAATTTTTCGGAGAAATTCAAGGGAGGGATTCAAATCTGGAGCTTTGAACAACGTATTGAAACATTCAAATGGGGATATAATAGTCATTTTTGATTCTGACTTCGTTCCATCAAAAAAATTCTTAAAAGAAATAGTGAAACCGTTCTTCAAAGATGAAAAAATAGCAATAGTCCAATCTAGGATGGGCTATATAAATCATAATCAAAACTTCATAACAAAATTGGCCTCGACTTTTTTAATGGATTATCATAATTTTTACTGTCCAATGAGTGGTAAGTTAGGTGTAGCATTTTTCTGCGGGACACATGGTGCTATTAGAAAAGATGTTTTGATAGAAGCAGGTGGATGGAATGAAAAAAACTTAACTGAGGATGCTGAATTGTCTATAAAAATATTCAAGAAAGGTTATAAGAGTATTTATCTACCAAATCTAAAGGTTAAAGGTGAACTACCATTCACGTTCGAAGCATTCATAAGACAACAAATGAGATGGACTTACGGAATGACTAGAACATTTATGGATAACGCTAAGTCTATCTGGTTTGATCGTCATCTCTCCCTTTCTCAAAAAGCTATAATGAGTTATTTAACATTCGGTGGTATGATTTTTCCGATAGTTACGGTTATGACAATCGCTGGTTTATTAGGCATGATAACAGGTATTCCCCATCCACTAACTTCAGACGATCTATTGAGTACAACTAAAAATTTTGCTGTTACTAGTGGGTTTTTTATACTCTCATTCTATGCTTTGAAAAAAGAAAAAAAATTAAACCTCTATAAATCAGCCCTTTTTTCGAGTTTAACATTCGGTATTGTATTATCTGTGTTTAATACTATCGCCTTTTTACGTGCTATTTTTAACCAACCTATGATTTGGTATAGAACACCAAAATTTGGTAGTATCAAGATAATAGAATTATTCAAGAAATACTTTAAATTTTAATTACTATTTTTCTTTTTCCCATTTTACATACTTCTTTGGGCTTTTCATTTTATAGAAAAAGGTGAAAATCCTGAGCAGGATTAAGATTAATGTGTATGGAAAGAAGAAAATGAAAGCAATTAGATGATAAATAGTAATTTTATCTGAAAACTTCATCAAAGAATAAAAAATAAAACTAGTAACTGAGATGAAAACGAACATTGTCAGAATAGAAATGATATCTAAAGGATAGACACCGATTATTAACTTATAAGTGTAATCTGCCATTCCAAAAACTGTAAACCAGTAAAAGAAGTATTTCACGACATCGAACGATAAGTAAATTCCTTTGAAGAAAAAATACTTGAAATAACCATAGAAAATCTGATAAGATACTACTGGTAAATAAATGAAAGAATGAATGTACCAATAAATTTTTGTTGGCGTTGAATAAAAACCAACACCTAAATGTTTTCTGTTGAATACCATATCAAAATGTTTTTTTATGACTTGAAAAGTTCCTATCTCCCATCTCATTCTCTGTTTTATCCAACCCGGTAATGTTTGTGGCGCTTTATTATAAGCTATAGCAGATGGAGCCATTTTAATCTTATAACCAGCTTTTCTTATTATCATACATATATCATAGTCTTCTGCTGCTGTATCCCCTCTAAAACCACCTATTTCTTCTATAACATCTTTTCTGAACGCGCAAACTGGCGACATAACAGAAAGACCACCAATATTACTACAAATATAATTCCAGGCTGTGGAAATAGAATATTCTAAACTTTGGAACCATGTAATGATGTTTCTTGTTAGATTTATCCTTGTGTTAGACGCAACAGCAGCGATTTTATCTTCTTGGAAGGGTTGTAATAGATTTTTAAGAGTATCTTCTTTGACTGTTGTATCAGCGTCAACAATTACTAGATAATCATTCTTAGCTTTTTTCATTGCTAAATTTACTGCCTTTGCCTTTCCTTGGTGTTCTCCTCTTATTAATTTGATAGGATATTTCTTCGAGAAATTTTTAACGATTTCATAAGTTCTATCAGTGGACCCATCATCAACTACAATTATTTCTTTTTTATCATAATCTGAAGAAATTAAGCTTTCAAGAACACTTTTTATATTCTCTTCTTCATTGTGAGCAGGGATTATTATCGAGATCGGGGGATAGAAATTTGTTTTTGTGACTTTTCTTTTTGGCCAAAATAACAGAAAAAGCCAGGAAGCGTATATGATAGATAGTAGTATCATTATAATCAAGAATAAATTGTTTATTGCGGTCTCCAACATAATTCTCAATATTGTTTTTAACGATTTAAAGTAATTTTAGATTTCCTGTAATCTTATCTAAGGTTTCCTCTCTTTCTGGGCCGATGCCAAGAGCTGTTATCGTTCCAGGTTCTAGTTCTGTTAAGCCAGCGTCTTCAACCAAGAAACAGGGTATTTTTTCTTTTTTTACTTGATTATAAAACTTTAAGATTTCTTCCTTTGAATTAACTTCTAGAACAACTTTTTTCTGTCCTTCTGATTCCCATTTCTTGATGACAGATTTATCAGCTTTTTTATACGCACCTAAAGAAGCATGACAACATTGAACACATTTTTTACCTTCAGACATGTTCAAATCGTTTCTTATAACGATGATTTGTTTTAGCATTTTCTACCCTATGTATCTCAAATCTCCCTCTTTTTTCTGTACAACCCTTGGGAAAATTAAAGGAGGCGGCAACTGCATATTTTCTGATAGATTAACACCCAACGTCAAACATTTTCTGAATAAAAAATTCTTAACTTCCATATCTACTTCTTTCGGAAAAGTTTTGAATTTTTTCCATTTTTTTATTAAATCCTTATTTTTTTTGTCTAAGTACAAAACATAACCGCAAATTTTTATTTCAGCAACATCAGGTTCGTATTTTGTAGTAAACTCAAATTCTATATTCACTGGCTTTTTCTCAGTAAAAACCTTTATATCGGGCCAACTAACAGAGACTATTTTTGGTGTTGAATTTATGTCTATTCTACCCCTTGGGACGTTTTTTCTCTCAGCAGAGATTGATTTTATACCAAACCCAACGATCATAATATCACTTAATTTTTGGTGTTAAAATATAGTATGTCAACTTTTATATTTTTACTTTGTTAAACAGATGTCAATAAATTCTAAAAAAACCAATAATTATCAGCAATATGTGGAGGGAAATAGATGAGAGTTATGATCCTGTTGGCAAACGGGTTTGAAGATATAGAAGCTTTAAGTGTTTTAGATATCTTGAGAAGAGCTAAGATGAATGTGGATATGGTCGGTGTTATAGGTTCAGTAATTCAGAGTAGGAGTGGAGTTAAAGTAATCGTAGACAGGACATTGAATCAAATAAACCCCAATGATTATGGTGCGATAATATTGCCTGGGGGTTCTCTCGGATGTCAGAATTTAGAGAGAAGTGCAAAAGTAATGGAAATACTTAAAACCTTTAACAATCAAAATAAACTAATCGGTGCGATCTGTAAGGCCCCTGAAATACTAGCAAAGGCAGGCTTGTTAGACAACAAAAAAGCAACTATATATCCGGGACTTGAAAAAACACTCGCTTATCCGAGGAATGGGCCAGTAGTCGTGGATGGTAATATAATAACATCCCAAGGTCCAGGAACCGCTATTGAATTTGCGTTGAAAATCGTTGAGAAACTTTCAAACATAGCAGAAGCACAGAAGTTAAGAAAAGAGTTAGTTGTCCATGTATGAAGAAATAGAAAAAAAAATAATGAAGATAATGAGCGAAAAATTGGTAGCTAGAAAGAGTGAACTAATCGAATATGTAAAGAGAGACATTAAAGGAAATCCACATAGTCCTAAAAGTGTCGTTGATTCTATAACCAAAGATTTAGTTCAAAAAGGTTATATTATACCAATTTATGCTTCTGAAACGACATTTGCAATAACACAGAAAGGGATGAGGGGGGCCAAATAAGTACTACACTTAAAGCATTAACTTTCTAATTGTGTGTAGCCCGGTAGTGTAGTGGTCAAGCATAGAAATATTTACTATAGGGCTCTGGTCACTATGAGGGAAACCTTCCGACACAGGTTCGAATCCTGTCCGGGCTATAAGATTAATAGATAAAAACAAAATATTTTGAGGGGTTGATAATTTGTTTGAAGCTTTGCTAAATTCAATGATACAATCATATGGACAGGTTGGTTTGCTAATAGTTATGATTATTCAAACTATAATTGCTCCAATACCTTCTGAAGCTTTAATAGTTTTTTCCGGAGCTATTGGCATTAAAATCATGGATATAGTTATTTTTGGCGGTTTAGGCACGGTAATAGGAGCAACATTCGCATTCTACATTGCTAGGATTGGCGGCAAACCTATAATAACTAAACTTATAGGAGACAAATGGGTTAACCGTGTAAATGGTTGGGTTGAGAGAAAAGGCACAAAAGCAATCCTTTTTGCAAGATTAATTCCCATAATTCCGTTTGATCTAATAAGTTATGTGTCAGGCATAACTAAACTAAAATTCAGAAATTATTTCTTCGCCACGGTAATAGGAGCATTTCCTAGATGTTTGATACTCGCAATAATAGGATTTTCTGCTAAGGAGATATTGTCGTTTATTGGAATTGGTTTAGAAATAATCATAATGATTGGAGTTGCTGGGTTTATCATCCTAGCATACTTGGATAAAAAAGGCTATATCGACATACTGAGCAATAGTATAATAAAAAAAATAATTAATAAAATAAGTTAAACCTGAGCACATCTTAAACAAATCTTTAAGCTATTCTTGACTATTTCCTCTTTCTTCACTAAATCTTTGCATGATTGACAAACAACATAATTTATTTTTTGCCTAGGTGGTAGCCATGTTCCATCCATATCAAGTTTACCTCTTTTAATCTTCCCAAATTCCAAGGGTTTTATGCGAATTATCTTTTTGACCCCAACAAACGTGCATACCGCTATTCAAGTCTTTTCGTCTGGCTATTTGATTACAAAAGGGGCATTTTATGTATTCATTATCGTCTTCCATGAAAAAACCCTCAATAATTACAAGAGGGTGGAAGGACGCGTTGCGATGGAACACCTCCTTGAGATTCGTCTTCACCCTCGGACTTTTAAATTAGAGTAATAACTATAAAAAACGAGGCTAAAACCAATGTTTTAGGCCTTCAGAGAATTTGCATTAATAATTGACAAAATGTATGGAAACCGATACAAAAATATTTAAACCAGTAATAATCTAATTATAAATAATTTTCCATTCTATAATTAAATCCCCGGGATAATATGGAATATTTCATAAAAGACACAGGAAAAAACAGAGTTGTGTACAAATCTTTACTCATCGATACACCTACTTCTTTAGGTATATTGGCAAACAAAACTGCACTAGATTTAATAAAAGAACTGAGTCTCAAACCTCTTTGTGCTATGGATTTGGCAAGGAGGTTAGGTCTTCATGAACAGAAAGTTTACTACAACTTACGTAGGTTAGAGAAAGCAGGAATAATAAAATTATTAAGAACTGAAGAAAGAACTGGTGGAACTGCAAAGGTATATGCCTTGACTGAACCTGTCGTTTCAGTGAAACTTGCTGAAAATGCATTTATGACAACAAATACTAATGTTTCAGTCAAAAATCTTGATATATTGAGACCCTTTATTACAGATGGTAAGTTGAATGCAAAAGTTATTTTGGGAGATACTTATTCTCATGGACAATATGATGCGGCAGCTGTAGAAGGTCCTTATGCATTTGACTTTGCGATTTTACTCGGAAATTATTTAACAAATTTAGATTTCCCATACTATAAGTTTGATACTGAAGTTAACAAAGAGGATTTAAAAGATAATTTAATTTTAATCGGTAAATTCAAGTCGAACATTATCATACAGGAAATTAATCAATATTTACCAGTCTATTTCGATACGAAAACTGGTCTTAGTATTATCTCAAAAATAACAAAAAAGGTTTATGACGATCCGAGAATTGGGTTGATAATAAAGTTTGATAACCCATTCAATAAAAATAAGAAAATACTTTTATTAGGTGGTATAGGCAGAAGGGGGGTTCAATCATCTGTTCTTGCTTTTACAAAACATCCAGACAAATTATTAGAGAATGATGGAACAATAGTCAAGGTAATCAAGGGTTATGATAAAAATGGTGATAAAATAATAGATTCCGTTAAGTTTTTGGAATAATATAGGTGTTAAATGATGCAAGAGGTAAAACGATTGCCATATCCGTTAGAAAGTTTAGATCAAATGGGTAGAGATACCTTTGAGGCATTGAAGAGTGAAAAACCATTAATCCTTAGTATAGGTTATAGTGCGGCTTACTATCTGGATTTCTTCTTAGATTCTCTGGAAAAATATGGTGTAAAAAATTTTGAAGTTGCAAAAGTACATCAGAGTGACGAAGAACTCCCTGAACATAGGGAAGTAGAGGAACCATCAAAACCAATAAACCCAATTGGTTGTCATAAAGCCATAATTTTTGACAATTCAACAAGATCTTTTAGATCATTGGCCGGTGCATTCAAGTATGTTTTGCCTAATTGTCCTAAGTGGGGTGTTTACGAAGTTTATGCATTTATTATGATTGATGAAAATGGTGGATCTAATAGCACTGCTTTACCGTTGTACCAGGTTTTGGAAACTCCTCTACCATATATAGGACCGTTGCATGCATTGTATGAAAAAGCTCCGAATATATTTAAAGAACTTGATAAAGAAAAGTTTACTGAGTATATTAGTACTTGGGCCTCTCCTATACACTCATCCACAAATTTAAAAACTAAGATTGAAGAAAAACTTATAAATGTAGAAAGAATGTTATTCAACATTATGCATCGTCCACCAAGGCCTCAACGAGATTTAAACATTACATGATGTGAAATCGTATGGAAAAATCTACAATTACAAAATGGTCTGTAAAAGGAAAAGCTGCGAGATTTAGTAGACATTATTTTGGTTATCTTCTACATCATATTGGTAACAGTCCTACATGCATTATGGGTTTTGAAAATACTGGAACACCCTACTCAGCTAAAGTTTATGAAATGTTTGAAGATAGACATCCCGATATAAAACATGGCGAAATTAGTGTGAATAATGGAAAAATTACAGGCTTTAGAAAAGATTGCATTCAAAATAGAAAGGTAATTGTAATTACAGAGAATCCTAGAGATAGGGGGTTTGTTTATGCTTCAGATATAACAGAAACATACAGAAGATTAAAAGATAGATACAACATAAAAGGACTCGAATTTATAACTGTTGAACCTTTTAAAATTTATCAAGCCGAAGAACTTATGAGAAAAAGATTTCTTTAAAGTTAACTTTCGGCGCTCTTGCAGGATCAGTAACTCTAAAAGCCATAAAT
>Ga0172365_10002668_pt1 | contig 13213 bp, 9 predicted proteins | sample LakKivSesite48cm_FD_114535 | JGI IMG/M metagenome (GOLD analysis project Ga0172365, IMG submission 114535) | Sediment microbial communities from Lake Kivu, Rwanda - Sediment site 48cm | ecosystem: Environmental > Aquatic > Freshwater > Lake > Sediment | place: Rwanda: Western Province, Lake Kivu...
AAACGAGCCGAACGTCGAGCAGATTATTTATGAGCAGGCCCGTTTCATAATACCCCTTCTCCATCGTCCTGTACTCTATATTGTAATGATTTCCGTTATGTTTCAGTTCTCCATATCCGGCGTTGAACGAAACGGAGATCGCAGGATTAAAATAACGTCCCCGCACCAGCAGTTTCCCGAAGTTATGGGTAAAATAAAGGGCCACATAACGGTCCGACAGAAATTCATTCATCCTTATGGTGGCAAAGCTGTGCGGGACAAAAATCGTGAAACGCTGATAGCTGCCATGACCGTTGTACAGATCGGTGTAAGGGATGGACCTGTCGATGTATCCGGCCCTGATCTCCAGGGAAGGCTCACCCAGGTATTTTATGTACCATGACTTGTGTATTTTAATATCACAACGGTTATAGGCGTAACCACCGTCAAGAATGCCGGTCAGACCCCTGGTATAATTGAACCATACCACAGGATAATGTGTGCCTAAGGAGAGGCGGGTTCGGGCGTTCTTCAGAAACTTCTCACGGTAGGCGTACCTGAAACCTAATGACAGGGTGGTAAAATGAAATTCATTGGTCATGGCGACCAGTCCCTCACCGCTGACACCGTAATAATATGGTTCCTCGGCGATCTTATATGTTCTGTCCAGGGCCATGTGGACATTCATATACCTGAGGGCCATGAATCCCACATAGACCTCTTCTTGTTCCGTCCTGTCCATCCTGGTCAGAAGAAAATCCCTGAGATTATCATAGCTGAACCGGCTGTAATCATCAAAAAAGTGTGTGCCGCCGCTTTCGGTGACATCCTGCATGTACTTCAGACCGAATTCCAGGGCGGCATCATGGTTGGCCACCACCCTCACGTCGGCGCCGTATTTGGCTGTCGCATCATCGAAACCATAACCCCAGTAACCGCCCAGGGAAACACGATGCGACAGGCGGTCGTTGGTATGAAGGCCCAGACCCAGATAAAAGCCCTCGTAATTATTGAACAGGAATATCCTGTTCAGGTCGAGGTTGACGAATTTGACAGGGATCCTGCCCGTATTAATGATCTCGACTGTTCTCGCGATCCTGTCGAAATGATACTCCTGCCCGATGCTGTCAATGTAATGATAGGTGGCCGTATCCTTGCGTGTCAGGCCGTCGGTGCGGTAAGATTGCCAGAACGGCTCCGGCCGTTGATATGCCAGCGGATCAACGTCGATCTCAATGTTGCCGAATCCCCTTTTCACCAGCTCAGGATTCAGTACGATGTCGCGGATATAGCTCTTGCCGGTGCCCACAACGGGATACCCCGTTGAGTCGGCATTCACTGAAACAAAATAGATAATGAGGTCTGTATTCAGCTGAACGGGAAACCAGTGTGTGTTGTCGACCCATTCATACATCTGCTGGATCTTGACACCTATCCCACGCTCCGCACGGGCAGGCTCGGCAATGACATTCTCGATGGCCCAGCCGTTCGTGTTGATATACAGCAATCCCCTGAGCCCGTCGAAGTTGCTGCCGGGGTATGGATGATAGGAGATGACGAATGTCGTGTCAGGACTGTTCTCTTTGTACAGGGTGTCCTCCAGGCTGAACGAATATTTCCTGATGCTGCCGGTGCTGATGGGATTAATGTAATTTTTATCCGCGATCTGAATGATCTCTTTGTAGAACGACGTAGACTGCATCTGTGACAGGAGAAAGATAAAGGTGGGATTCTTAAAGCCCGACACCCTCGAGGCTACGACCTTTTCATAATTCCTGCCGGGATAGAGAAACTTGCGCTGCGTCACCGTCTCCATTAAAAACAGATACTTTTCGTCGAAGAAGCTCTTTATTTTCATCATAGAGGAATCCAGCAGCGAGGGGTCGAGAGCAAATATGGAGTCCATGTCGGGAGTGAAGTACATCTTGTCGTAAGTGGTGTATGAAAAGGACTTCATTTTCTCAGGATCATTGTCGTCGCGGTGGCTGATAACATTCAATATGATCCTGTGGGCGGGATTGACGCCGGGGAATATCTCAACGGGCCGGAGCTCGATGATCACAGGGACAAGGCTGATGAGCAGGTGGTCCCGGTCAGGAGGAACCTGATACCTCAAGGTTTTGTATCCGACATAGCTCAGGGTGAGCGTTTCGATGGGCCGGTCAAAGGTCATATGAAACTTGCCGTCAATATCCGTGACATTACCGTATTTACCGTCATTGATCACGATGTTGACGAAAGCGAGAGGCTGACGGTCCGTCGAATCGATGACCCGGCCATCAAGCTTATAGGGTTGGGCAACGACAATGAATGGCAAAAATAAACATCCAAGGAAAGGGACAAGATGTGACAGGACTTTCATTCCTTCCGGGCACTGGTGGATATCTGAGTGTAGAAATAATCCTCAAGCTCTTTCAGAGTGTCGTCGGTTCTGATGATATCCCTGACGATCAAGCCCTTGTCGAGAATGACGATGCGGTCGCACACCTCAGCCACATGATTCAGGTCATGACTCGAGATAAGCATGGTGACATCGCGTTGTTTCCTAAGATCCTTCAGCAGCATCTTCAGCCTGATCTGTGTGGTGGGATCCAGACCGTTGAAAGGCTCATCCAGGATCAGCACCTCGGGATCGCCCATGAGCGCCGCGGCTATGCCTACCTTTTTCTGATTACCGCGTGAGAGATCACGGATGTATTTCTTCTTGCCTAAAACCTCCTGGCTGAAAAAATCGAAAAATTCATTGTAAAAATCGTTCAGATCACCGTCCGACAACCCTTTGACCTTGCATATGAACTCAAAATATTCCTCAGGTGTCAGGAATTCGATGAGAAAACCCTCATCTAAGTATGATCCTGTGTAAGCTTTCCACGAATCGTCACGGGCCACAGGTATGCTGTTCGATTGAACCCATCCCGAGTCAGAACGGATAAGATCCAGCACAAGCCTGAAAAAGGTCGTCTTGCCCGCGCCGTTGTTACCTACCAAGCCAAAACTCTCGCCGCCTCCGATCGACAATGAGGGGATGTTGAGTACCGTTTCGCCGCTGTAAATTTTGGTCAGATTTTGTACGTCTATCATATCATTGAATTAATTGTCATAGTAAAGCCGGATAATTGAACAACGGAATCCGGTCATCCTTTTTGTCTGAAACCATCGGCCATGATGTATTTTCTTTTCTCCAGATTCCTGAGGATCATCTTTATGATGGAACGGCTGAAAACCAGTCCCGCCATGCCCAGGATACCGAGAAAAAGAAAACCGGCCTTGGGATAACCGGCGAGGCGGAAAGGCAACGCCAGCAAAATAGGCAACAGGAATCCCGGCAGGACGGCCAGCCAGTTGGATGCCCCGATACCCTGGTAGTTGAACGCCGAATTGCGCGAAAGATCCATTCTTTTCTTGTTAAAAGTGGCCATGTACAGCAGGACAAAAGCCAAAAAACCCATATTATACAGGTAAAGCGCCGTGTTGACCAGCAGGATATCCCATCCGAAAAAAACATAGGGAATGGTGACAATGTAACAGATGGTGCATAAGACCTGTGCGATGATGTATTTTACCCTCAGGTATCTGTTGAAGTCAATGTTATTGGTGAGGATGGCATCGAAATAACTGCTCTCCCATCCGAAGGTGTAATTGAGGTAGCCCAGCATCATCCCGCCGGTCATGAAAAACCCGACAAAGATCAAAAAACCGAAGGAATCCTTGTACGTGGGCTGAGTGTAAAAGATCAGCCCATATAAAACAAAAATGGGGAAAAGCATCAGAAAGGTCTTCGTCCGTTTATTTCTCCATAACAATTTGATCTCCAGTGTGATCATATCGCCTATCAGACCAAGACGCTTGAAATAATGCATGGTCGACAGGACATCGACTTTCTTATCCTTCAGCAGACGCAGCTCCTCGGGGTAGAGCCTTCTTCTCAGAAACAAATAATAATTCAGGTAAGAGGCGATAAGCAGGGCAACAGGTACCAGGACAATCATTGCATGTTGAGTGATATAATCGAAGATCGTCCCCGAAAATGTTGACAGGGAGAGGACTTTGAAATAATCCAGCACGATGAGCAAAGCTACGGCCAGCGCCACAAAACCGACGATCTTGGGTTTGGAGCCCAGCTGCCTCTTCAGCCAGGCGGTAAAAAAATTGTTCGCCAGCGTCAGGCTGATCATGGATACCAGCCATGTCCACGCCATACCGGTGGAATAAACGGATGGAATGACTTTAAAAGCAAAAGGAAGGAAGACAAAATAGGGAAGGATATTAAAGATGCTCAGCAACGTTTTCAGGGCGGCATAATGAACGATAGCCGACTTTTTTATCGGCAGATGAAGGTAGGCTTCAAATGAAAAGCCTGATAACTGCTGCATGAAAAACCGGATGACCAGATCGCCCAGCAAATAATACAAGATAATGCCATTGAAAACGGTCACGGGATTACGGTCGGGATAGAGCTGATTTAATATTTTATCGATCATCAAACCGACAAATAACAGATCCATGAAAAGCAGCAACAGTATAAACCCAAGGATGATATTAGTCGCCACATTCTTTTGCCAGATTGATGACCGGAGGGCCTGCTTGAGCTGATGACGGATAAACCAGATAAACATAGAACAACAACTTGATGATACAATCCCCGTTAAAAGGATCGCAAGTTATAAAATGCTTCGACACGATGTATTAGGTGGGAAAATTAAAGAGGATGTCAACCTTCACAGAGCCATAGTGATCATTCCCTGATCTCCAGTTTAAAACCGCTACCATGGACATTGGTGATGGTGATGTTGGGATCGTCCTTCAGATGTTTCCTGAGTTTGGTGATGAAAACATCCATGCTGCGGCCGATGAAATAATCATCGGTGCCCCACACACTCATCAGGGCATCTTCGCGGGTGAGCAACTTATTTTTGTTGAGACATAACAGCCTGAGCAGGGCGGCCTCCTTGCGGGTAAGTTTTTTATCACTGCCTTTTATCGTAAGAATCATGTTGTAAGGATCGAAGATATACTGCCCCACGTTGAAAGTCTCATCCTGTGTCATGGGCTGCCGGCCGTGCCTGACGGCACAACGCCGTAAGATGGCCTCTATACGCAGGTTCAGCTCCTCGCTGATAAAGGGTTTGGTGATGTAATCATCACAACCGGCCCTGAAGCCTTCAATTCTGTCCTCTTTCAATCCCTTGGCAGTTAAAAAGATGATCGGCACCTCGGCATCCTTCTCACGTATCTCTCTGGCCAGCGTCAGACCGTCCTTTTTAGGCATCATCACATCCAGTATGCACAGGTCGATGCGGCGTGAGCGGAAGGCCAGCAGACCCTCTTCACCGTCACGCGCCACGACAGCCTCATAGCCCAGCACATCCAAGTAATCTTTTAAAACGGAATTAAGATTGGGATCATCTTCCACCAAAAGGATCCGGACTTTGTTTTTATTTTTCATCATCCTTGATTGATTTGTCAGTATTAGGACTGAATGGAAAATAAAGATCAAAACGTGTTCCTTTGCCAGGTTCGCTTTTAAGGCTCACCGAACCACCATGGGCCTCCACCATTGTTTTCACATAGTACAGACCTAGCCCAAAACCCTTTACATCATGAATGTTACCCGTCGGTACCCGGTAAAACCGCCTGAAGATGTGTTTCTGGTTCTCAGCACTTATCCCTATTCCTTTATCCTCAACAGATATCACGATGCCATTGTTCACATTGTATGTTGAGATGGTAATGGAAGGAGGAGGAGGAGAGTACTTGTTGGCGTTGTCCAAGACATTATTGATAATATTGACAAAGTGTATCCTGTCGGCCAGTAAAAGAGGCTGACCGGCTTCGAGGTTCATTTTGATCCGGCCTTTGCTTTCTTTCATGACCAGACAATAGCTTCTGACAATTGAATGAATGGTCTTGTGCACATCCAGCTCCTTTAACTTCAACTGGTATTCGCCCCTGTCGAGGACGGCGATATTCAGCACCTGCTCCACCTGGTTTTTAAGCCGCAGGTTTTCATCAAAGATCATATGGGCGTAACGTTTTGTTTTCTCCGGCGACTGGTACACCTCCGGTTTCAGAAGCATCTCGCTGGCCAGCGAGACAGTCGCTATGGGAGTCTTGAACTCATGGGTCATGTTGTTCACAAAATCCGATTTCATCTGCGAAAGCTTCTTCTGACGGAACAACAATAAAACCGTGTACGAAAAGGTAAGGATCAGAACGGTCATAAAAATGATCGAGAGGACCAACCAGGGAAAGATATGACTCATAAACAATCCCTTCCCGTTGAAGAAATAAATGGCCAGAAAATATTGCCCCGCACGGCACATGCACATCAGTGAGGCCGTATAGGGCGTGCTGAGAAGCTGTCCGGTATGCCCCTGGGCATTACACATGATGCAGTTTTGCGTCTGGGGTTGTATGATGCCATAGACGTATCGCCGTCCTCCACCGGAAAGACCGAATTCATCACGCATCAGCGAATCCAGCAGGGGCTTGTTGATCACTTCGTAGATACCTGCCGGCTGACGCATACAGGCAGGTACAGACCCTGACAGACGGGCGCTGACAGAGTCGTTGTGGCTCGCCAGTAACCGGTTTACCACACTTTTTAACCCGATCTCCACTCCATGATCAAATTGCTCCTCTTTCAACCGGTAAGCATGCTGGATCCAGAATACCTGCATGACAATGACACCGGTCAGTGACAGAAAGGCAATGATGATAATGGTGATGATGAGTTTCTTTTTCATACATTAAAATTAACGGTAATGAAAACCGGCAATCCTGTATTTAACAAATATTTAACACTTTTGATCAACCGATGGTTCGTCAGGTTATCAAATCTTTTCTTATGTTTGCAACGTTGAATGTACAAAATTAGTTTTTAACAACTTAAACTGAACGATTATGAAGAAATTAGTTATCAGTCTGACATTGGTGGCTTTTCTGGCAGGCGGGATATTCAATTCCAGCCAGGTTAAGGCTCAATCCGCAACAAAGAAAGATCAAACGGTCAAGGTACAGGATAATAAAACCGCTCAGAAAGTCGCCGATCCCCGGTCAGGAGCCGTGACACCAGCGGCACCCACGACTGCAGCTCCTTCGGCCACGACGGTCCCTGCGGGAACCACGACAAAGACAACGACAACAGGCAAACCTGCCGGATGTCCTCCCGAGTGCCCAATGAAAGCCAAATGTGATCCGGTGAAGTCAGGGTGTCCACAACATGCTCCGGGTTGCTGCAAAACAAAAACACCACCCAAAAAATAAGTCCCATTGAAAAACATGATCAAAACCCCCGCAAAATCGGGGGTTTTTTGATTGGATAGGAAATTATATTATGATTGGACAAGATACGATTTTCCACGTTCGATGTTGGAAATGAAAAATCATATCGTCGCCTGAAGGGCGATAATAAACAAGTTATAAATCTCACCCAGACCCCCTATTTTTAACAAATACGCTTAACTTTGAACGAAAAACTCTCCAGAGAGATTAAGCCGTCTCAAAGGAAAATGGTATAACACCCCCAACAATATAACAATAAAACAGTATAACAATAAGATTCTTAACAATCAAGCCATTGAACAATTGAACAATGTAATTCTATGATTTTTGATATCCCGACAGGTATCACCGGTGAACGAAGCCTTATTGTCCGGGAAAAAGACACAGCCGAGAAGTACGGTTCCGGGCTCGTGGAGGTCTTCGCCACACCCGCCATGATCGGGTTAATGGAGCAAACCTCCCAGAAATGCATCGTGGAATACCTTCCCGAAGGTTTTACAACCGTCGGTATAGCCGTTGACATCAGGCACCTGAAAGCCACACCCGTGGGCATGAAAGTGACTTGCCGTGCCACCCTTACCGCCGCCGAAGGCCGGAAGCTGCTCTTCACCGTCCAGGCATGGGATGAAGAGGGGATGATCGGCTCGGGCAGTCATACCCGTTATATCGTCAATACGGAAGAATTTCTGAGTAAAGTTAAAAGATAAGACCACCTTCTGATGAAGGAACTCCACCATCCCCCCACTCAAATGATTGCCACCACCCTGGCAGGCCTCGAGGAGATCCTGGCTGCCGAACTCGGGGAGCTCGGGGCCCATGATATCGAAATCCTCTCGCGGGCCGTTTGTTTCAGTGGTGACAAGGCCCTCTTGTACCGGGCCAACCTCTGGTGCCGTACGGCCCTGCGCCTCCTCAAGCCCATCGCCACCTTCACCGTTCATAATGAAAAAGAACTGTACCGTCAGGTGATGGATATCGAGTGGTGGAGATACCTTGATGTCGGACAAACATTCAGCATCGATGCGGTGGTGTATCAATCAGCCGTCACGCACTCCCACTATGCCGAACAAAAAGCCAAAGACGCCATCGCCGATCGCTTTAGAACAAGATACGGCCGCCGTCCGGATGTCAGCACCGGTGATCCGGATGTAAAGATCAACCTCCACCTCAGCAGGGATGTGTGCACGTTGTCGCTCGACAGCTCGGGGGTGTCGCTGCACCGGCGTGGTTACCGTGTCAGGAGCGGGCCGGCCCCCCTCAACGAACTGCTGGCGGCAGGTATGATACGCCTCAGCGCATGGGATAAAGACTCATGCTTCATCGATCCCATGTGCGGTTCAGCGACACTGCCTATCGAAGCCGCCCTCATCGCCAGGAACATAGCACCGGGCACATTCCGCAAGAGCTTCGGATTTGAAAAATGGAACGATTTTGACAAGACACTCTGGGAGAACCTGAAAAAAGAAGCCTGGCTGTGGCAACGTCATTTCAATCATCCCATCATCGGATCGGATATCTCAGGCAGCATGATACGTGTGGCGGCACAAAACATCGCCCATGCCCGTCTTCAGGACACCATAAGCCTGGAAAACGCTGATGCGGCCTCGCTCCGGCCCCCTTGCAGCTACGGGATCATCATCACCAATCCCCCCTATGGTGAACGCCTGGGCATTGCGGATATCGACTCCTTTTACAAACAGCTCGGCGATGCATTCAAGAATAACTTTGCGGGATTTACCGCCTGGGTGCTCACCGCCGACAGACAGGCACTGAAGCACGTGGGACTGCGGCCCACGAAAAAAATCACCCTATTCAACGGCCCTCTTGAGTGCAAATTTGCTAAATTTGAACTTTATAAGGGCAGTAAAAAATTAAAGAAAGATACGTATGGGAAGGATCAATAAAATAGGCGTGCTGACGTCAGGAGGCGATGCACCCGGTATGAACGCGGCCATAAGGGCAGTCGTCAGGAATGCATTGTTCAATAACCTGGAGGTGATAGGCATACTGAGGGGTTATGCCGGACTCATCCTGAAAGAATTTAAACTCCTTAACAGGAATTCGGTTTCCAACATCGTACACCAGGGAGGTACCGTGCTCAAAACGGCACGTAGTGAACAGTTTAAGACAGCCGAAGGGATGGAAAAAGCCTGGCAGAATCTCTTGGAGGCAAAGATCGATGCATTGATCGCGATCGGTGGCGACGGCACCTTCCGTGGTGCTCATGAACTGGGTACAAAATATGACTTCCCAGTCATCGGATTACCGGGAACCATTGATAACGATCTGAGAGGCACCGATTTCACCATTGGTCACGATACAGCCGTCAATACCGTTATCCAGGCCGTGGATAAAATCAGGGACACAGCCACCTCCCACGACCGTCTTTTCTTTGTGGAGGTGATGGGTCGTGACTCGGGATTCATCGCCCTGCGCAGCGGTCTGGCATCAGGAGCGGAATACATCCTTGTGCCAGAGACAAAGACCTATATTGATTACATGGTCCGCATGCTCAAAAACGACTGGAAGAAAAATAAAACCTCAGGGATCATCATCGTAGCGGAAGGTGATGATGCCGGCGGCGCTTACAATGTGGCAAAGCAGATCAAAGACAGGTTTCCCGAATTTGAGACACGGGTCACCGTGCTGGGCCACATACAGAGAGGCGGCAATCCCTCGGCCAACGACAGGATACTGGCCACCCTCCTGGGATATGAATCCATCCAGGCCCTGTTGAATGGTGAAAGGGATATCATGGTGGGCATGATCGATAAAAAAATCATCTACACACCTTTGAACCAGGCGGTAAAAGAACATCCCGACCTTGACCGTCATATGCTCGAAATAGCCCGCATCGTATCCTTATAATCCTGGAATGGAAGGATATGGATAACGTAACCCGTTTTGTTGATGTCGTTCTGCCCCTGCCTGTGCACGGGTATTTCACATATGCCGTCCCCCCTGAATTGAATGATGAGGTTTGGCCTGGAAAAAGAGTCGTCGTGCAATTCGGCAAATCCAGGATCTATACCGCACTGATACACGCTGTGCACGAGCAACCACCGGTCGATTACCCCACAAAAACAGTGAAATCCATCATCGATGCATGGCCGGTGGTCAATACAAGGCAAATGGCTTTCTGGGAATGGATGGCCTCTTATTACATGACCACCACTGGAGAAGTCATGAACGCCAGCCTGCCCTCGGCACTCAAGCTGTCAAGTGAGTCAAAAGTGGTTATCAACGCCTTATTTGACGGTGACATATCCTCGCTGAACGAGAAAGAATACCTCATCGCCCTCGCCCTGCAAAACCAGCCCGAGCTGACCATGACCGACGTTGTCAGAATCGTCGGGCAAGGTAAGGTCATCCCCCTGATCAAAACGCTCACCGAGAAACAGGTGATCAGCATCAGGGAAGAATTGATCGACACCTATCGCCCCCGGGTTGAGATCGGCATTCGTCTTTCGGAAAAATATCACGACAGCGACAGTCTTCACGCGGTCATGGATGAACTGGAAAAAAGAGCCCATAAACAGCTGGAACTGCTGTTATCATTTATCCATCTCACCTCGCAGGCAAAGCCGAAAGTCGATGAGCTGCGGCGCTCCGAGCTGCTAAAAAGCGTGAAAGCATCGCATGTGCAACTTGACGCCCTCGTAAAAAAAGGTGTCTTCGAACTGGTGGAGAGACAGACCAGCCGGATCGAGGCTTCGGAAGCCCTGATGACACCCGGCTCAATCGTCCTGACAGCCCACCAGCAACAAGCCTTCGAGAGCATTCATGATGTGTTTAAAGAAAAAGAGGTGGCCCTGCTCCATGGCATCACCTCCAGCGGTAAGACCGAGATCTACATCAAGCTGATACAGGAATACCTCACGGCCGGCAAACAGGTGCTGTACCTCCTCCCCGAAATAGCCCTGACAACACAGATCATCAACAGGTTAAGAAAATATTTCGGCAACAGGATAGGCGTATATCATTCACGTTACAATGAGAATGAAAGGGTGGAGATATGGCAGGCAGTTATCAGGAATGGCCTTGAGCGGCCGGCATCACAGACCTATCAGGTCATTCTGGGTGCCCGTTCAGCCCTGTTCCTGCCGTTTGATAACCTGGGCCTGGTCATTGTCGACGAAGAACACGACTCTTCATATAAACAGCAGGATCCCGCCCCCCGTTACCATGCCCGTGATGCGGCCCTCTATCTGGCCCGGCTGCATGGCGCCAAAACAGTCCTCGGATCGGCCACACCCTCCATAGAAAGTTATTATAACGCCAGGAGCGGCCGTTATGGCCTCATCGAAATGACAGAACGCTATGGCGGCATTCAGCTTCCAGAGATCAAAGTAGTAGACATCAAGGCTGAAGGCCGGAAACGACAGATGAAATCGATCTTCTCCCAGACCCTGCTGGATCAGCTTCAGCAGGCGCTGGCAGACCATGAACAGGCCATCCTCTTCCAGAACAGACGAGGTTTCTCACTACGCATCGAATGCGACACCTGTAATTGGGTGCCGCAATGCAAGAACTGCGACGTCACCCTGATCTATCATAAAAAAAGCAACCACCTCCGCTGTCATTATTGCGGGTATACCATGAGAGTACCCGACAGGTGCCCGCTTTGCCAGAACACACGCCTGCGCATGAAGGGCTTCGGCACGGAGAAGGTGGAAGAAGAACTGGCCGTTTTCTTTCCCGGTGCCGCCATCACGCGCATGGACCTCGATACAACTCACACACGCTATGCCCACCAAAAAATCATCAACGAGCTGGAGAAGGGCCGTATCGATATTCTCGTCGGAACGCAGATGGTGACAAAAGGACTCGATTTCGACAACGTGAGTGTCGTCAGCATCCTCAACGCCGATAACATGATCACCTTTCCCGATTTCAGGTCGTTTGAGCGCAGTTTTCAAATGATGGCCCAAGTCAGCGGCCGCTCGGGACGAAAGAAAAAACGCGGTACAGTCATCATACAGACAAGTAACCCCACTCATCCGGTGATAAAAAATGTCGTGGAGAATGACTACCTGGCCATGTATGAACAGGAGATCATACAGCGGCAGAAATTCAGATATCCCCCTTTTTTCCGCCTGGTATTATTAAAGCTTCAGCACCGCGATCCCAGGGTCTTAAATGATGCCGCCGCCGTCCTGGCAGGACAACTGCGACAACGCTTCCCGAAAAGGATACTGGGACCGGAATACCCTCTCATATCCAGGGTGAAAAATCTTTATATCAAACAAATACTCGTTAAAATCGACAGGAACATATCGGCATCGGCCATGAAAAACGAAATGAAAAAAATAATCGAGAAATTCCAATGTGCCCGGGAATATAAATCTGTCAGGATCATCGTCAACGTCGATCCGGTTTAGATAACCGGAACGGATGAAATCAGGATCATCTTTCCTGAATTTTAATCACTTGAAGACCGGAATAAAATACCCTTAACAGAATAATCTTTTTTCTTGATTTTTGCGAAATTATGTTGTAACTTTGTACAGCTTAATTTTTTATAAAATAAAATCTTCCCCATGAAATATACGATTATCCTTTTAGCTGCACTCCTGATCTTCAAATTTTCCCAGGCACAAAACCGTGATATTTATGCCGATGTTCAGGGGAACATGGTCACCTTATGGCAAACCGCAGCAGAACGTAATTGCGGGGCTCTGTATCAAATGAATGTCGAACTTGAGAATTATCAGATGACCTGGCTTCAGCAGGATACCGGTGCCGCTGCTTTTTGCATCTGCTATTTTGACCTGTCAGTGACATTAGGACCGTTATCACCGGGAACATATGATGTTTTGGTCTACCACACCGAGATAACAAGTCCCGATACACTCTATGACGGCTCCACCTCCTTCACTATTGAAGAAGGGACTTTACGCGATGCCGTTAATATCATCAGTCAATACCAAAGTGATTGTTACGGAGGTGT
>Ga0172365_10002671_pt1 | contig 13202 bp, 8 predicted proteins | sample LakKivSesite48cm_FD_114535 | JGI IMG/M metagenome (GOLD analysis project Ga0172365, IMG submission 114535) | Sediment microbial communities from Lake Kivu, Rwanda - Sediment site 48cm | ecosystem: Environmental > Aquatic > Freshwater > Lake > Sediment | place: Rwanda: Western Province, Lake Kivu...
GGGCGCACGCCGCTATGCGCACGTCATGGCTCTTCAACAGCCCAAAGAGCACCTCCGTCACGCCCCGCGCCGCCGGTCGGGTGAACCCTTCCTTCAGCAGAAACCCCTTGAATGCCGACAGCCGTCCTTGAATCTCCGCCGAAAACCTCGTATCTTCCCTCCTGGGAGCCTCTCTTTGAAAGCACTCACTACACGTGACTTATGACCACTTTCAAAGATACCGAAAAGGCTCCCTTCTTCCCACCCTCTCTGAACGTATAACACTCCTATTTTCTCGACCCTTACCCACAAGCAAGCAAAACGTTTTGGGGGATGCTCAGCGTACGGCGCCACTTCGACGCGGGGTCTGCGGGACCCCAGGAGGCATTTCTCTCAGAGCAACTCCAGGATCGCCTCCTCGAACTGTTCGAGCGTCTGCTCTCCGGCGAGGAGATGGACCGCCGCGCCCTCTCGGTCGTAGATGATCGTCTCCGGGAGCGCGCCGGAAAGCTGCGGGTTCAGGGCATCGAGGAAATCCATCGGATCGCCTTCCGCTTTGACCCAGACGGGGAACTTCGCGCCGACCTGCTCGACGAAGGGCCGCACCTTCGAATCAATCGTTTCCGGCTCGTCAACCGATACCGCCACCACCCGCACGCCGCGCCCGCGATATTTTTCGTCCAGAGCCACGAGCGCGGGGAACTCCTCCCGGCAAGGCGCGCACCACGTGGCCCAGAGGTTGAGCACGACGATGCTCCCCTTTTGCGCGGCGACTGCCTCCCGGATCTCTTTGCCGGTGAGCACGTGGTACGATCCGGGCAGCCGTGCTTCCCCGGCGCAGCCCGCAACGCCGAAGAGAACAGGCAACGTCAGGAGACCCCGGCGCACAGAGCCGTGCCGGAGGATCGTCAAACCCCGTTTCATCGTTATCGCAAGAGCGGAAGTCCGCTAGTTGACGCGCTTGATGGTGCAGCCGAATGCTCTTGTGACCGGGACGGGCACGGGGTTGCCTGCCAGGATCGCGTCGAGCGCGGCCTGCAAGTCGCATGATTTCACGTGGGCGATGTTCTGGCTATCGTCTATCCGTCCGTGATAGAGCACCACGCGTGCAGGCGAGAGCACGTAGACCTCCGGCGTCCTCGTCGCGCCGAAGCGGTCGGCGATGAGGTTCCGCTCGTCCTTCAGCACGGGGAACGGAAAGCCGTTCTGCTGCGCGTGCCGGGCGACCTCTTCCCGCGATTCCTGCTTGTTGGAGTTGATGCCGAGGAACTGGAACCCTCGCGGCTGGTAGGTGCGCGCCAGTTCCACCATGCGCGTGTTGTAGTCGTTCGACACCGGGCACTGCGTCGCAATGAACATGACCACGACGGCGGTGCTGTCTTTGTACTGGCCCAGGGAATGAACGACCCCCGCAACGTCCGGCAGCGAGAAGACCGCCACCGTATCCCCTGCCGTCGCCCCCTCGGCATTCGCCGCCGGGCCGCCGAAGAGGAACGTCAGACCGACAACCCACCCAAGAACGACCCGCCCCATGAGAACACCTCCTACCCTATCGAGAAATGTTCGACGACGAGCGAAGCTCCGTGCCCTCACTCGCCTCCCTGTTCGCATCACAAAAACAGACCAAGCAGCCGGGTAAGTTCCCCGTCGCGTTCGCTCTCTGGCCCACGCCGTCCTCAGGAGAACGACCGGGCCAGCCTGCCGGGAATCCGTCAATGGGTTCACCGCCAGGTTGAGCCTACCGTCGGCCATTCTACTCTTTCCGACCGACCAAGATCATACGTCTTGATGATCTGCGGTGCTTTTCGCCCGTGTGACGGCCAAATGCGGCCTCGACTTCCAGGCCGACGCTTTCGAACAGCACCCGAAGCTGCGCCGGTGTGTACAATCTCACCGACGTAAATTCCTCACCTTCCAGGCTGGTGCGCACACTGAGGATGCGTTGACGCCGAGCGTCCCATTGAGTGTGCACGACGACATCCCCTTCTTTTCTCTCCCGCACAAAATGACGAAGGACGTGCTCGCGGTTTACCTGATCAATTAGGAGCCTCCCTCCTCGACGGAGTGCTCTCGCGTACCGGCGGAGAACGTCGTAGTTCTCTTCATCCGAGAAGTAGCCGAAGCTTCCACCCCAGTTCAGAACTCCTTCAAACTCGTCCTCAAAGTCCATGTCGCGGAGGTCCCCGACCATAAGCATTCCGGAGGCACGCTCTTTGCGAAAACGGGCGCGAGCGCGCCGGATGAAGGAGTCCCTGAGGTCAATTCCCGTCACCTTGCATCCCGACCTGGCCAGATGAACGGCTATGCGCCCTGCGCCGCAGGGAGCGTCAAGGACTCGGTCGCCGGAGCGCAGACGAAGCGCACGCATTACGAACGCCGCTTCTTCCGCGCCGACCTCATCCGGTTTGAGCCAGAGCCGATCATTGAGCGTGCGGAACCACTCTTCGCCGCCCTTCCTGATGTTCACGTTTCCGCCGATGGCCGACACATGCTCTGGTTCTTCTTGGCCTCCCTTACTATCTTCCATACAGAGGATACCTTTCCTTATGGGTAGCTTGTGAACGCTGCCTTTCGCCGTTCATCGTACGATATTGTCGTACGCAGAGCCTATCTTTTGGAAAGGTACGAAACCGCGCATCATGAGTTTGTCTCAGTGCCGATTCTCCAGTGGGGGGCTTCGTCACACATGAGAAGGGGGCAATGGATGGTACAACGTTCGATTGCATGGCTCGCCGTCTCACTGCTGGCGGCATATGCAGGCGTAGGGTGCGGCGGAGAGCAAGTGAGTCCTCCGCAGGTTTCCGAGCCGCAGGAGGTAACCTTCGTCAGCTCCGATTCCGCATACCTCGTAGGAACTTGGCAGGAAGTCCCGAATGCGCGGGTTGCCGTGATCTGTATCCCGACCGTGGACTTCACGCGAAGCACCTGGAGCAATACGGCGAACCTGCTCACAAGTTCCGGCTGGTCGGTGTTGGTGTTTGACCTGCGTGGGCAGGGCGACAGCCGCATGCCCGACAAATCGAGGTGGGCTTGGTCACCGGCGGATACGGCCACCGGGATAGGATACTACATGAAGGACATCCGGGGAGCCATAAGCTTTGTTCGAGGTAAGATGGGGAACACCGTCAAGATCGTGCTCGTTGGCGCGGACCTTGGGGGGGTGAGCGGGTTGTACGCCGCAACGGCAGAGCCGCGTGTTGCGGGGGTCGCGCTCATCTCGCCGCCGGGGGGCCTGAGCAATCTCATCGCGGGAGGGTTGGTTTCCCGCTACGGCGACCGACCCCTGCTGATCATGACCGAGCAGCCGATGGAGGCGACGCTGGGCACACCGCGAACGATGGATTCCTGGCTGGGGCGCGGCTCGGCGATGACGCTTCGCCTGACCGAACCGCAGAAGACCACGACGCTGCAAAACAAGCAGGCCGCGCACAACATGCTGGCCCGCTGGATTGCTTCAGTGACCCTGTAAGACGAGTTGCAACCGCAGAAAGCGGCATTCTCGTCGCTGTCTCCTGGAGAATGCAATCGTGTGGCGGTTACGGGTACTCAAGGGCGCGGGGCGTTTTGAAAGCGAGGGCGGTCGCCATGACGAGCTTTGGCTCTCGGAATTGCCTCTGATGCTCGGACGGAACGTGGAATCGTCTCCCGGCGCGTTGCTTGCGGGCGATCCTGCGGTCTCCCGGCATCATGCCCTGTTCTCCGAACGGCAGGGGGTTCTCCACCTGAGGAATGAGAGCCGGACTAACCCCATCTGGGTGAACGGGCAACTCGTCAATAGCGGCCACGAGGTCGCCCTGGGAAAGGACAAGGTCTGTCAGATCGGCAGGACACTCATCCTCGTTGACGAAGCACTGCCGCCGGAGGGAATACGGCTTCGAAAGGCTCCCTTCCCGGTTGCGCGGCGTTCGCCGGAGGCCGCGTTGGAGACGGAGCCGGTGGCGGGCACATACGTGCTCGTCGCCCTCGATACCGTGGAGAGCACGCACATACGCCAGGAGATCGGCGACGCCCCCATCGAAGAATGGCTGACGTTCCTTTTGCATCGAGCGCGGCAATTGAACTGTCTCTACATCCGGGGAACCGGCGACGGTGCGTTCCTCCTGTTTCGGGAGGTAGGTCACGCGTTCGCGCTGGCCGTCAGTGTGATGAAGTTCCTCGCCGTCCGCAACCGGAGCGCCGGACCGGAAGAAGCGGTGCACGTTCGGGGCGGCATTCACTACGGGACGGTAAGGCCCAGCCCGCTTTCGGGCTATGCGAGCCTGAGCCTCGACTTCGTGTACCGCATCACCTCCATTGACCCCACCAAGGACCTCGGCATCCCCGCCAGAGGCGTTTCACGGGAAGGCATCAGCAACATTGATCGCATCTGGTTCAGCGAGGCGATTGACCGGATGAACGTCGGCGGCCGGTGGCCGACGCGGAAGCTGGGCTGGTTTCAGTTGCGCCATGTCAAGGGCCTGCATCCCCTTTTCGAGCTTCGCTGGCAGGAGGTCGCCCCGGAGAGCCTGCAAACGCCGGTCCCGGCTGCACAAACGGCATAGGTGCGTCTGCGAGGGAGACCTTCTTGAGGGATAGTTCAGGGAGCGGCGGACGTAGGGAGAGCGGTGCGCGTGACGCTGACCATCGCCCTCGCGCCCATGACGCCGGATAACGCTCCCGCGTTCGTTCGCGTTCCTCCCACCACGTGACGCGCACGCATTTCTCATTCTATGAGCGAGCAGCCCGCGCAATGCCGGAACTGATGCCGTGTAGTAGCGGTTACACTTTCTATCGCACCGAAGCCCACACGAAGGACGCACGACCGCTCATGATTCGCCTGTCTGCCGCTTGCCGTACGCGGCGCACGCCGTTATGGCGCACGTCGTTCCGACGCACGCTTCTGCCGACGACGGCGCTTGCGCTCTTGGGCATGGCGTTCGCCCCTGCCCTTGCCGCAGACGTTCCGGAATACGCGCCGAACGAGGTGCTCGTCCGGTTCGATCCGGGTCGGGCGAAACCGGCGTTAACCGACAGTCTGTTTGCCCGGTTGGGGCTGAGCGATCCGGCGGAGGTCATCCCGCCTGCGGGCCGGAGCCGTCGCGCACGAACTGCGCGGGAAACCCTCGGCGCGTGGTGGAAGTACCGGCTGGACGGAGCGCTCGACCCGGCGGCGGTTGCCGACTCGCTGAATCGCGTCTCCGGCGTCACCGCGCAGCCGAACTACCTCTATCGCTCCTTTGCCACACCGCCGAACGACCCCGAATGGCCGAACCAGTGGAGCGCGCAGATGGTCGGCCTTGAAGCGGTCTGGCAGAAGGCGCGCTCCGAAGCGCAGGACAGCGTGATCGTCGGCATCATTGATAGCGGCGTGGATTACCAACACCCGGACTTTGCCCCGCGCATCTGGCGCAACGCGGCGGAGGTCAACGGCGTGCCCGGCGTGGACGACGACGGCAACGGCTACGTGGACGACTACGTCGGGTGGGACTTCACCGACGCCCCCGACCTTCCGGCGAAGGGCGACTACCGCGACCGCGACAACGACCCGATGGACGAATCTGGGCACGGCACGAACGTCGCCGGGGTGGTCGCTGCCGCGATTAACAACGGCGTCGGCATGGCTGGGATCGGCGTGACGGCGCGGATCATGGCCCTCAGAGCCGGAGCCGACCTCATCTTCGGCGGGGGATTCCTTGAGGAAGACGACATCACGGCGGCGATGATCTATGCCGTGGAGAACGGCGCGAAGATCATCAACATGAGCTTCGGCGATGTCGTCTCATCCCCGCTCATGCGCGATGTGGTGAGGTACGCGGACGCCGGGGGGGTCGTGCTTGTCGCCGCCGCCGGAAACGAGAGCAAACCGTTCTTGCTCTACCCTGCGGCTTACGATGAGACCATCGCCGTCGGCGCGACGACGGACGCGGATGCGCGGGCCTCTTTCTCCTCGTATGGCGAGAACCTCGACCTCGTTGCGCCGGGGATGAACATCCTCACCACGAGACGAGGCGGGGGCTACACGCGGAACGGCGGCACGTCATTCGCCGCGCCTTGTGTGAGCGGTGCGGCGGCGATCATCCTGAGCCTCGCGCCCTACCTTACGCCATCGCAGGTGCGCTCGATGCTCCGCACAGGCGTCGTTGATCTCGGTTCGCCGGGATGGGACATGGAGACCGGCTTCGGAAGGCTCGATCTTCCGACGCTTGTGCAGGCTGCTTCCGAGCCGGTGGCGGAGATACTCGCCCCTGCGCGTCCTGCCGGTGCGGATGTGGCGGTGGACTGGTCCGCGCTCGTCCGTGGTGCTCCTCCAGTTGCCTGGTCGCTCAGCTACGGAGTCGGTCCGACGCCCCGTCTCTGGACGACGCTCGCGGTGGGCACGCTCGCCATCCCCAGTGATACTGTGCACGGCGCACTTCAAACGGCGTCGCTTCCCGACACGAGCTATGCCCTGCGCCTTGTCGTCACGGATGCGCTCGGACGGACGCGGGAGGATCGCACGCTCCTCGCGGTGGATCACACGCCGCCGGTGTTCACGACCCCGCTCGCCGTGCGTCACCGATGGAACGACACGCAGGACCACATCTTCCTCGAATGGGAAACCGACGACCTGACGACGGGTTCTCTGCGCCTCTGGCACGGCACTCAGGCTGTTGGCGCGCCGGAGGTCGAATTGCCGCTCGCGTCGGAGAGCGCGCACCACATCGAAGAACTTTCCCGTAGCGCGGTGGGCGGTGGTCCCTTCGTCGCGCAGGTCCGGGCCGTGAACCGGTCGGGCCTGGAAGGTGAGAGCGCGTTCGTGCAGAGCGCGGTCCAGCCGTTTTCCGTGTCGCAGTCGGGCTTCCAGCTTGTCGGCAAGCTGCCGAGCGGCGTGATCATGCCCGGCACGTCGGACTTCGACGGGAACAGCGTCCCCGAAATCGCCGTCAAGCTCGCTGCGCGTGCGGCGTACGACACGGTGTCCTTCTACGAACTCTCGCCCGCCGGGGTGCTGGTCCTGCGATTCGAGTCGCCCGTGCAGATGCGCCCTGCCGCCGTCGCCGACATTGACGGGAATGGGTTCCTCGACCTCGTCGGCTTTGATCATCTCGGCTCGTCGTTCCGCGTGACCATCGCCCAACAAATGGACCCCGGAGGGCCTCCGCGATACGTCTGGTGGGAGGGCCAGTACCTCCTTGCGCCCACGCTCGGCGACGTGGACCAGGACGGGTGCATTGACATGATCGCCCTCGTGGACACGAATCGTTCGATCCTGCGGATGTACGAGGCAACCGGCCCCAGTCGGTTGGCGAAGTCCGCCGAACTGGTGTCGCCCGTGCCGGGTCTTGGCGGCACGTTCGGCATCTGGCGGGCGGTCGGCGACGTGGATGGCGACGGACGCCTCGACATCGCAGCCGGAACAGTCGGCGGCAGCATCGTCATCTTCCCGAACACCGGCGACAATACGTTCGGGCAGCCGACCGTCATCCCAGGGATGGGCGACGCGACGCGCATCTGGGGCGGAAGCGACCTCACCGGCGACGGACGCGCCAACTTCGCCGTGCTGCGGCTTCTCGAGGAGGACAAGTTCGACCTCGACAGGCGATATTTCCGCCTCGAACTCTACGGGCACGGCTCTGTGCCGCTCACGACCCGCGAGTTCTCCGACCCGCGCCCCGAAGGCAACGGCTTTGCCGTCGGAGAAATCGGCCCGAACAACGCGCCTGCGCTCGTCATGGCATTCCCTCCGCGACTTTACATCTTTGCGCCCTCGGCGAGCGACGTTGACGGGCTGACGTGGTTCGCCGAAACGGGCATCCCGTGCCAGCCGCTTATCGCCGACCTCGACGGGAGCGGCGGACCGGAATTCGTCTTCCAGGGGCCGGACTCCCTCTTCGTGATGCGTCCTTCGTCCGGCTTGTTGCCGCCCGAAGCGCCGACACACGTCGTCGCCCGTCCGCGTGATTCGGTCTCGGTCGAGGTATCGTGGGACATGCGTCCGGGCCTTGAATACCGTCTGTGGTCGGGGCCAGACCTCAACCACCTTGTCCGTCTGGACATCGCCAACCCGACTTCCCCGACCGTGCTGGGGAATCTGCCGACCGGCATTCTCGTGCGCGTCGCCGTTCAGGCGATCAATCGCTCGCAGGCCGACAGCATCAGCGCGCTGAGCCAGCTTGTCGCCGCACTGCCGCACCCCGGTCCGCGCATCCTTACGGCCTCTCTCGTCGCGCCGGACCGCGTCATCGCTGGGTTCGACCGGCCCCTCGGAAGCAGGGAAATGTCCGTTCGGGATTTCGGCCTCATCGGCGGCGAGGCGCGCATCCCGCCCGATGTGCTCCTCATTGACCACAGCGAGACCCGCGTCCTCCTCTCCTTCCCGGCGAATACGGTGAACGAGGCGAACGCTACGCGCTTTGCCCTTTCGTTCAGCGTGCGCGATACGTCGGGGGCCGGTCGCACCGGAGAGGCTCCCCTCGTCTCGCGCATACCGCCCGACGCGCCGGGGCTGATGTACGCGCTCCTGACCAGCCCGACGAAGCTCCGCGTGTGCTTCACGCTCCCAGTGGACCCGGCAAGCCTGACGCCGGGAAGCGCGTACCTCGTTTCCGGTCCTCTCGCGAACGAGATTGCTCCGCTCGATGCAGAGCGGCAGACGTTCGAGATACGGTTGGCAAGTCCGCTTGCGGAGGCCAGGACGTACGTGCTACAGCTACGTAGGATACGCACGCAGGACGGACGGGAGTTTTCCGCCGGTGCGGTCATCGGCGGCAAGGCGCTTTCCGCGTCGCCGCGTGGGATTGTGGCGGTGCTACAACCGAATTCGACGGAGCTGTGGGTTGTCACCACCGAACCGCTCGACCTTTCGCGCATGAAACCCGAAGACGTGCTCATCACGCCACGTGTCACCGTCGTCGAGCTTGCGGAAGGGCCTGCGCCGGAGGTGCTGGTCGTCAAACTCGACCCGGACACCCCCGTCGGCCCCTGGCAGGAGGAATACCGCATCGCTGTGGCCATAACCCTCGCCGACGGGCAGCCGGAGGTGCTCGAAGGGACGTGGCAGCCGCTTGCGGATCGCCCGCTCACCGGGCACTTGCGCACCGTTGACGTGGCGGGGCCGACGACGCTGCGCCTGCGCTTTGACGTGAGCATCGCGCCGACAGGGCAACGCGACCGCGTAGTCCGTGTGGAGCCGGGGCTTCGCGTGGCCGGATTTGCCGTTCTCGATACGGCGGTTGAGGTGAGCCTCGACGAGCGCACACGGCTCGGCCCCTGGGGAAAGACCTACTTCGTGCACGTGGACAGCCTCCTCACGGCGGGCGGCGAGGCGCTGACGGAACTCTTCGCGCTCAGGATACCGGCCCCGGCGACGCTCGACAGCCTCACTATCTTCCCGCAGCCGTTCAGGCCTGCGGTGCACTCAGCGCTTGTCTTCGGCGGGCTGCCAGAGGGCGCGCACGTGCGCATCTACAGCCTTGACGGCGGGCTTGTCCGAACGCTGCCCCATTCCGACACGGGCGGCGCGGACTGGGATGGGCGAAACGAGGCAGGGCGCACGGTGGGCGCGGGCATTTACCTCTACGTGGTCGAATCGCCAGGCGGGAAGCGGATGGGCAAGATCGCGGTGATCCGGTGAGACAGACAGCCCCGCGACTAAATGCGAGGGAATGCGTTCCTATGGACGGCACGACCATCGTCATATTCGGCGCGTCCGGCGACCTCACGGCGCGCAAGCTGATCCCCGCGCTCTACCACAATCACTGCAAGGGACGCCTCCCTGAAAACACCCACATCATCGGCTTTTCGCGCACCCCGTTCAGCGACGAGTCCTTCCGGGAGAAGATGCGCGAGGCGATACGGCGGTTCTCTCCGACGGAATACGACGACGCCACGTGCGCCGCCTTCGCGCAGATGATCCATTACCAGCCGGGGGACATGAATAAGCCGAACGACTTCGTGGCGCTCGAAAAGCTCATCCACGCCTTCTCCGGCGTGCGCGGCAACCGCCTGTACTACCTTTCCACCGCGCCCCAGTTCTATCCGCTCGCCATCTCCATGCTCGGCAACCAAGGCATGGCCAGAGAGACCGAACAGACCGGCTACCGCCGCATCATCATCGAGAAGCCGTTCGGGCACGACCTCGCTTCCGCCGTCGCGCTCAACGCGATGGTGCACGAGACGTTCGACGAGCATCAGGTATACCGCATTGATCATTACCTCGGCAAGGAAACGGTACAGAACATCCTCGTCTTCCGCTTTGCGAACGCCATCTTCGAGCCGCTCTGGAACCGCAACTACGTCGAACACGTGCAGATCACCGTCTCGGAAATGGTGGGCGTTGGGCACAGGGCGGCCTTCTACGAGAGCGCGGGCGTCCTGCGCGACATGTTCCAGAACCACCTCTTGCAGTTGCTCACGCTCATCGCCATGGAGCCGCCCGTCCTCTACGAAGCGGACGCGCTGCGGAACGAGAAGGTGAAGGTGCTCCGGGCGATACGGCCCATCGAGGAGGACCAGATCGCCCGGCTCACCGTTCGCGGCCAGTATGAAGGCTACGGCGACGAGCCGGGGGTGGATAAGAACTCGCACACCGCGACGTTCGCCGCGATCACGCTCTTCGTTGATAACTGGCGCTGGCAGGGCGTGCCGTTCTACCTTCGCTCCGGGAAGCGCATGCCGGAGAAAGCATCCGAGATCACCATCCAGTTCCGCCGCCCGCCGCATCAGCTCTTCGGCTCGCACTGCGAGTTATTCACCAACAGCCTCACCCTCTGCATCCAGCCGAACGAAGGGCTGCACCTGCGCTTCGCCGCGAAAGTGCCCGACCAGGGGATGCTCATGCAACCGGCCACGATGGGCTTCACCTACAAGGAGTCGTTCGGCGAGAAGGCGATCCCGGAGGCGTACGAGCGGCTCCTTCTCGATGCGCTCTCTGGCGATGTGTCGCTCTTCGCCCGGAGCGACGAGATCGAACTGGCGTGGCAGTTCATTGACTCGATCCACGCCGGGTGGGCAGGCCCGTCAGCGCCGCCGCTTCTGGCCTACGAGCCAGGCACGTGGGGTCCGAAGGCTTCCGAACAGATGCTCTCGCGGGAGGGCCGAAGCTGGGTTCACGGGTGCGGCGCGCACGACGAGAGCGAGTGAGAAAGATCGCCCCTCACGACGTGTGCGAGAGATGGTCGTAGCGGCGCATCAGGACAGACACAGGGCCTACACGTTGGCAGACAAGAATGTCTGCCCCACCGAAACAAAATACTTTGGCGGATGACGTTTCTCCGTCTCTAGAGAGCGGTCACCGCGGGAGACAGCTCGCGTGAGCGAGCTTCGCTCTTCCGTAGCCCCCGGATTTATCCGGAGGGCGGCGGGACCGTGCATGAAGCCCTCTAAAGTCGGGGGCTACGATATGCCAAGCCATCTGAAGCTGGCTGGGTCCGCGGCTGCGTCGTGTGCATACATAATTCATTAATAACCATCAAACCCTCCCACACCCCTTTTCGTACACACTTTAAGGGTGGGGCGGGCATTCTTACCTGCCAAGGATAACTCCATACGACGAACGAGGAGCAGAAAGGATAGCACATGGAGAACGCGCAATTCGGACTGATTGGCCTCGGCGTGATGGGGCAGAACTTCGTCCTCAACGTCGAGCGCAACGGCTTCGGGGTGTCGGTCTTCAACCGGACGGCGGCGACGACGAAGGCGTTTATCGAAGGGAGCGCTGCGGGCAAGAACATCAGGGCCACCTACTCGCTCGAAGAGTTCGTCGCCTCGCTCGAAACGCCGCGCCGGATCATGCTGCTCGTCAAGGCGGGCGCGCCGGTGGACGAGGTGATCCGGCAGCTTGTCCCCCTGATCGAGAGAGGCGACCTCATCATTGACGGTGGCAACTCGCTTTTCCACGACACGGAGCGCCGCGCAAAGGAGCTTGAGGCGCAGGGGTTCAACTACCTCGGCATGGGCGTTTCCGGCGGCGAAGAGGGCGCGCTCTGGGGACCGAGCCTCATGCCGGGCGGCACGGAGAATGCCTATCGGGACGTTGAGGCGATCATGACGAAGGTGGCCGCAAAGGCCGAAGAAGACGGCGCGCCGTGCGTAGCCTACATCGGGCCGGGCGGTGCGGGGCACTTCGTGAAGATGGTCCACAACGGCATCGAATACGGCGACATGCAGCTCATCGCGGAGGCGTATCATCTGCTCAGGGAGGCCCTTGGGCTTTCCGCGAGGGATTTCCACGAGGTCTTCAGCGCGTGGAACGCCGGGGAGCTTTCCTCATTCCTCATCGAACTCACCGCCAGGGTCTTTGAGAAGACGGACGAGGAGACGGGCAGGCCGCTCGTTGACCTGATCCTCGACAAGGCCGGGCAGAAAGGAACCGGCAAGTGGACCACGCAGAGCGCGCTCGACCTGGGCGCGGCGATCCCGACGATCACCGCCGCCGTTGACGGGCGCATCCTCTCTTCGTTGAAAGGAGAGCGCGTGCGCGCCTCGAAGCTCCTGCCCGGCCCCTCGCCAAAGTTTGTCGGCGATTCGCCGCAGAAGCTCGTTGACGCGGTGCGCGACGCGCTCTATGCCTCGAAAATTTGCTCGTACGCGCAGGGGATGAGCATGTTGAGGGCGGCGTCAGAAGCCTATTGCTACCGCCTCTACCTCGGCAAGATCGCGCAAATCTGGCGGGCGGGCTGCATCATCCGCGCGCGGCTGCTCAACGACATCAAAAATGCCTACGACCGTGACCCCGGCCTTCCGAACCTCCTGCTCGACGAGTTCTTCAGAGAGGCGGTCGTCAGCCGCCACCGTGCGTGGCGCGGCGTCCTCCAGACGGGCATCGGGCACGGCCTTCCCATGCCCGCGATGAGCGCATCGCTCGCCTACTACGACGCGTACCGCACCGAACGTCTGCCCGCGAACCTCATCCAGGCCCAGCGCGATTTCTTCGGCGCGCACACCTTTGAACGCGTGGATAAACCGGGCATCTTCCATGCTGATTGGGCCGAATAATACGCTTCTGTCTTAATAATGCTATATTGGTGAAGACGCGCCGGTGGGTGGTTACGAGATGAAGGTGAGAGCTCACGATGCTCTAGGAGCGCTTGGGCACCTGCTCCGGCAGAAGCGGTATGCGCCGATACGGGATCGGCTGCGGGCGGTAGGATGGGCACACCAGGGGAATAGCGCCGGCTGGATCGGCGAGCAGCTCGGGTATCATCACGTGACGGTGCGGCGCTGGGTGGCGCGCTACAATGGGCGGGCTGTTTGATCGGCCGCGA
>Ga0172365_10002675_pt1 | contig 13191 bp, 11 predicted proteins | sample LakKivSesite48cm_FD_114535 | JGI IMG/M metagenome (GOLD analysis project Ga0172365, IMG submission 114535) | Sediment microbial communities from Lake Kivu, Rwanda - Sediment site 48cm | ecosystem: Environmental > Aquatic > Freshwater > Lake > Sediment | place: Rwanda: Western Province, Lake...
AAATACCGGACCATAGGTTTAGGCGCAAAACTCGTAAAGGAAACCTTGGCTAAGGCTGGAACGCCTTACGTGGAAATGCCCGCTGTCATGGCGAAATATAACCCGTTTGGAGAGAAGGCTGGAATGAGGAAAATAGCTGAGCAGCCGCCGCCTAAAGAAGCCTTAAAGATTGCGGAAACCCTCCAGCATCTCGGCTTTAACATTCAACTGCTCGGAAGCGAGAAATACGTTTTGAATAAGCTCCAAACTCTAAGCGATGAAGATTTAGAAAAGGTGAGAGAAGCATTCATTAAACATTGTCACGCACGCTTTATGAAATACTTTTTCTGCCACATTCCCTTCGGAAGAAAGAAAGTTTACGCCAAAGAAGTAAGAAAAGCCAGCCTTGAAAGGCTTACACGTTTAATAAAAGTCTGCGGCTTCTTGATGCAGACAAAAGTTTACCTATTCTGGAAGAAGCCAGCTATGTTTTAAAAGATATAGAATAAGCATCTCTAATCGAGAGTTAAAATCTGTACTCTAATTTCAATAAAAACTTATCAAAGAATCCGGAAATCACTTTTTAGTAAGTCGTTTGGTGGGCGTCAATTTGAACCCTAAGAGTAAAATCCACAAAACTAATATTAACTTCTACGCGTTTATCTGTATTTTGAAAACAAATGCCTGACACCAGCGTGGAAGATGTTTACAAAAGATACGAGTTTAACAAGACTGAACCTGAGACTCTGATGGGTTTGATTAAACAAGCTATAGACACTGGCGATGGCGTTAGGGATGAACTTAAGAGATTCAGAGAGATCACAGGAAAAGTGGTAAGGCTTCTAGAGAAGAAGAACGTCTTCAGAGTATTGGACCCGTCCAAAATTGAAGACCTCGATTCCTTTCGAAACATTTGTGCTGTTGGCATAGACGGAAGCCTTCAACCGGTCGAAGGCTTTGGTGGTTATTGGTTTGTGCCGACGAGTTGTGCAAGAGTAACTTTCGACAAGGGTCCTAACTCGGCCACTAAAGTTGATGTCTCTGCAAACATCGAGAAGATAAAAGAACATGATTATTATGGAGTAGGTGGTGAAGCTGTGCTCCGTATGATGAAATCGGAGACAAAAGCGATTATGGATTGGGCGGAGCGACACAATATTTCTGAGAAAAGCGTGTTGTTTATCGATGGACCAATTGTTGATCCTCCGAACGTTGTGGATAAAGACTATGTAAAATATAGATGTAAAGCTTTGGCAAAATGCATAAAGAAGAACATATTAGTTATAGGATGCGTGAAAAGGATGAAAGCCAGCCTACTGTTGGACTTCATAGAAAAAAACATCCTTTCTAGAGAGGCAGACAAGGACCTTATAAGAAGATTCGCTTGGGACCTTCACTTGGTAACAGCTATTTTCTCCAAGCTTGTAATTGAAGGAGTTCAAGGGGTGTTGAGTTCAATTCCGATTAGTGCCAGTGACGTGGGCGTAGTGCAGAGAGTGTACCGTGACCAAGGCATTTTTGTGAATTCGCTTTACATGCAGAAAGATGCTGGTAGCCGACCTATAAGAGTAGACTTTCCTACCTTGAAAGATTACGGAGAAAATGTCGATGCGCTGGCAGAAAGAATTGTTAAGACTGTATACGCATGGTCGTATCCTGGAATGGATATTCCCCTCCCAGTTTTCTTGGCACACAATAAGTGCGAGGTTAGAAAAGGATGTGCTGATGTCTTGTATGATGAGATAATAACACGGTCGAAGAGTAAGGATCTGTTTGAAAATCTATTGAACGAAAAGTTAAAAAGGTGAGTTGAGTGGATAGTCGAAATCCCATAGGAGTAGTTTTGACGGGTTCAACAACCCAAAAAGCGGCGTGCCAATTGTTCGAATCATCTGAAAAAGGCGGTGTGAGAGAGGGAAAATTTCTTGTGATTGAAAGCACGCCTAAGAAGAGGCAGATAATGGTTCGCGTGGCTGCTATAATACCTCAAAACGATTTCTACAGTGCAGGAGACGCTTGGACTGAAGCTCGAAGGAAACAAGTTGAAATTCCTGGGCAACTTGCGAGACAATATGAAGTCTGCGAGCTTGACTTGCTGGCCGAGATGCCAGGAGCTAAACCAATCGTGGTTCCGCCTTATCCCAATGACAAAGTGTACGAGATGAAACTGCCGGAAGAGGCCGAAGACATTTTTGGAGTTTCTAAAAAGACACCCGGGATAATCTGGTACGGAACTATGGTGGGTTATGAAAATGCTCCCATTCCTCTTAATATCGAAAGCATACCTATGCACATTGGAATGTTCGGAACCACTGGAAGCGGAAAGTCCTATGATACTGGAGCTTTGATAGAGCAACTTGTCAGGATCTGCGATAAAGAAGACAAGATTCTCTCTTTTCCGATTTTGATAATCGATGCTAATGGCGATTATCTAGATTATGTCAAATTCTTCGAGGACCATGATAAGTTCGGTGCTTCTTCAGCGATTACAAGGTTTGTATTTCCTCGATCGCCTGAACTGAGCAAGATGACCGTGAAGCCTATAGCCATAGATCTAAATTTGATGTCGAAACGAGAGATCGCAGAAGCCATTAATCTCTATTACTCAGGAGGAGAGAAGACCGAGCTCCAAATAGCGGGATTGGAGAAACTGATTTCTTACATGGAGGAGACTTCGCTGATATCTGAAGGGAATTACCAAAGTATCTTCACTGACCCAGAGAGATTTGAAGATGCTAAGGAAGCACTAGGAAATCTTGGCCTTCATGCCGCAACGGTAGCCGCAGTTTTGCGCGCCCTTGAAAAATTTAAAGGAGTTGAAGACCAGTATAATCTTCTATCCGAAGAACCAAAGCTTGACAGAACCTTCGTAGACAAAATGACTAAGAATCGTGAAATCGCAATAGTAGACTTCTCTGCAGCAGGAGCTCCAGGCGTTGATCCCCCGCTCAAGCAATTCGTAATGTCTTATTTAGCTTCCATTCTGTTTCGTGTCTTCACTCAGTATAAAGTTGAAGGTCAAGAACGTTACATGTTATTCATAATAGAGGAGTCTCAAAACTATTGTCCTAATCTCGCGACCTATAACATTGGTTACAGTCTCGCAAGAGAGAAACTAGCAGCAATAGCTACCCAAGGACGAAAGTTTGGACTTAGCCTTTGCCTTATTTCTCAAAGACCATCTTTTGTGGACCAAGTCGTATTGTCTATGTGCAACAGCTTTTTTCTGCATAGGATTTCGCCTGAGGACGTCTCCTTCGTGAAGAGGGCAACTGGAGGTTTGCCGGCTTCGTTGGACCGAAGACTAACTACCCTTGATAACGGTGAGCTTATAGTGAGCGGGCAGATGCTGACACTTCCATTTCCAATGCTGATAAAAGTTCCTCCAAGAGAAGTCCCGCAAACTACTGGCAAAACTGACGTCTTGGGTGCCTTAAGAAGGATGGCTGCAAAATGACTGAAAAAACGCGTGACGTCGGCGTCATGTATTCCAGGTTGCCAACGGGTCCAGGTGTTCCAACTCCAAGTCTTACGGGTTTCCCGTTTGCAGTTATTGAGAGCAGAAAACCCGTGGAGAAACAGTTGCGAGATTTTATGACTTTTTGTAGAAGAGACGCTCTATCGGTGAATGTAAAGATTATAAAAGCTGAGTGGGGAGAGGGAAAAACTGATGCATATGAGAGGTATATCCATCCAGAAGCTGAGAAAAAAGGAGATGCTTGCTATTTTGTTTCTACATCAACTATAGCAGATAGAATAAGCAAGTTTCAAGATATTTTCTCGACTACCAGTTATGTTCCAAGCTCGAAATTCCTGGCTTCCGTTCTTGTCTCAATAATGGACGAGGCCACTCATCAACAGATTGACATTAAAGGCTTTCCCAATCCTCTGGATTTTCAAAATGAGCCATTAAAATTCATCGAAGCAGTTCTGGAGAATCATCGAAGACTCGGCTTCAAAAAGATCTTCATTTTCATTGACGAATTTGAAGAGTTGCTGATTCAGGATGCGAAAGTTCAAAAACAGATGATTTCAGGTTTAAAAGAGCTTATCAATGGACAGTTGAAGCTTCTCCATGAAGGTGGTACTTATCAGGGGATGCTTCACTTTTTCATCGCTTGCACGCCGTATGCGTACATCCGCATTATGGAAGATGTCGAGCTCGCTCAGATAACTGGCTCTGTGAAATCTCGATTGACGACATTGCCCTTGCCTGAGGTTACTCACAAAGAGGCGCTGCAATTCTTGATAGACTTAACTCGATACAGTTATGCCGGCAAGCTGCCCGATGTTTTTCCTTTCCGTACTTTGGGTTCATTGAGTGGTATATATGCCATTTCTCATGGTAACCTGAGAGAAATGATCAAACTTTTTGTCAAACTTATGTCAACCGCGGTTGATGAGAAAACTAAACAGTTTCACTTGATTGATGCGAAGCATTTCTTGGCATCCTTGAGAGATGAGGACATATCAGTTTACGGAGCTACAGGAAAAGCCATCGATGACGAGCTACTCGATAAGGTAAGTGTTAATCTAAAGAGAATAACCAGAGGTGATGAGTGCCTTAGCGTCCTGAACCTCCTTATGGGCGAATATCAACCGTTTAGCATCGACGAAATTGGCAAAATGCTAGGGCTCCCGAGGGATGAAATCCATCAACTCGTCTCTGCTGCAAACACCGAACTAAAAAAAATAGGTATTGACAAAGCCATTTCTGCCCTTTTCCCTCTTGCAGAAGGGAAGACGTTCGAGACAATAAAGGGCCGACTCAACATTGTTCAAGACCGTATAATAATTGGAAATGCTAAGATTCCAGTGAAGAAATTCAAAGAGAAACTCTTCAACTACACACTTCAAGAGGACGGTAGTCTTTCAGAAACTCTTTTACTTCCTAAAGAACCAAGAGATCTCGAGTTGATGTTCGAAAGCCTGACTGAAGAAGAAATGGGAGAATTGACATCAGAAGAGGCCGAAAGATTACACTCCACAATAAAGGAACACTTTGATCAGACAGCTGCAAGACGATATTATGTCCTGTCTCAAGACACGGCAAACCAAGTTTTCCCTTCTCCCCTTTGGTTGTTGATGGACTTTGTAAAAGACAGAGCAAAGAGGATGGATCTTTGGCGAAAGGCATCCAAAGAATATTTTGAGTCAGCCAAGGAATTAAGAACTGGCATATTGAACTTGATCGAATATGCTGGTGTCGGAAGATTTGAGTCAACAGAGGTAGATGGAGGCAAGTATTGCAAATTTGATTTTAGACTCCAAGACAAGATCGTTCCTATTTCGGCATACGTGTATGTCAGCGCTGGAAACACTACGGATCAAGATGTTGAAGAAATGTGTGAAAATATAAAGAGTCGGAGACCCAATCTTGTTCTTCTGGCATATAGCGGCGAAATTGAATCCAATTTGCCAACAGAGATCGGAGGCATTGAAACACCATTTCTTCAGATCCATTTAAGGAAACTTAGAGCTCTGCAACTCATAGTGGCGCAACTAGCTCGTTCTCGGGCGGAGGTCGATGAAAGGATCCTGGAGAAAAGGCTTGCAGATATATCTGATGAAGCAGAGATTCAAAAGAGATTTATCGAGTGGTACAACAAGTGCAAGAGCGCAGGGATAGTTATTGATGACCTTTACACAAACTATGCTGATAGTGGTAGCAAGCTTGCCGGAATATTGAAATATTATATCAATTTTCTAGGCTCAAGAAAGAGCTCTCAAGAGATCTTTGAAGATTACGAAGAAAGTCTCAAGAACATCAAGTTCTTCGGCGACAAGGAAGTTCCTTTTGCACCGGTCGATATAGAAACTACCGGCGAATTCACAAAATTCGAAGAGGAACTCGCGAGAAATGGCTTTTTGACCAGACAAGGTGGTGGGACTGTTTGCGTAGAAAATACACCTGTTGAGAAACGCATAATCTCGATTACTGAGAAATATCCGAAGATACAAGTCTCACAGCTCAGGCAATTTTTCATAAACGCGGCCCAAGCTGAGAACATTCTTGAAAAAGTGTATATTCCAATAATGATTCACAAGGGCTTACTCGATATTTATCAAGATAACATCGTTAGGAAAGAGCCACAGCTTCTGCGAAAGGAGTTGGAGAACCAATTTGCCAAATATGATGCGAATGCAGGTAGTAAGTCCGCTACTTGGAGAAGTTTTGCCCATATTTGCGTATCAAAAGGACGGAAAGAAGAAAAAGGAATGATAACTATCGATTTGAACTATGTAGATCGCTTGCTCAGAGACGGAAAGAAAGAAATTGACATTGAACAAGACGAGAAGCTGTTGCTGCAAAAGACCCAACTCTTCAGGCTAATCCTCGACTATTACTATGAGAAATTGGAACCAAAGATTGACGCTGCATTGGGAGCCGCTAATCACCTTAAAAAAGAGGCCCAAGCCGAAATAGAATCAGTAAAAAATGCGCTAAATAAGATACTTGAGGCCTACAACTCTTACTGTGTAGGTAAGACTTATTCATTAGACGAAATCGAAGAATATGCTAAACTGTCCGTACACAAAAGAGAACTGGACACAACATTTGATCAAACTTTCACTCCTGAAGAACTAAACCGATATCGCAACCAAGTTAAGTGGGAAGAATATCATTTTGGCCGCAATCCGCGAGATGCCCATTTCTTTAACTTGAAGTTTGCCATGCTTGAGAAGCATCATAATGATCTGGATAGCATTATTGGGTCAATCAATACAATGTGCAAAGATAGTCAAGACTTGATTTCCAGAACAGAGGAATTGAAGAAACAAATCCACACAGAGTCATCAGTATACAACATATCTGCCGATTACAAAATCTGTTCTAAAATTCTTGATGAGTTGCATAAATACCATGCGAGACCAGCACATGCTCAGTCTGCGTTGCCAAAGATACGGGTCAGCATCATAAAGGAATTCTTCAGTTCGCTTGAAAAGCAGTTGGGCAGAGACCAGTCTCGAGTTCAAGGGGTACTTGAGAAGGCTGAAGCCGTCAGAGGATCAGAAAAAGCCTTCCTCGAAAGTGAAACTCAGGTTTGCATAAAAAACGCAAGAAAGTTCTTCCAGAATCGTTATGCTCAAGAGTTTACAGATGCTGAGAACTCACTAGAAGCAGCCACAGAAGCATACACGCAATTGTGTACGCAAGCCGCGGAGAAATCGATAAAATCTCTTGATGATCTTTACCAGCTTGCTGACACCGCTGAAAAAAGGTTTAGGGGTTCAATAAACGAAAAGATGGATCAAGCCAATAATACCATTGGACAAATCTTCGAAGAAGCTGAAAAGAACTTAAGCAATATTAAAAATGAGGTTGACAATTTCACAAAAGTTCTGAAGACAGCCCTCGGGGACAAAGTCGCTCCTATTTGTGAAAAATACAGAGAGCATTTTGAATACGAAATCAAGATTACGCAAGGAGCAATAGAAACTGTGAAACAAGGTGGCGAAACAGGATATACATGGGTCAAAAGACAAAAAGATTTGAACGAACTACGCGAAAAGCTGTTCAAAGATCTCGGACCAATCATGCCACCTCAAGAAGGCACCATGCTATTGGAGATTGTACGAATACTTAGCGAGAACCAAACACCATGGATAAACATTCAAGACCTCGTCTCACAGCTCAAGGAACGACTTAAAAAAGATGAAGAAGAAATCGAAGGGACTCTGAAAAAACTCGTCAAGATGAATCTAGTGAAAGAAGGCGCCTCCTTGCCCATATGATTCCCCAGGTCCTACTAGACTTTTCTTGCACATTGTCAAATCGTAGCTTGAGGCAGTACCAGAAATTCAACCAAACGGGCATAAGCTTATACGAACACATACACTAAAACCTGGAATACCTGTCGTCTGGGTTTCGCACTATGCGCCCTGGGGAATGGATATGAACCAAAAAGGAGAACTCTACAAGAGAATTTCGGCGAAAAAAGGGAAAGGTGTGCATATAAGACAAGATCTATGTTTCTATAATCCAGAAGAAGTTTACACGGCCATAACTAGTAACAAAGCCGTAGTAGAATGGTTAAACTTCATTTCAAACCACTACGTGCCTCCTTTAGACAAAAAGGTTCTCCTCATTTATCCATGTTCAACCGAAAAGCCATATCACAAGTCACGGTCATATAGAATCCTTTTTAGAACATTAAATGCGCTTGGGAATCAGAAAAAAACTATCCATTTAATGACAATATCTGAACCATTTGGTCTTGTTCCAGAAGAGTTCTATGAAAACAAAAGTAAGTGGCATAACTGGGAGAATGAATGGTACGACTGCCCAGGCCTGTTTGAATGGTGGTGTAATAAATATAAACAGTCATATTCGCAAGAATATGTTGACAAAAGCATAGAATGCCTCGCAAACTACATTGCAAAATTTCTTCTAAAAGTGAAGTCGAAGAAACGCTATTCCAGGATAATTGCTTTCATTAGAACCTATACGTCACAACTGGAGACTAAAGAAGACCATACTCACAGAAGAATCATTGAAAAAGCTGCAGAAATTGCAAAAATCAATGTTGAAATTCTTCCTGACAAGCGTCTTGTCTCAGAAATAGTTAGAAACAGCGGACGGATGGCTTGGGATATGTACGGCGTAGCTCATCCATTAGCTCAAAAATATTTACTTCAATATTTGAAAGGGGTTTTGAATGGTAGACGAAATTAAAACACCCTTCTTGTGGTTCAGTCAATTAATGAACGGAGTTCCTAAACCTTGGAAGCATTTTGAAATAGACGGATTAATGGTAAATGCCTACGAAATCCTTCAAAAAAATCGTGCCAATCTGATGGTAAGGGAAAAAGGGATTCACAAATATCTCGTTTTTGACGGGCCTATCGCTATGGATTCTGGCGGTTTTCTTTTCATGAAGAAAAAAATACTAGATGTTCATCCACAAAAAATTCTAGAACTGTACGAGCTGAGCAAGCCTAACTTCGGAGTAATTTTAGATCATCCTCTTGAACCGAATTTATCGAATGCTGAAAGAAAAAAAAGACAATTAAAGACCTTGGAAAATACTTGGTATATGGTAAATTCGCGAAAAGAACACAACCTCGAACTGATTCCCGTGATTCACGGGCATTCGATTCGAACAATCTCATGGTATATTAAGAAACTTCACCAAATCAACGAATTTAAAACATATGGAATTGGAAGCTTAGTACCATCAGTATTCAACTCTAAGGGTGCTGGCGGCATTTACAACGTGGCAAAAATCGTTTCATTCATAAGGAAACGCCTTCCAACTAAGAAAATTCATGTTTTTGGGGTTGGAAGCACCCTGACCATGCACCTGATGTTTTACGTAGGAGCAGATTCGGTTGATAGCTCTGGTTGGAGGACAAAAGCGGCCTTCGGCGCCATTCAACTTCCTGGAGTAGGAGACAGGTACATAACGGCAAGAAAAAGGCACAAGATATATCGAGACCTTTCAGAGAACGAGAAGGAGATTCTGGCTCGATGTAAATGTCCCGTGTGCAAGAAAGAAGGAATTGAAAAACTGAGAACAAGTTTTGAAGCTAGGGCGTTGCATAACTCTTGGGTTTTTCAACAGGAAGTCAAAATGGCACGTAAACTGACAAAAAAAGGGAAATACGAAAGTTATGTTAAAGAAATTTTGTCGCGATCCTCACTCTCTGATACATTTAATCTTTCGATTGAATTAAGAAACGCATAACTGTCTGTTATTGAAGTATTTTTACAAGCAATGATGGGATTACATCTTTGAAAACAGATCCGCCAACTATAAAGAAAGATTTTGACTTCTGAAGATTATTTGGGCAATGTTGCCAAGCTCTTCGGGGCGTTTCAGTTAGCACAATCAAAGCTGTAGCTTTATTTAACGAAATGTAATCTGTTCCTCTTTTTTCCCATTTTTTGTAAGATTTGCTTGTAAGATTGTGACCTAATTCCGACTCCACAATGACGCCTTTACCATTTATGGGATTGACAATGTAAATGTCTGGGCCAGTTTTGCGTTCTCTTGCAAGATTGATTTCTTCGATTCGATAACCCATGGACTCGGCCACAGCATAAATGTGGTCTAGCGCATAATCATGTAATGTTTGGCGAGTATATGTCTCGGGCATAGGTTGCACAAACTCTCTTTTTCTTGCTAGTCCTTTATGTAGGTTTTGTTACATCTAACAGGTTAAGCGATGTGCATATTCACAATGTCTAACAATAAGGTCTCACAGCGCACGCTTTTGTCAAGCCCCATGCTTCTCTTAGGAACGTTGTTAGTGCCCAGCCTATGCCCCGCTTCTCGGCTGCCTTTTGACCGATTATTTGACCTGTTGACGAGAAAGCTAATAAAGTATAAAATTTCAGTCCCATGTGAGGTGCCTTTTTGACGCTTTCGCCCAAATTGCTGTTTGAATTCGTAAGTTCCAAGTTAGCCGACATCACGGTTAAATCTAAAAAGTGGGCTCAAATTGAGCGCGCTGATCATCAGGAATGGCCAGAGTTAGCGCGCGCTATGCAGTGAAGGAATATGATTTTGTCGCCATCCTAAGAGCAAAATACGGCTTGCTCTTTCCAGACGAAAAGATAGAACCATACAACTTGACATTAAACGGTATGAACTCTGAAGAAGTAAAGAAATGGTCAGAGAAGGTTTTCAATCCAATAAAAAAGTGTTTTCTAAAATCCTTCAGTATTCTATTAAGAGAGAGCGCGCAAGACCTGTCACAACTGAAAGTTCTACTATCAGAAATGAATTAACCGAATTGGTGAGAGAGGGCAATCAGTGGCATTCAATTCCCAAAAAAGCTCAGACTGAAAACCTTAAGTAAATCCTGAAACAATAGCGTCGGTAGAGGTCTGTTCAGTGAGCATCGCGCGTGCCGTGAAGAAAAAGTTAGATGAATATCTTGATGGTAGGGCTTACTGCTATATCATGCATTTGAATTATAACACCAGAACAGATGAAGATAGGCGAATGCATTGGACTTATGGCAAAGACCATAGACTAATTGGTCTAGACCGATTTGACGTTAATACGGATTGGAATTGCAAATCTGACATTGAAAAGGCGAAGTTCCGCTCTCAATTTCCACAGTGGTACAGCCAATTTGAGATGTTCTGTAACGAAATGACAAGAAATGACTTGATAATAGCGATGGCAGGATATGACTTGTTTCTTGGTTTTGGCACAGTGAACCAAGATGGGTATAACTATGATCCAAAGCTCAAAGTGGATAGGACTTTCTTTGACCATACACGGCAAATGGACTGGGTTATGGCATTGGATTATGATCGCCGTATTAGACTATCCGAACCGCTAAAAGGATTCAACCGTACGCTACTCAAGATCGACCCTAATCACAAATACTGGAAAATACTAGCCAACGTAGAAGTGTGAAAACGAAAACTATACAGGTACACCAATTGAAGAAATGACGGAAAAGGTAAAGCGCTGGGCAAAGACTCATTAGATTTTGTCGAAATGATATTCACAAAACTTACACTAATCTTGAGAGCAACATGAAAACAGTCATTTTGCCAAACTTGGGTCTTCGCAGCCGATTCTTTGCTTAGCTTGGCGCGCGCTAACTGATCGATCTTGGCCATCGCTCTAGAATAGCTCGCACCGCTTTTTGCCCAATTTCGAAACCGTTGCGGATGCATGCAGCTGACCAACCAAGCGCCCATAGAATTTTCTCTCTAGTCTCTTCAGTAACTGCTGACTCTGCATAACGCTCCATTCTTAACATCGGAACGCCACCTTCTTTATTGTTTTGTACAGTAGCCCAAAACCTTGCATTCCCCAACACGTTAGGGTGAGCAAGGTCACAGAGATACTCATATACTTGCAGAAGATCGGACGCATCTGGGTGTTTTGAGACACGCTGTATATACGTTAGTACATTCGTTTGCTTAAGGTGCTCCGGCGGCTTACCAATTCGAGTCCCATGAATAATGCGGGTGAGAAGCTCTTCAAGTTCTCCACATACAACCACACCCATACTTGGCATTTTAGATGCTAACATATCTTCCACAGTGTTTTGAATGGTGTTACTGTTAGCTATAACGCTTGCTGCCAGCTCAAGCAAAGAGCGACTCAATACCGCAGGTGCAAGAATTTCGTGTGAGTTAAGAGAACGCAAGGCGCTTTTCGTCAGTTCCGTACCGCGCCAGATTACCATAACTCCATAAGCTTCAATACTACGAGACATATCTTGCCAATAGACACTATTGATTTCTTCAGCAGATTTTGCTCTTTTAAGCTGCTCACCGAAAGCAGTGGGGGAAGTTGCACGCCATCCGTACTCGGAAGGAAGCCTTCCATCTAGTTCAAAAAGATACTGAATCATGGTTTCTGAATCTCGAACAAATGGATTGCCCGAACTCTTCGCAAACGTCCGCAACCAACTGTCGAACTCGATGATCTTTACCATGATTTGTACTGCTTCCCAGGCGCTTCCACCAACTCTAGCCCAAGTGCTTGTTTTCTTCTATGAAGTTTTCAATTTCTGCAAGCAGTTCACGTGGCAATATCACTGATCGATTGAGCATGGCTTCTATGGCGTCTTGGTATGTCTGCATCTTACCTGTTTGCGCCATAAGCGTTCCAACAGTTGCCGTCATTTTTCTGTGGATTTCGTCTGATATTCTGAGCGTCTTCATTTCTCTATCCAGCCTTTCTCACGTAACGTCTTCCGACCTGACTTATAATACACTTACAACTTCTAATAAGCCTTGCATAAAATGGGTGGAAAATCTATTTTGAAAGTTCTCTTTTCTTTAACTCATCTCTCTCCACTAGGCGAGAGTGTCGTTTCAGCAGCTAGCTTTTATGAAGCTAAAGACAAAGCACAGTTTTTGCACGGAGGCTGTCCAGTTAAGTTGGTTAGGATCCAGCGCAGAGTCTCTAGGAAACGGTACTTGAACAGCAAACGCGTGTACGATTATGAACGTGTCTCTCTGAACATTCCCAGAAAATGTCACGACTTGATTAAGCCGTTCCTCAATCAAGATTTTGACGTGAGCGTGGCTACAGAGAAAGACATTATCATCATCACTCTCACACCGCAGAAACCAGTTCAACAAGCGGCAAGTCCGTCTTGGAAGGCCGCCTTAGAAGCGCGTCCCGAAACCTGACTCTTTCTAGCTTCTAGAGATTCTGTCAACCTCATCCTTGCTCAGTATTTTCCATTTGCCCTGATTATCCAAATCCATGAGCAAGATGTCTTTTGGGT
>Ga0172365_10002677_pt1 | contig 13186 bp, 19 predicted proteins | sample LakKivSesite48cm_FD_114535 | JGI IMG/M metagenome (GOLD analysis project Ga0172365, IMG submission 114535) | Sediment microbial communities from Lake Kivu, Rwanda - Sediment site 48cm | ecosystem: Environmental > Aquatic > Freshwater > Lake > Sediment | place: Rwanda: Western Province, Lake...
CTATTTATTTCCTTATGTAAGAGAGTAAATAACTTCTTTACAAGCAGGAGCGATTTGTCTCGCTCCTTTTTGTCTGGGATGTCGCTGAGACTGTAATTCATTAAAGTCTGCAGAGTTGTTATATCCGCCAAATCTTCAGTGATGCCGCCCAGCAGAAAACTGGAGAAATTTGTTATGGCCACAGCCGTCAACGTCAGAAAAGCGGCGAAAATGGCTGTTCTAGCGCTCAACCCAGCTATAAAAGCGGAAAGAATAACAACCAGCCCGGTTATTGACCCGTCAACCAGGCCTGCCACAACTTCGAGAATAGGCTCTTTCTTCAAAAGTGGACTTTCCCATTCCTCACCTAACCTAATCCCCTGCTCCGTCAACTGGACTTCGTTGTTCGCATCGATGATGAAGCGTTCAACGCTCATTTCTTTCAATGTCTTTTCGAGGTCGCTCATTTCAACACATACGTAGCTGGTGCGCACTTTGTCAATTCGTCGTTTCGTCGTTTCAGCGAAGACTTTTGCATTCTATTTCCCTTATTGAGACTCAGCAGAACTATTATTCTTACAACATCACGTAATTCTTGAATCTCAAAGGCCACGCAGCAAGTCACCGTTTGCAGCTTGAAATGCCCCACGCAAACTAATAACTTTTATGTGGTCTTCTAGTGACTTTTCCAATTTTTGGGTTGGCGTCAAAGTTAAAATAAAGCGGTGAAGCCCGTTTTAATTATGGAGCCGATAACTGTTTTTAGTTTCGCTGGCAGTCTGCGAATAGGTTCCTACAACAAAGCGTTGTTGCGTACTGCATTGGAATTGCTGCCAAAAGATTCAAAACTTGAAATATTTGATCTGGAAGGAATTCCACCTTTCAACCAAGATCTTGAAAAACAAATGCCAGAAAAAGTGACAGAATTCAAAGCAAAAATCAAGGCGGCAGATGCAATTCTCATTGCAACGCCAGAATATAACTGTTCAATACCTGGCGTTCTAAAAAACGCGATCGATTGGGCTTCACGCCCTCCTGGAGACAATTCTTTCGAAGGAAAACCAGTTGCCATCATGAGCGCGTCCACTGGGATGCTCGGAGGGGCAAGAGCGCAATATCACCTTCGGCAAACTTTCGTTTTCCTCAACATGTATGCGGTCAACAAGCCGGAAGTGATGGTTCCGTTTGCTCACAAAAAAGTTAATAAACAAGGCATAATAGTGGACGAAACGACAAGACAAAAAATCAGGGATCTGCTGGATAGCCTAGTCGCTTGGACAAGAAAATTGAGGCAATAGAGCAGAACAAAGTCATCTGGTAGAGAACAAGAGCGTTGGCATCGCCGACCTGCATCCCTAATGTATTTTCCGGACAATGATGCCGTTTCTAAAATGTTAGAAATGCCATGTGGCTTTAAACTTTAGGAGGAATTATTAAAACAGAACATTTTGCTTTGTGGCTAACGTCATCGCTTACGCTTCCAAGCAAGAATCGGTCTGCAGTTCCAAGTCCTCGACTTCCTATAGCAATCAAATCGTAGTTTTCGTTTTCAGCAACTTCGACGATCACATCGGAAGGCACACCGAACTCAAGCTTTGTAGATATTTTTAGTTTTCTCTTTCCAACAATCTCAAGAGTCTTTGAAAGGATTCTCTGACCCAAATCCTCTGCGGTTTTCGGAGACACCCTGTACAATCTCCTTTCTTGAACATTAAGGAGAGCAATATTTGCATCGATTTTTTCAGCAAGCTTAGCAGTGAAATCAAGGGCTTCTATAGAGTGGACAGAGCCATCAGTGCAAACAAGTAGATTGAATAAAGTGCTAAGTTTTTTGACAACAAACGTTGGGCAGCGAGTATGCCTTATGATTTTTTTCGTTACGCTTCCCAGCATGCAGGTATCCTTCTCATGTTCACCGCAGGCTCCCATAACAACTAGACTGTAGTCTTGTCCTGAAAGATCAAGAATACCACTGGCTGGATCACCGCCGAAGACCCTTTCTTCCACGTTTATGCTCTCTTCGGTGAACAATGCTTTTGCTTTACTTATTATGTCATATCCATATTGTTCTACATGCCCCATAATCTCATTTCTTACACTACTTGGAAGATCATGGGTTGACCTCCATTCTGGCATCACATGCAAAACTGTTACGGTTGCTTCGGTCTTTTTGGCAATTATTGCCGCTGTTTCTTGGGCCATGAGACTAGAAACAGAACCATCCACTGGAACAAGTATTCTCTTTAAAGACTCTTCGTTTTTCATGTTATCAGTGCCTTGTTTCTATTAGTTATCAATTATTGTTATTTAAAGAATATCTCGTTCAGATAGATCCAAAGAGAGCAGATTAAAATCTCAGAATCGTTGAACTCGGGAACACAAACTTCGTGAACTTGTTTATTTCAGTTACAGGAATAGCCTTGCTTGGAATCACTTCAGCAGAAAACAGATAACCTTTTTTCCGAGTCATTTCGAAATAAAGGCGATTAGAGCATATCTCCTGTTGAAAAGGATGGCTACCGGCAATATTTCTATTTAGTTCTGATGGAAAGAGAAGGGAAAAGAGAAGAGATGAGTCATGTCTTCACGCACGTTCGCTTTAACCAATTTTCTCCAGAACTTTTTCTATTTCCTCGTAATTTGGTTCTATTTTTGGGTCTTCGGTCACCCAAACGTATCGAATCGTGCCTTTTCTATCCACGACAAAAACTGACCGCTCAGCAACCGTATAGCCTTTTAGCCCAGCGAAGTCTGCTACTTCAATGCCGTAAGTTCTTATGACTTCTCTATTGTAGTCGCTTAATAAAGGAAAACCTAGCATGTTCTTTTCAGCAAAGGCCTTGTTGGAAAACGGATCATTTACGCTTATACCAATCACCTGAGCTTTCAGCTGGTTCAGTTTTGCCATGGAATCTCTGAATGTGCACATCTCTTTTTGACAAACAGAAGTGAAGGCGCCAACATAGAAGGCCAAAACTACGTTTTTGCCAAAAAAGTCCTTGAGCCTTCGAAGTTTCAATTCTGTATCGGGCAGGGTGAAATCCGGTGCTCTGTCTCCAACATTGATTTTGCTTCCCAAGAATATCAGCCCCACTTGCATATTCAAAAATCATTTACCTATAGACTGCATGTCTTCTTAGCTGAAAGTGAAGGCGGATGGGCAGATCTTGTTTAACACGCATAATTCGCATTTGGGCTTCTTCGCAAAGCATATTCTTCTGCCATGGAATATCAGCAGGTCTGTGATTCTCATCCATTTGTCTTTGGGAACCGTTTTCATCAAATCTTCTTCTATTCTGTTGGGATCTTCATTTTCTGTGAGGCCGAGTCTCTTTGAGACTCTGCGAACATGAGTGTCTACTGCGATCCCTTCAACGATGCCGTACGCGTTTGACAGGACAATGTTGGCAGTTTTTCGCGCAACACCTGGAAGTTCAAGCATTTCCTCCATCGTTTTTGGAACCCTTGAATCGTACTTTTCAACTAAGAGTTGACAACATTTCTTGAGGTTTTTAGCTTTGTTCCTGTAAAAACCCGTGGATTTTATGTCTTGTTCAAGTTCGCTTAGGTCTGCCTTAGCATAGTCTTCTGCTTTCGTGTATTTTTTGAACAATGTTTTTGTGACCATGTTTACCCTTTCATCCGTGCATTGCGCAGAAAGGATCGTAGCCACCAAAAGTTCTAAAGGATTAGTGTACCGCAAAGCAATTTTTGCGTCTGAATGCTCGTTTTCAAGCAGTTCAATCGTTTTTAACGCTCGAGCTCTTACGTCAAGATAAACTGCCGGTCTTTTTTCCAAACATGCTATTCTCCTTATACTATATTGAATTACTCACTTTGCAAAAAACTTTTACTTTCAAGACATAAGCATATTTTGAGGTGAAACTGTTGGACATAAAAGTTCTGGTTGACGGTGAACAGATCCCTCTCAGCGAGTTTGTTGAGAAGATTTTGAGCGGAACAATAATCGGCGCCGTTACTTCTTTGCGAGGAATAAAAAAGGACTGGAAAAAAATCGAAATAGAAATCGCGAAATAGGCTCGGCTGGGACTATCCCAGCATCTCCATGCGCGTTTTTATTTCTGCGAACATCTCCCTTTTGGCTTTACATATGGGGCAAATGTACGGAGGGTCTTCTCTGAAGACGACGTATCCACACTGTTTGCAGTACCACAATTTCGGTTTGATCTCCAGCGTCTCCTTCACTTCTCCTTCGGTTGCTGCAACGGCTGTTTCAACCTTTGCCTCTGCAGGCGCCGCGGCTGGTCCATAAGCTCTAATCTGCTTTTCCAAGGGCCTACGTTCAGGCACTGGCTGCACAGGCGTTTTGCCTTCATAAACGTTCTTTCGAACGTAAAGTGCGCAATAACACGCTCCAAATTCTGCAACATCGGGATCTCTGTAATCGCAGGGACAGAGTATGTCTCTGTCGTACTCGAATTTCCCAGAGGCCAGCCTGCAGGGGCATGAAGGGTAGCCGTAACGTTCTTCGTTCCGTTTTAGTCCTTCGAGTAGGTTTTTGAGGAATTCTGGGTCAGGGTTTAGATAATAGCCGTAGGTTTTCGCATCGGCTTCGGCTCTTTGTCGAACCTGTTCTAATGTTATCAAATTTCCAAAGCCTCTTTCAACTTATCTTTACGAAAACCAGTGATCAGAATTTTGTCGTCTATGATTACTGTGGGATAGCTGAGGCTGCCGCCCCTGTTCTGTATATCCTCCCTTATTTTTTCTCTGTCTTCATCTCTGCACAGGTCTACATCTATGTACTCATATTCAATGCCGTTATCTTTCAGAAACTGCTTTGTCATCTTACACCACGCACACGTGCTCAGTGCATACATAAAGACTTTATGTTTGCTGTTATTACCTGAGACCTTAGACAATTCCATGCCTTCCATAAACGAACCTCGACAAAAACAAAGAAAATGCAGCAAATAAACTTTTCACAAGATTTTCACTTAAATAACACGTACGCTCAGCATTCCTTGTGCTACAAAAATCTTTTATGCCATTGAAAAACATAATAAATTGAGGTCGGCTATGTCAAAACCCAAGAAAGCCGAAGAAGAGAAGAAGAAAAAGTATTACTACTATCAGAAGAAAGAGAAAAAAGCCAAAGAAGTCAAGAAATGACGGAGTAGAGCTACAGAAAGTTATGTTCTCAGAAACCGTGGAATGCATCTTTCATCTTTGACGGGATCGAATTTTTCCAGTTCGCTCTTTTCAACTGGTATTACGATTCTTGACACCAGCCCATGTAGGCTGTAGGGCAGTCGAATCAAACGCATCTCGCCTGTAGTAACCCAGTCGTCTATTTGAAAGCCTTTCGCTTTGGCACTCTCGGCAATACTGGCTCTTTCCTTTTCATTCAGCCTGTACGCGTCTGAGTCAAGAATATGGATATGAAAGCCTCTTCCTGAATAAACAATCTTCATCTTTGAAAACCGGGTTTCCAGATGTTCATAAAGGCCTATCGTCTGTTCCTTGACCATTTGAAGTTCTAATTCGCAGAAGCTTAGGCCTTGGCCCCGCCTCATCTTGTCCGCCAGGCTTCCATGGATGGGGCAAGTGATATTTTCTGGGTCGAGGTCAAAGGCTAACTCTTGGCTGACTCTATTCTGATTTTCATCGTAGACATTTCGATCATAATACGCTGCTTCGGGTAGAAACTCGACTATATCATTTTTTACTTCTTGCAGATCCTTATACTCGTCCACTATTATGGTCGTAGAGGCGTCTTCTTTATACTTCTCTGGGTAGATCTCTGTGTGTCTGCCGATGATGACGGCAAACTGTATTCTGTCTGTTCTTCCTTCAAACCATTGTGCAACTTTTTGAACCTCGAACTCGTGAATGTAGAACTTTTTTCTCTCCTCAAGACTTGAGTACCGCATGCCTTCAGGCAAATAGTATCTGACCATGGAAACCAACACCTGATAAAAGATATAAGCTCAGCAAATATTTTTGGGGAAACCATACTCTGCACAGGCAAAAATTCAGTTCTGTGAATAGCAGAAAAACTAATATTTCTCGATTCTCATCGGTTAGGTTAGATGGTGAATTCTTTGCCAATAGACCCAGATTTTCAAAAAAATCGAAAGGTCGTCAGTGAACATAATGGCCACAGTGTATGGGGCCCTGTGGAACCCCCTACGAAACTTGGCATACATGGAACAAACGTGGCTGTTGACTGGGATGTTTGCACCGGAGACGGCGTTTGCATAGAAGTCTGTCCTGTGACTCTGTTTGACTGGGCAGATTCGCCTGGGCATCCGACATCTGAGAAAAAATCAGATCCAGCAAGAGAAAAAGACTGCATACAATGCCTTGCATGCGAAACCCAATGTCCTACGCAAGCGATAAAAATAACTCCTCCTTAACCAGAAACAAAGACAAACGGTGACAGCATAATTCTACTTTTTTCTAAACATTTGCAGGAGTTACTATTTTTGATGATTAGAACTTGGAGACAACTCGTTTTGCAAATCAATTATATCCGAAGATTAGCATAGACTTATGCTGAGATAAGAAATCGATAAGGGCGTTGTATAAAGAGTAATAGTTCCGATCAACCGTAGTTTTCATTTATGAAAATTGGAATCTGCAAAGATCTTTTACAGCCGATAAGAGCGACCTGTTAGAGCATTGTCTTGGCTTCAAGGATGCCTTCAGCAGAGTTTTTAATTGATTGACCCATATTATTCTGATGTGAGTGGTGGAAGCGATATGGGTACTACGCAGGAGAATTTGAAAAGCGCTTTTGCTGGTGAGGCTCAAGCTAATCGGCGTTATTTGGCTTTTGCTCAAAAAGCTGAAGAAGAAGGTTTTACGCAAGTTGCCAAGCTTTTCCGAGCGGCAGCTGAATCTGAAACAGTGCACGCTTTGAACCATCTCAGGATAATAGGAGAGATAAAATCAACGAGTGAAAATTTGAACGCTGCAGCTTCCGGAGAAACTTTCGAGTTTAAGAATATGTATCCAGAATACATAAACGTCGCGAAACAGGAAGGAAACCAGCAGGCAGTATGGAGCTTTGACGTAGCAAGCAAAGTTGAACAGGCACATGCTGCCTTGTTCCTTAGAGCGATTGACGCGTTCAAAAGTAAGAAGGAAATGGAAAAAACGGATTATTACGTATGTGGTGTCTGCGGAAACACTGTTGAGGAGGCACCACCCGAGAGATGCCCAATATGCGGAGCGTCAATATCAAAATTCTTCAAGGCGCGTTAAAAAACAAACAGATTGTGCAGGTGAGACGCGCAAGTAAAAAGGGTTCAAATTTTGTTCAAAAGTTTGCTTTCCTGAACAATGCCTGTTTTTATCCTTTTTTGAGCAAAAGTTTATCCTATTCCATCGCGCTTTTTTTGCTTAGAGGAATTTTCATGAAGGTTAAACCAGACAAAACTCTGGACTGTTTGGGATTATATTGCCCTGAGCCTGTCTTTAAAACCAGAATGGAATTGGATGAGATGGAAGTGGGAGAAACCCTTGAAGTCATAGCAGATGACCCGGCCGCTGAGGGAGACATACGAAGTCTTGTGAAAAACTTGGAACAAGAAATAGTGGATGTATCGAGAAGTGGCAACACCGTTCGAATCCTCGTCAAAAAAGTCAAATAGCAGATATCTGTGGAGGTGAAAGGATGCCTGAAAGAAAAAGGATATTGTATATTCAAACAAGCGGCGTTGATGCGCCTGAACGCTCCTATGCGCCATTTATTTTGGCAACAACGGCGGCGATGATGAACATTGACGCGACCGTTTATTTCGTGATAAAAGGCGTAACGCTGGTCAAAAAGGGAGAAGCAGAAAAAATCAAAATTGGCGACTTTCCATCCCTGAGAGAAGTAATGAATCAAGCGGTTAAGGCTGGAGTAAAGCTAATGGTTTGCGAACAAAGTTGCCAGCTTTTGGAAATACCGCGCGGAGACTTCATGTCAGAAGCCAAAATTGCTGGCGCCGCAACCCTTAACGACTTGGCTCTTAACGCGGATTCAGTACTCTGCTTCTGAGGGAAACGATCATGTCAACAACTAGACGCATCTACATGGACCACACTGCAGGTAAACCCGTTGATCCTCGCGTGACAAAGGTTATGCTACCGTACATGAAATCGTTCTATGGCAACCCAGCCTCTTTGCATTCTTTTGGCCAAGAGCCGAGGAAAGCGCTGGAAGAGGCCAGAGCTAAAATTGCGGAGCTGGTCAACGCTGAACGGAAAGAATCTATAATTTTTACTTCAGGCGCAACTGAAAGCAATAATCTGGCCATCAAAGGCGTTGCTAACCGGAATATGGATCGTGGAAAACACGTCGTGACCTCAAGCATCGAACACATGTCAGTTACTAATCCTTGCAAGTTTCTGAAAACAAAAGGGTTTGAAGTCACGTTTCTCCCCGTTGACAAATACGGCATTTTGGACTTTGCAAGTTTAGAAAAAGAACTGACGAAAGAAACAGTCTTGGTCTCAATCACATACGCGAGCGATGAAATCGGAACAATCCAACCCATAAAAGAAATAAGCCAAATTGTACAAAGCAAAAACGCCTATCTTCATGTTGACGCCGCCGTAGCGAACGGGCAGGTTCCAATAGACGTTAAAAAGGAAGGCATAGACTTGCTCACGCTTTCCTCAAATGACATGTACGGACCCAAAGGAATAGGCGCCTTGTATATAAAAGAAGGGGTACGCCTGGAACCGCTGATTCATGGCGGAGGACAAGAGAGAGGACTGAGATCAGGAACAGAAAATCTGCCGAGCATCGTAGGCTTTGCCAAAGCAGCAGAAATAGCCAAAGCAGAAATGGAAAGTGAAAGCAAACGTCTAATAGGATTGAGAGACAAGTTAATCAGAGGTTTGCTTGATTCCACACCGTACTCGTTTTTGAATGGACATCCAACCAATCGTTTGCCAGATAACGCGGCAGTCAGATTCAGTTTCATCGAAGGCGAAGCAATGCTGTTGAGCTTAGATATGATGGGCGTCGCGGCATCATCGGGTTCGGCATGCACCACGAAAACTTTGGAACCTTCACACGTGTTGCTGGCCACTGGGCTAAAACATGAGGAAGCCCACGGCTCGCTTTTATTCACCTTAGGCAAACAAAACACTGAAGAAGACGTAGATTACGTAATAAAGATAATGCCCGGCATAGTCAAAAGGTTAAGAGCAATGTCTCCATTAACCCCTAGGGAGTTGATAGAGTAGTGTACAGCGAAAAAGTTATGGAACATTTCAGAAACCCGCGTAATATGGGCGAAATCAAAGATGCCGATGGTGTAGGCACCGTTGGAAATCCGGTTTGCGGCGACGTGATGACGATTTACATCAAAGTGAAAGACAACCGCCTAGAAGACATAAAATTCAAAACCTTCGGTTGCGGCGCAGCCATAGCCACAAGCAGTATGATAACAGAACTAGCCAAGGGAAAAACGTTGGAAGAAGCGATTAAAATCACGCGCAAAGACGTGGCAGACGCGCTAGAAGGGCTGCCCCCAGTTAAAATGCACTGTTCCAACCTAGCATCAGACGGGCTAAGAGCTGCAATTGAAGATTATTACAAAAGACAAAAGGAGGAGAAGAAATGAAGAAGGAATTTGTCCAATGTGAATACTGCAAAATAGAAATTCCATCAGGGGCATGCGAACTGGCCACCTATTCAACTGTTATCGACGGAAAAGAATACATTTTTTGCTGCAAAAAGTGCGCCGAACGGTATCAACAGAAAAGGAAAAAAGCTGCCGTCAAGTAACCCGAACGCCTTTCTTCAATAAAAGTTATATCATACCGTGCAGAAGTTTAGAACTGGTGACGTTTTTGGCATGTTGGAAATGGTTTAATAGTGTTTTAAAGGAAGCAGGGTTAACCGTTACAGATACAAATAGAGAAAAAATAGACGGAGTAATCCACAAATACATTGGCGAACAAGCCAGTTATGGACGCTGCTCCGCGAACTGGACCAAAGCTAGAAAAGAGATTCAAGCAAACGACGAGATGAGGCAGGAACTCATCCAAAAACTCCGCGCCTTAGTCTAAATAGAGCATAAGGATCAGATGGAAAATGGAAAAATGGGAATGCACGGTCTGCGGCTACATATACGATCCTGAAATAGGGGATACTGAACACGGTGTAGAGCCTGGAACGCCCTTTGAAGCGCTACCTGACGACTGGGTCTGCCCAGTGTGCGGCGCTGCCAAGGACCAGTTCATCAAACGCGAGTGAAAACAGACTATTCCATAACTGAAACATTGCGGAGCTCACAAAATTTCCATATTTTTGTCCAATCTTCCAATCTTGAAAACCTTATATTGTGAGTGAAGCAAAATTTAAGTGATCAATCATGGTTCTGACCAAGATTAGGAAAAGAGACGGAAGAATTGTCGATTTTGATTCCGACAGGATCAAAGACGCTGTTCAGAAGGCATTCATTGCTGTTGAACTGAAGGACGGAGAAAGGGCATGCAGCATAACCGAGGAAGTGGTTACACTCTTAGAGGGGAAATTTGAGGATAGGATCCCCTCAGTTGAAGATGCCCAAGACTTCGTTATAGAAGTTCTGAGGAGGAGCGGCTACGAAAAAGTTGCACAAGAATATCAAGATTACAGGAAAACGAAAGATGAGATAAGAGCATTAAGAGAAAAACTTGGGATAATACAGCCGAAATTAACGGTTAACGCCATTGAAGTTTTGAGAAGAAGATACCTTTTGAGAGATGAGACGGAGAGAATCATAGAAACTCCTGCCCAACTCTTTGAAAGAGTTGCCAAAGCCGTGGCGAGGGTCGACGAAACTTTTGGCGGAGATCCCAAAGAAGGTGAAAAGGCATTCTATCAAACGATGACGAGGCTCGAATTCACCCCTAATACGCCAACGCTTTTCAACGCTGGAACAGACATCGGCCAATTGTCAGCGTGCTTCGTTCTGCCAGTCGAGGATTCCTTAGAAAGCATTTTCACAACAGTGAAAAACATGGCTCTGATTGAACAGACAGGCGGAGGAGTCGGCTTCGATTTCTCCCGGCTGAGACCAAACGGCGACATCGTCAAGTCAACCAAAGGCGTAGCTTCTGGTCCTGTGAGCTTCATGCGAATTTTTGACACATCCACAGAAATCATAAAGGCAGGCGGAAAAAGAAGAGGAGCCATGATGGGAATTTTAAGAGTCGATCACCCGGACATCCTCGAATTCATAACATCAAAACAAAACTCGCAATTCCTTTCAAACTTCAACATTTCCGTCGCGGTTACCGACGATTTCATGAAAGCCGTTGAAGAAGACGGACAGTACTCGTTGATTAACCCAAGAAACAAGGAAAAAGTGAAAACGCTCAGGGCAAAAGAAGTTTGGAATTTGATGTCAAGGTCCGCTTGGGCAAGTGGAGACCCTGGAGTTGTTTTCATCGATGAAATTAACAGGCACAATCCAACCCCTGAAATTGGAAGAATAGACTCAACTAATCCATGCGGCGAACAGCCCTTGCTTCCTTACGAGTCTTGCAACTTGGGCTCTATAAACTTTTCAAGTATCGTCGAAAACGGAAAAATAGACTGGGAAAAGCTAAGAGAAACAGTGAGGAACGCTGTTCATTTACTCGATAACGTCGTAGACGCAAACAAGTATCCCCTGAAAGAAATTGCAGAAATAACGAAGGCTAACAGGAAAATAGGCCTAGGTGTTATGGGATTCGCTGACATGCTGATAAAGCTTGGCGTTCCCTACGACTCTGAAGAAGCTTTGAAACTTGGTGAAGAAGTGATGAAATTCATCGAAGAAGAAGCGCATAAGAAGTCTGTTGAAATAGGCGAGGAAAGAGGTTCTTTCCCAAATTTTGAGAAGAGCATTTGGAAAGACAAATACAGTGCCATGAGAAACGCCACGGTGACAACTGTGGCTCCAACGGGAACCATAAGCATAATAGCAGGTTGCTCTTCCGGGATTGAACCGCTTTTCGCAATATCCTTTATGAGAAACGTTCTGAGCGGAACGAGACTCTTCGAAACTAATCCCCTGTTTGAGGTCACAGCTAAAGAACGGGGATTCTACAGTGCCACACTCCTTGAAGAAATAGCGCGAACGGGTTCAGCTCAAAGTATCAACACTGTTCCAGACGATGTCAAGAGACTTTTTGTCACGGCCTTAGATATTGAGCCCGAATGGCACATTCGAATGCAGGCGGCTTTTCAAAAGTACACGGATAATGCGGTCTCAAAAACCGTTAATCTACCGAACAACGCCACGGTTGAAGACGTTAGGAAAATCTACCATTTGGCTTGGAAACTGAAATGCAAAGGCGTAACTGTTTTCAGGTACGGAAGCAAACCGGAGCAGGTTCTGTACATCGGAGAAGTGAAAACAAAAGAAGGAAAGTTTGTCTCAGCAGAAGCCGAATACGCAGGTGGCTGTCCGACCAAAACATGTCCTTTCCCAGGGTGATATCATGGGTTACGTCTATTTGTACACTGGAACCGGAGCGGGCAAAACCACAAACGCCCTAGGGTTGGCACTACGTTCAATAGGCCACGACAAAAAAGTCATAGTAATCCAGTTTTTCAAATGGAGAAAAGACATCGGAGAGTACCTCATAAAGGACAAACTGGCATCATATTACGAAATCTACCAGTTCGGAAGACCTGCTTGGCTTGGACCAAAAGAAAAGACGGAAGAGTTCGCCGGACAAAAATTCAAAGTTGAAGGTTTCAAGAACACGGACAAGGATCTGGCAAACAAGGGCTTAGAATTTGCCAAACAGGTCTTGAAAGACAAAAAACCCCACTTACTTGTTTTGGACGAGATAAACTTGGCTCTCCACTGGAAACTGTTAGACCTCAAAGACGTCCTTGAGCTGCTCAACAATTTGCCGGTGGACACGACTGTTGTTTTGACTGGAAGATACGCTCCACAGGAACTGATCGAAAGGGCGGACTTCGTCAACGTGATACAAGAAGTCAAAGTGCCAGAAGAGTTCAAATTGACAGAAGGCATACAATACTAGTCAATCGTAAAAAAAGGAAAATAGAAAGAGCAGACTCGGTCTTGGTTACGTTTCCTTGATTTTCGTTGCGATGCGCTTTCCAAAATCAAAGCAGTTCTTCAATTCATCTTTGTCGGGAACGTATCTGATTTCAAGATTTGGCTCGAAAATTTGAAAGCCACCTTTTCGCGCAGTTTCAACCATGCCTCTTACTGCTCCTCCACCCCAGCCGAAG
>Ga0172365_10002678_pt1 | contig 13183 bp, 20 predicted proteins | sample LakKivSesite48cm_FD_114535 | JGI IMG/M metagenome (GOLD analysis project Ga0172365, IMG submission 114535) | Sediment microbial communities from Lake Kivu, Rwanda - Sediment site 48cm | ecosystem: Environmental > Aquatic > Freshwater > Lake > Sediment | place: Rwanda: Western Province, Lake...
TCTATAAAAATATAAAAAGGTTCCTTTTTATCTTGATCAATGTATTCTTTTAGTTTTAGAAACATTTCTAAGCAATTTGACCTATTTAAATCACCAAATATCATAAACATATTATCTGTATCACTAAGATTATATATTATACTACTTGAGAATCCTTTATTGTCCTCAAGTATTTCATCACACTCCTCCATAGGCTGTGTGTCCCTTGTACTGTTAGCTTTCATTTTTTTAGAAGTTATATACATGTATTTATTATCCCTTCTATACTTTGGGTTATGTTAATCTTATTTCTCTAAAACAAGTAATATCTTTACCCCTAACACTGAAGAATACCTGTGAAGGAGTGTGCGCGACTTTAAGATTTTTGGAAGAATACACATCACCACCACTCCAGCTTCCATTCACAATAACTTTTCCGCTATAGAAAATTGGTTGATGCCAGTGTCCCATTATTACAATATCTATATTATCAGAAATTTTTGTACAGTGGAGCCACTCATTCAGTTTCTGTCTTACAGTATTTAGCCCATTAGCTCCTTGTACAGGACAATCATCACCATGTACAATAATTGCTTTAATTCCTGCTAAATCCTGAATAGCATACCAGGTTGGGGGGAAGTTAAAGGCAATATTTGTATTTACAGATTCTGTAATGCGTTGTGCCATTCTATAGACAATCATATCCCAATTTGCCTTATAGTGCTCTTCATTATATTTTCCAGCTCGCCCATGATTGCCTATTACACCAGTTACTGCAAGATTAGTATACAATGAATTGGCCTGTGCTAATATTGTCACTATCATTTTAGTAGCCAAGTCTACCTGATCCATAATATGCTCATTTATATATGCCGGATTCCATGCTCCCGCGTTATTCAGCCCTCTTACAATATCACCTATTAGAATAATATGACAAGAACTACATGGATCCTGCTCATAAATTTCAACCATTTTATCTTTAAAGTTTTCCATGCGCCTAAATGCAATTTCGGAATTAAACTCCGTATTTCCACCAATATCGTCTTGTGCAATATACTGCCCGAGTTCAATATCTGATATTAAATAAACATGACAGTCATTGGACGATGTTTTTGTAGTTTTAGGAACTTGTAGAACAGTTGTATTAATTTCAAAATTATTAAATAGTTCATCAAGTCTATTCACTAAGAAGGAGTTACGATTTGCGGATAAAGCAGCCTTTCTTCTTCTAGACCTTTCCTCACTAATATATCCCTGCTCCGTATATTTATCTGTTGACATTCCGTCGTGATAAAAATCAGAGGATGTCATTATTTGTATAAAGTGTTCTTTATCAAGATTAGGATAGTTTTTAACTATTATATTATAAAGCTCATTTTCAGCGGTATCACCATATATATAAATAAAATCAATAGGAAGCATGTCCTTTTTATAATATGGTTTAACAATCTTAACAATTTTTTCTCTTAAATCCGTTGGAGCTATTTTTAATTTTTTTGAAGCAGAGCTAACATCCTTAAATTTATGATAAGCTAATAAGTAATCAATCTGCATCTTGATTTCCTCAGTACGTAATTTGTCATCCATTATCTTATAAATACCTTTCGTTATTGAACAATCCTACGGTAACTTGATGCGGTAAGATCCGCAAAGAATTCATAGGAATATTCAAATAAATCAGAATCTAATTTTATCATCAATGGCTTAAGTTTCGTATTATCATAGGCAAGTTCTACTAACTCTTGAACAAACTCTTTTAAATCATTTTTACCCTCATACACTAGTCCATTAGAAATTAAATGTGAAAAGTGAGAGGATCTTCTACATACAGTTGGGATTCTGTTAGCAACTAGTCTAGCTGCCGAACCAGAGTTTGAAGGTAAATTTCCCGGTACCCAACTAAAGCCTAATGTTAATTTTGATATTTCTTTTCGTAATTCCTCAGAATCTAAGAAATTAGTATTAATCCATAATCTACTCCTTGCATCATCTGACATTTCTAAACTATTTATGTTTTCAATAATTTTATTTGCATTATTAATCCAGGCCGGGGACGAATGTATTGCTGTTATATAATACAGTACTAAGTCTTTATGTTCCTCTAGATATGGAATAAATTCTTTTGCACACTTGTCTAACTCTTTTACCGGCGCAACAAAACCAGTTGTTCCAATTATTGTATATGGAGATTTTTCAACAATTAGTTTATCCCAAATATTAATAGGATGCCCTACCTTTAATATTTTTTGACTAGAATAAGCCCGTAGCGCTCCATGTGCAAAAATTAAATCTGCTAATTCCGTTACATCATTTATAAATGGCCCCTCAGTATGGAACGTAAATACTACTTTTGGTCCCCGCTTCTTAATTTCTTGAATCACTTTTATTAATATTTGTGGGGGAAGCATAATTCCATACTCATGCTCAAAGTGTACAATATGTGGTTTATATTCTATAATAGCTTTTAAAATAATTCCTATATTATATGTTTCGGATAATACCTTTATAGTTATTTTGTTAGTCTGCTTAGCTAACGCGGTGGTTAAGTCTTTAGTGTATTCTGCTATCCCGCATTTTTTGTTAAATGTAGATATAAATAACACTTTAAGTGTGTCTTCTGGGGTTTCCTTTACTGTAATCATACTTGGAGATGGATCCGGTGGACGTTTTGTTCTATCTTTGTTAAAATCACCATAATCCGATTTTGGAGCAAGCAAGTACTCACTCTCAAAATTCTGAAAAATATTATTCCATGGCCTAATTTCTAAACTGGGCACTTTCCACTCAGTCTCGATTAAATCAGACTGCTCTAGAAGACCAATACTTTTTACTGATAGTGTGTTAGAAATAAATATCATCTCTTGAGATTGATGGTTATACAATGGAATGACTGGCGTGCCGGTTGCTGATGCCTCAACTAGAATAGTACTTTTATCATCCACAATGAGAGAATCTATAGTATTTAAAAATACATTTAGATGATCTAGTGTTAATTTAGTTTTATTTGGAAATGCTCTATTCCAGAGTATTCTTTCCGGGTGATTTAAATATTTAAAATAACTGGCAATATTATGATCCCCCTCTGCTGGAACATGCAAAAATAATATATGATTTGGATTCCAATCAACAAGATCTACTTGCTTCATAATATGTCGGACAGAGCTATCAACATCATTGCCAGAAATATAGCCGATTATTTTTAATTCTGGATTTGAAATTCTAGAAATAGAACTAAAATGACTACGAAGTTCTTTTCTTCTTGAATCTGGAACTCTGTATATAAGTGAATCATCTATACCGTATAAAAGATCAATATCAAGTATAAGCCATGTATGAACACTAAGCGCTTTTTCTACATTAAAGTCTTTTCCACTAATAACGGCTATTCTTGCAAAATCCCCTTCACAAGAATCTGCGGCAGTTGCTATATAAAAATCATGACCAACATAAATTACTGCATCAGGGTTAAATTTTTCACAATAAGCAGGAAGGCTTCTTATTCCAAATTCATCACCAAATGCTGGTACTTTTTTATTAAGTTTTATAGCCTCATCAATTTGTGGTGTTTGCACTGTAAATTGATAAGAATGAGATTCATCATGCTCTGGACAAAATACAGAAACTTTATATTTCTCGCTAAAATAATTAGCTGCATATCTAGTCCAAACTGATGATGAGTATCCAAAATTTGGAGATTCACTGACTATTAGTATTTTCTTCTTCTGGATTCTCTTTAAATCTTGAAATTTCTGAGCTGTATTCACGGACGGCCTCCATTAAGCTTGGATTATTCATAATATAATTTTCTAAATTTAATTTTAATTCTTCTGGTGTTTTAGAATTAACTAGTTTTAAATATAATTGTTTTTCCTTAAACTCTCTATATTTTGTAGAATTTGTTACTGAATCAATTAATGGTTTTATTCGTTGATTGTACACATCCTGAGCAATATCGTCAGAAGTACTGGCATCAAATCCTAATTGATCTAAATATAAACTAAAATCCTCACAAGTATCATGTGGTAAAGATAGTTTTTCCTTTAAGTAGCACATTGCTTCTTCTTTTGAAAAATCCTCAACTCTAATGGCAAATCTTCCTTCCCAATTAGAACAGTTAGAGCATGTTTTTAATAAATCCGTATATTTCAAAATAAACTACCATAGGTTAATATATACATTCCTAAAGCTATTAGTATTGATAGCCCAACACAATTAAATGCCATTTCAAATTCCTGTGCTTTACCATAGGGCAATTTGCTCTTCTGGGAAAAAGTGCTAGAATATTTTGCCAAAAATTTTGGAAACCACCCATTGGGGTGCATAAACCATAATGATTTTTTAGTAAATGCTCTGTACAAAGCTTCTGAAAAATCTGGAGCATTTGAGAAAAACCATGATACAAGAAGTCCAACTCCAAGTATAGGATTGGCAACATAAAACCAATGAATTAAATATGCTTGTGCTAATAAGATAATTCCAATGACTACCCATAATGATAGATAACTTAGTGCATTTTTTATCGTTTGAATAAAAGTATCACCAACGAGTGTTCCCCATCCACCTTCAGGATAATAATCAGGATATAAATCTAATAAAAATAAATGTGAGCAGAATGACAAAATTGGAGACAACACTATTGCTCCTACCCACCCAAATAACCAGTAGGAAATTGCCGCTAAAAGCATTCCTGCTGTTCCATGCATACTAGTATAAGCCATTATTTATCCTCTCTCTAATAAAAGATTTAGTTTTATTTCAATATCATCTGCGTATGCCGTAAGACTAGTTACGGCATCTGTAAGGGATTTGCATACCCCACTTTTTATAGCAGTATTCCATTTATCAAAACTGATACTATATTCTACATCAAATGCATTTAATTTATTAGGGTCGGAGTACCCCTTTATCTTTAGTGTACTATAATCAGAACTTAATATAAAGGGGGCAGTATCTTCTCCATTAATATAATTAATGGCCTTAGTATAATTACTAATTAATTCTCTAATTCTATCAAGTTCTTTGCTTAAACTTATTAACGTGTCTGCCATTTAATCTCCTAATTATATTTGTTCTCTTTTAAGAAAGTAATTTTTTGGTAAGTAGTTATTAAATAAGTATTCTCCGAGTTCCTGATCCTTATATGAGAAAGTTATCAAATCAGTCGCAATATCCTCTTTAATTTTTAAATTCCTAAAAAATAATGGAAAATTTTTTGCCAACTCATTTAAAGTTTCTTTAGTAATCTCTTTAGATACTAAATTACCGTTCTGATATTTGACACAATACTTTGTAGTATCAAAGTCATGCAATGTCTGAGCATCCTTTTGTATATTAATTTTTTCCGTCATTGTGTAATCACCGTCTTTGTCACCGGTCACTAATGGATATTGCCATCCATATGGCCTTAGTAATATTGTATACTTTATTACCGAAGAATCACTTAAAGTGCCGATATAGCATCTCGGACATACAGAAAAATTATGGGATACCAATAAACGGCAGATTTCATTAATCTCTTCGTCTGGAAGATTATTAATATCATTCTCATTTAAAATTTTTGTAGTCTTGACACAATCAAATTGATTATACTGAGTTATGTATATTGTGTAATTATCAATTAAATTTTTCTTCTTTAGACTTATTGGAGGCCGGAATTCATTTGTTTCCTTATTACTTATTTTCTTCTTTACAGAATATACAGCTTTCCATCCCTCTGGAAATAAATGTGTAATATCTACTATTAATTTTGGCTCTTTTATAAAATCATGATCTTTTGCCTTATAATAAATTTCTGCTATCCCTTTATCATTTGGCCATACAGATAACCAATCAACTTCTTTTGCTGTATCAGCATATGGAGATCTTGTACAAGAAGTATTTGTCTGTAGGACTACTGGTTCAATAATATATTCTGAATTTAAGGTTTCCCGTATTTGTTTAATTGGGCAGTAAATTTCCTTTGGCTTAATTCTGCCTAAATTATTAGTTCTAAAAGTTCTCATTTTCTTATCCTCCGTAGAAATAGGGGGTGTTAAGTTCTTTAAAATATTTATTAATTCGTCTAAAGTGCATTCACTTTTAATTACAAAAATACGAGGATCGTTAATAAAATCTTCAATTACCTCATTAATAATCGATTCTTTGCTACAATATTTATCTGACCATTTACTCATAATATCTTCCAGTTACTTCATACCAAAAAAGTTATCATCAATATTCGCTAACATTTCTGTAGTATCTGATGACCTTCTGTATTGCCCATTAATGACTTGCTCAACTAATTCTGGATTAATCCTTATAAGAGTGATTTTTTCAACATGTCTTTTATCAGTTTTCTTTCTTCTATTAATTACTACCCACTTATCACCTTTATGGATAGATTGTGCTAAAGTTACTTTGGCCACTTGTTCTTCTATAGGCTCATTACCCTCTTCTGGTAAAAATGTTTTATTACAAATAGAGTGAAGTTTTATTAGGGTAAAACCATCAAACACATATATGTCATCTATATCGAATTCTATAGGATCTTTTTTATCCCCACGAATGACACTTTTAAACGGTTTAGTTAATATTTCAGTAGTCATAACTTCTGTAGAAAAATAAGTTTCAATCAATGGGCTAATTTTTAATAAATCTCTTAAAAATGGATGCTTCTCGGTCAATTCTACTTTCTCATTTAACCCGACTTTCATGTTTATTTCTCCTTATTGTCTATTAAATCTGTAATCATTGGGCGTCTTAAGTCCTTATCATCCTCAAAAATCTCAACGTCCTCTAATTGAAGATTGCTATCTATAACATATTCCATCGCATCTTTAATTGTTTTAAATTTTTTCTTGATACTCGTTTTCTTGTTATATAGTGTTATCTTCTTCATCTTGTTCTCCTAAATCATTGAAACAAGGGTTTAATGCTCTACAAATTTTGTCAAGAATAAAATTTGAAAGATCCTGTTCATCATTACTAAATATATAATTATCAGTAAAGCAATCACCAGTGTCTTCATCATACTGATATAATAAATAACAGTACTTAGGTAATGAGCAGTTTACTTCTATCATATATTGATATCCGAGATTTCCCCCTGGACAAATAATTCTTCTTAGTTTATCTATTGCACCAATATAAACACAATTACCAACTTCATTCTGAATCATTATTGAATTTTTAGTCATCAATGGTATAATTTCAGATGCATCTTCTACAAAAGAAGAAGGAACCTCTTCAAAAGAATCTAAGTCCCTTCTTTCAGTGTATGCACCAATTGTAGAAGACAATACTTTAATCTTACCTTCTTTAAGAAGTGAGTTTAAGTATTCAATATTAGTCATTTTTTGATGCCTTCCTTTTTTTCTTTGGAGTTTTCTTTTCTTTAGTTTCTACAACAGTATCTTGTACTATCTTTTTAGATTTTTTTTTCTCTTCTTCTTTTTTTGGTATTACTACGGTTTTTGGATTTTTAAGAATTTTTTCTATAGTTTCTTTATCGGCCAGAGTCGCTCTAGCTTCTTTGTTGCCTTTGTCATCCTCACGGACTTCTATTACTTCTGCAATTTTTGGACCTTTATATCCTGGACAATCTGCCATTGCAGGACTTGTTGATTCTCTTGTTCCGGCAAAAACCTCATCAATTTCTTCTTTAGATTTTTCCCAGTCAATAGTACCCTTTTTGGTTTTTATGCTAAATTCAGAGGTATGCACTTTAATAGGTTCTTCTTTTATACAAAGATTATTCCATTCCCCTAAAAATTCTGCCGCGCACTCTTCTGGAATAACTATTCTAATAGATTCTTTTCCTGAATCAATTTTTGATCCAGTCAAACCAAGAACATGCTTAAGATCAAACGCGCAATTTGGGTATTTTGGTATAAGAAAATTTATTACCGATGTAAGACCAATAAAAAAATCTACTTTGTCTAAAGTAAAACCTTTTATCTTTGGGTAAAAGTACCTCTTATTTCCGGCTATAATAGATATACTACTATTAGTTAATCCTTCTGCTAATTTTTCCATTGTTCATTTTCTCCTTAGTTAAATTACACCTAGTTTGATGAATTAGTACTACTTTTTATTGTTTTTGATGGCCGTCCCCTACCTCTTTTTTCTGGCTTTGGGGATACTATATCATCTTTAATCCTTCTATATGAAGGGGGATTTGTTAAATACGTAATATAATCTTCTGTATTTGCCCCTTCTGGCAAACTATATATTATTGGATTAATGTCTGGTATGACCGGAGCATATCCATAATGATTTTCACTTTTTTCAAATTTTATGTCAGTAGACAGCATTTGGTCAGTATCACAAATTGTTCCTTGCCAAGTTGGGTAAATTGGAGCAGGAATGATAGGAGAAGTAGGAGTGTAGGGATAAGTATATTTTTCTTCTAAAATTGGAAACGCTTCCTGTAGTACATCTGCATCTTTTAATGTGTCCTTTAAAAGATTCAATCTTTTCTTTGATTCTGTCCAGTTTTCTGTGATGACTCTAATTAGATCATTGATTTTTAACTTTTCGTCTGCATCTGTACAGATGGATAATTTTTCGATCTCTTTTTTCATCTTTGACAAAAAAGCCTGGTCAACGTCCTCTTCAATCTTTGTAATTTTTTGACAAATTGTATCCCCTAATTTTACAGTCTGTAAAAAGTTTACATATACTCCAGTTGAGTCTATGGAAGCTGTTGTACTGGTAGACATTATTTTTCTCCTTTAGTCTATAATAAATTTTTGAGATACTCGTACTTATTAAAAATTAGATTTCGATGAATAAATTTTGGTAGTCCAAGCGGGTTTTTTCTATCACAAGGATCAACAAAATCATCAATAGTCGGGGCATCTTGATTATCCGTAGAATCTAATAGATCCACAAGTGCTTGAACTTCTTTATTGCACCTACTTCTTTTTGATTTCTTTGACACACTTTGCTCCTTTTTTTGGAAGTATTCTATAATACTTAGTATTACCGATCTTTTTAGATTTTATCTCTTTAAACACAGAAATGGTCTCTAAAATTTCTTTCACTCTATTAATCTCATTGTTTAATACTATTGTTACTATTTCGTCAGTACTTTTTTCACTACAATTATTATATTTTAATGCGTTTATTATTTGGTAAAGAATAGTAGAGTGCCTTCCTTTAGGGGCCTTAATGATCTTAAATCCAGGAGGATACACCTGTACTTCGTCATGAAGGACATGGTTTACACCTGTTACTAATTTGAAACCATTTCTATGAACATTTGATAACAGCATAAAAGCTAGTTCGGCACCATATTCTGTGAAATAAAAAGGTATCTTATATTTAGTTTGTAATGAAAATAAAAACCTAATAATTGAACTGACATAATAAGTAGTATTGTCTGATAGAATTCTCATAAACCAATCGCTATTTCCGGAACCCTCTTCACAATCTACTATTACAACTAGCTGTATATTTTGCTTCTTTGCGCGATTAATCTCATCAACTATTCTTTTTGCGCCTTTTCCATTTACACATCCGTTAAAAAATTCACTAAATCTTTTTCTTTCAATTGAAAAATTGTTAACGCCTTCAATCATATAATCACCAACTGCTAACCTTTTTGTCTTTACTTCTTTTAGGCCGAGTCTATTGTACTCCGGCTTCTTGAAATCAAAAGGAATTTTTTCTCTATCATCTTGGATGATGGTGATCAAGGGTTGTTCATTTTTCACTGGGAGACACACTATTATTTAATATTTATTTTGTCAAGCAGTTTTTGCAGATTAATTTTTCCATCATGATTATAGTACCGGTGATAGGATTTCTTTTTCCTATACATTCGTGTTACCATCGTTGCATGATTTTTCCTCATATTAGAGTAAGATTCATAATATGTTTTCCTAGTACTAACTATGACAATTTGGAATCGCATCATCTTTATTATCATTACTAGAAATTTCCTCTTTTAATACGGCAAAAACATCATCAATATTTATGATAATTAAATTACTTTTTCCTACTTTAACTTCAGAGCCGGCATACTTACTAAAATATATTATGTCTCCTATTTTAAATGAACCTTCTGCACTATCTGAAACAGCTAATATTCTACCTATTTGTGGTTGTTCTTTTGCTCTATCTGGAATAATTAGTAACGAGTCAGTTGGTTCCTCATATGGCTCGACAAGCACTCTATTCCCGAACGGAATTATCTTATAGTTCATTTATTCCTCTTTTAGTAACGAATTATTTGGATTTTGAATATCTTTTAATAATCTTAAACCATTATAAGTTTTTACATTTACAAAGAGTTTAGCATTAGACTTTTCGGGCTTTTTGTGCAAAACCCATAGCATGCATCCTGCTACACCCTCTACTGTAATCCACCAATCTTTTGCTACAATTGTAAGATCATGTGCAATTTTATATCCGTGTATAAAGGTTTTTTCAGCGATTGTCTTGAAATCCTTGAAGGAAATGGCTAAATCTCCAGAAAGATTCCCAACCCACTGAATATCTGATTCTAGTAAGTTGTTGTCTTCTAGAAACAACTGAATATCTTTTAATAAATTCTTTTTTTCTTGATCCCAATAAGACATTTTTTAATCCTCCTTGTTAATTCCGATTCCTGACATAAAAACATTATTATCGTAATGATTTTCAATAGCATTTCTATAAAAAATTAAATCTTCTTCGGAAATAGGTTTATAGTTATGGCAATCGACCCCCACATTTAAGCCATTTCTTTTAACTTTTTGTAGATTATGTATGTGCCCGAACAAATAAAACAAACTAGGATCCTTTCCCTTTTCAGGCTCATGGATACACCGGAAGTTCTTATCTCCAACTGTAACAGTGAGAGAATTTGATGGAACAATAGAAATTCTTTCATCTTTGCGTAGTATATCTAATATCTCATCATTATCATAATTTCCTGGTATTAAGTACATTTCTTGAAAATTGAGATACTTTAAATATTCTATATTTCCAAAATCTCCTAGATGATATACTTTATCCTTAATAGAAACTAGCTCATTCCAATTTTTTATGATTGCCCAATTCATATCTTTTATATTAGCAAAAGGCCTACGAAATAGATCTAGTGTCCTCTGATGATCAAAATGAGTATCTGCGGTAAACCAGGATTTTGAAATATTCCCTTTGATTTTTTTTAGTTTATCTATGGCGTTTATGGTACATTGGTGTAAATTATCAGTCCAGGGTATTCCAAGCCTAGAGCATTTTTCTTTGATATATTCAATTTTATATGCACTAGGAGGTGCTCCTGCAACAACTTTCCCGGATTTCATCCATTCTCCGAATTCAATATTTGTGGTTAATGCAGGAAGTGTCTGCATATTCCTAGGAATCCAGAATAGTATTATTGTTGCTTTTGATAAACACTCCTGCTCCCAATCAATTTGTCTACTTAATGTCCAATTCTCCGGCTCTTTATCATCCCGCCATTCTCCTAAGCACACATTTCCGTCATAATCTAATCTTATTAAAATATCAATTATATCATGTCTCCATGATTTTGGATTAATTTTTCCCGGCTCCGATCTATAGGTTGGACCGGCTAAAAATATAGTATCTTTATCATTTGTTATTTTTTCCATTGTATAGACTAAATTAATCACTTGTGTCTTCTTATTCTTCTGTTCAATGCTCTTATCTAATATCTTATCAATTTCTGAAAATGAATTATTCTCTATTTTTTTTCTTCTTTTCCCGCTGTCTCTATTTCATCTTCATAAACTGTAGAATACTTTTTCTTTAGTTCTTTAATCATTACTGTTTTGAATTGTTTAATACCAGATAAATATCCCAAAATGCGGCCTAGATTGTATCCTGTTTCCATTGAATCATCTAAAAGATCTTGCATTTCCTTATTTGGATTAGTTTCTGCGTTAGAAATTAATAATTTAATAGTTTGAAGGGTTGGCTTGTATAACGAAATCATTTCTGGAGAATCTTTAAAATCTTCGTCTATAGTAGCAAGCATTTGATCAAGATCACCAACAACATCGACTGTCATAAAATTTAGGCACAAGGAACCACGGTGACTTGCTCCGTGGAGGAATGTACCTTCCTCCTTTCTATTAAAGTTGTTGTTCTTGCACTTAACCTAAACATTTATAATGGTGGGCTCAAGGCTAAAATTCTTTCTAATCCATTCTTCTCCGTACCCAGATGCACAAGTTTCAGATAGTATTAATCTTTTATCATTAGATGGAAGTTTAAGGGGGGTTTCAAAATTTTTAATTTTGAAATATATTGTTTCAGAACAGTACCCAGTAACTAAAATTATTTCCTCAATATCAAATTCGACTTTCATTATTTACTTCTCTTCATAAGAACATCTACTTTCAGGTTCTTTCCAATTCATAAATTCAAATGCTTCCTTCTGAGTTGTGTTTCCAAAAGAACATTTCTCACACTGGATTGGCATTGCGAGGTAATCTTCTTTATTATACACCCCTATTTCATTATCATTTATATCATTTTCATAAAGATAATGTCCTCCACAATCAGCATAGGCACAACGTAAATGAAGTCGACATCCACGACAAATATTTTCCATTGCTTCTTCTAGGAAATTAATTCGTTTATTATAGTTTTTTCTTTCAGTATCCAATGTATCTAAGAGTGAGTTAATGTTCTCTTTAAGGTGTTCAATGTAGAGATTTGCAATATGAGAAAAACTACGAATCGGTTTATTCATGATCTTAAACTTTGCGGTCCTTGTTGTTTTTCCGCGAATACACATTGTACCAAAAGATTGAGTCCTACTCCAAATTGGAACTCTTTCAATCTCCTCTGAGTACTCATAAAATTCAATATACCTTAAACCATCAACTTTACCCTCAATTGTTTCAGCAATTAGAGGCTTAAGCGCGCACTCATCAGCAAGAGTTTTTGCGATTTTATTATTTTTCATTTATTCCTCCTTTTAAAGAAGATCTGATTGTCCCCAAGCAAATCTTGTTATAATCAATTCTTTTTTCATCTTTCCCGATCTCACATTCTAAATACTTTTTTTTGTCAATAGCCATTTAATCCTCTTTAATTCCTTCAATCCAGTTTCTTTTAAAAATTTCTTCATATGTCATAATTATTTTGTCCAAAAATTCTTCAGAGATTCCATTATCTATAAACCATTGCTCAAGTTTTAATTTGTGCCACTCATCCTCATAAATACAGTCACTGGGAATTCTAACCTCATCTGGACAATTTAGAA
>Ga0172365_10002679_pt1 | contig 13181 bp, 16 predicted proteins | sample LakKivSesite48cm_FD_114535 | JGI IMG/M metagenome (GOLD analysis project Ga0172365, IMG submission 114535) | Sediment microbial communities from Lake Kivu, Rwanda - Sediment site 48cm | ecosystem: Environmental > Aquatic > Freshwater > Lake > Sediment | place: Rwanda: Western Province, Lake...
GAATGTCCTGGGAACTCTTCTGATAGGCTGTGTTGAATTGACAAGTGGGCTTATCCTGAATAAATTTTTCTGTCTTGATTTATGGGATTATACGACAACGACTCCTTTGAATCTTTTTGGTCAAGTATGCCTCCCCAGTCTCGGTTTATGGTTCTTTCTCTGTCCATTGGCCGTATGGCTCGAGGATTTTATTCGTTGGTGTTTGTATGATGAGATTACGAAATTTGAGCCTTTATGGAAGGTGTATATGTACACTCTGATGCCGTGGGGGAACACAGTATGATCAAACATGTCGTAGTCGTTGGTGAGGGTGCCGGCGCCAAGATGCCTCTGATCTCTGCTCCACTGGAGTACATTGAAAAGGAATTGGGCCCCGTGGCGTCCTGGGCAGACATGGCCGTTACGACATCCGCGTCCGCGGTTATTTTTTCAATCCTGAGTGTTAATAAAATTTCTGCCCGGGATATTAACATCCTGCTTCAGGACGGTCTCTTACGGGCAATATTCACGCCTAAATACCCTTTCGCAATCCCTCGGTATACTCAGGAAAGATATATCCGTCAATATGAGACTCTGATCGGCCGGGATATTCATATGGGGGATTCCTTTGAGCGGCTCATTACGACGTCCTTCAATGTCTGTGACGGTCGGACGCACTTTTTTAAATCCTGGGAAGATAAAGATGGTAAAATGCTGATGACAGATGCGGCTTGCAGGTCTTTTGCCGCGCCCTATTTCTTCGGGGAACTTCAGGATAAAGAGAACAAGTGCTTTTGGGGTGATGGCGGCATTGGGGTCAATAATATGCCGGCATGGTATGCTTATGCTGAGGCTCGATCTCTGGGGTGGTTGAATCCAGGGCATCATACGCATTTTCTTCTTTTGGGGGGTGGGTTCTCCCAGTATACGGTGAGTTACAAAAAGGGTTCCTTTGGGGGTCCTATTTTAAGGACAATTCGGCAGGTTTTGAACTATTTAGGAATAAGGGAAGGCGGCTTGGCCCGGGCATCTTCAACGGTAGAACAGCATAAATTCATGGAGTACATCGCTCAAACATATCAGGATGATTCAAAAATGACCGTTGATTATGTAAATTGGGAGAATATGCCGGTAAAGCTGGATAAAATGGATAATTGGCGGGCAGTACGAAAATATTATGAAAAGGGCCTGGAATTGGCCAAAACCATTGATTTAGAGGCCTTGAAGCATTGAATTCTAATACTCATGTAATACATTTTATAAAAGTGATTGTCTCTTTTCTCTAGAAAACCACAAGCAGGAGGATCTTTATGTCGATGAAAAAGGCCTCGGAAGAACTTCTCAAGATCGCCGATGAACTCGAGAAAGATGCGGCGGGAGTTACTCAGTTCGTTTGCACGGCCTGCAACCATACCGCTACCTTGGCCAAAATAAATGGGATGCGTAAGGAAGCTGCCTCTGCCCAGGGTTCCCAGATTGTCGTTGCCGACGTTGATGTGAACGACAAAATCAAGTGCCCGGCATGCCAGGGTGTCATGGCGTATAAGGAGACCGAAGCTTCGGCCCCTTATTACTACGATCCCGACAAGAAGGCGGATGACAAGCCGTGTGAGACTCCGGCGGAAGAAGCTGCCGAAAAGCCGGAAGCCGAAGAAAAGGCTGCCGCGGTTGACTACGACTCGATTAAGTAAGTTTCTCTGCCCCCATCGCAGAGCAGGGCTGGACTCTCCCACACTCTTCCTACCGGGTCCAGCCCTTTTTCTATTTCTACCCAGCTGTTTTTAATTCTTTATTAATTGATTTTATATATAGATGGTACGCGTCCTCGGAAGTTCAATGGAACGGGTCCCGCTTCCTGACTTGCAGGACGTGGTATTCTATCGCCAGGTCAAGGACTACACTGACCAGGAATATGAAACGTCCAAGGACCTTAAAAGGGAGCTTGCCGCCGGCCGGCTGACCCTTCTTGAACGCCACAGCAATATCCGCGGTACGGTCGATGGAAAAATATCTACGGACATCGTCGCAGAGATCCGATCGGTTGTCCGGGAAGTGTTGCCGGCCCAGCAGGCCAATGTTGATGTGGCCGGTCTGGTAAGGGCGATGGCGCCGGTGGTTGCAGACATTGTTCGGCAGGAAGTTTCCAGGCTTCCCACTCAACAGGTCATTGTGGGGACTGGGACAAAACAGCAGTCCGCGGGTTCAACTTTTGTGGATCCAACTTATGTACCGTCAATATCAACAGAGGGTATGACAAGCAGTATTGAGGCCAAGAGCACTTCAGTATCCGGTAATGATGCGGAAGATGCCCTGGCGATGCTCAGAATAATGAGTGGAAAATGAACTACGATAAGTATATCCTATCAGAACCGGGCGTTGGGGAGTACTATTCTTTGGACATCCACATTGGAGTTAACCCCCCTGTGCTTGGCAGCAAGATCACCCTCAAAGGGAATCCTGTTGTCGTAAGTTCCGTGAGTACCCCGGAAGATGTTGCACGGGGTCGTGGGGGCCCTGTCGCACGTTCAATGCGTGAGAATGGGATTGCGTATCGGGTGAATTGTCTCCCCGAAGGACACCCTTGGCTTGCCGGCAGGATGATGACGGCAAACACTACTCTAACCTATAAAAACTGCAGTACCCAAGTTGACATGCCCCCGGACGTTGCCCAGAAGGTCCTTGCTTGGGGAAAAGAGAACGTCCCCACGGAAGATTTGTATGATGACGGGGACAACGCCTGTGGTCTTGAAAATGAAATTCATGTTACGGCCCTTTATGGCCTGACGGACGACAATACAGACGTCATTCAGGATCTTCTGAGCGGAATTCAGCCCTTTACGCTTCGCATGGGCTTGGTCACAGCCTTTATGGGTAACCCGGATTATGACGTGCTGAAAATTGACATTGAATGCCCGGAATTGATAGTCATTCATTTTATGCTTCGTGGGCATTTGGACAATGTTTTTAAGTTTCCTGAGTACAATCCCCACTGTACGATTGGTTATGTGCAGAAGGGGTGTGCATTGCCGCTGCTTGGGCGGGATGAATTCGTGGGAACGGTTGTGCCGGTAAATACGATTACTTTCTGTGGTCGGAATCATGAACGTGTTCCGGTAAAACTCGGATAACGGATACCAAATAAATTCACAAAAAGGAGAGAACGATGGCTAAAGGATGTGATATCGGGACATGCTGGTTAGTAGCGGCACAGCAGGATGACAATCGCCAAATACAAATCAAGTCCATCCGAGATGCTTTTCTCGTGATAGACAATGAGACAAGTTACAAAACGATGCTATCCATGTCGGATGTCAATTACATTGAATCCAGTGATAAATTATACATAATCGGTGACAGCGCACTGGTGATGGCCTCTTTGTTAAAACAAGCGGTCCAGCGGCCTATGTCGAAAGGGGTCCTTGCACCGGGTGAGTCTGAGGCAGAAAAAATTCTACTTATACTTCTTGAGAACATTCTTGGAAAAGCAAAGACCCAAGGAGAGATATGTTTCTATTCTGTCCCTGGAAATCCTGTAGGGGCTGAAATGGATATCATCTACCACCAGGCTATCTTATCAAAACTTCTTTCTCAGTTGGGTTATACAGGACAGCACATGAATGAGGCCGCAGCCATTGCCTTTTCCAACGCGGCCAAGGAACAATTTTCGGCTCTCACAATTTCGGCCGGAGCGGGGATGCTGAATGTGTGCCTCATGTACAAGACCATGATAGGTATGTCGTACTCAATAATTAACAGCGGAGATTGGATAGACGATTGTTCTGCGAAAGCGGTTGCCGGGAGCCCGGTTAAGCTTCAAGCTATTAAGGAGAAAGGTTTGGATCTAATGAATCCGGAAGCGGGGGATCCAAAAACTTTGAGAGAACGAGAAGCAATTTCAATTTATTACAAATCTCTTATTCTCAGACTCCTGGATTCCCTTAAAAATGAATTTATCAAAAATAAAAGGGCCGATTTTGAGCTACCTTGTGCCATTCCGATGATATTTGCAGGAGGCACAAGTATGGCTACAAATTTCCTTGAATTTTTTAAAGCAGCTTTTGAGACAGTCCGTGATAAGTTTCCCATTCCTATCTCCGAGATACGCATGGCCGACGGGAATCCCCTGTATTCTGTTGCACAGGGACTCTTGGTAGCCGCTTTGAATTATGAGGCGAGTAACAAGCATGCCTAAAAAACTGACCACAGAAGAATTTATAACGAGGGCCGTTGCAAAACACGGCTCTCGTTATGATTATTCAATGGTTCGGTATGAAAATACTAAAAAATCCGTTAGTATTAATGACATGTCTCCTGAGGAACTGGCCTCATACTATGAAGAAGGTAAAAAATCTGTACCTGAGCAGTTCCAGTGGTATCCAGAGGAGATCGTAAAATGAACCAAAAACCTGTTGAACTTCAGACGTCCAAAGAATTTATTGGTCTGGTTCAACGGGATTGGGATCATTTAACAGCATACACCCCGGAAAAGGATCTCATTGAATTTGAGAATTTGAGTTATTTACGGGGAAAGATTTTTTGCAGTAAGGATCGAGAATGAGTGGAAGAATTCCCAGCGGTATTCCTGATCGTTTCACGGATGTGGGGAAATATTTCAAAGTAATTCCTATGCCGCGTCCTGCAAAGGACGGGGATTTCAACGAAGTGATACAGGAACAGGGAGCTCAATTAGGGGTACGACCTTCACGGGATTTGTCGGATCATCATGAAATGGCTTGGTACCGGGATAACGTCTACAATAAACAGGACAAATAATGTACCAAAGTCTTTTATATGCCGTAAAAAACCGTATGCTCCAAGAAATGGAGTACGCCTTCATTAATCATCCGGCATTCACTGAAAAGGTGAAGGTCTATCATAAGTTCCCGTACCAGGAACGCGTCCAATACGGGGTAGTTCTTCGTAATTCTTCCGCATCTCAAATACGGATGTCCGCGGACAATTACCTGGCCGAGCATATCGCAATGACCCGTCTGGTCAAGGAAACCAATTACCCGGGTCTTTCAATTGAGTGGGTCCGGGAAAATTCACACGCCCTTACTGAATTTGTTACAGAGGATGTATCGAGTCAAATAACACCAAATCAGCGCATGTGCATCGTTTCCTATCCGATCCTTGCTGGCCCGGGGAATCTTGATCTGGCAACAAATGTGGGTCAGGTTACGGTGACTTTTGATGGCATTCCCCAAGTCCCAGAGTTTATAAATGCCGAGAAACGCCTTGTCCTGTTACGTCGGGCGCCTGCAGCGGGTGTGAAGACTCTTGTTACGTATCATAGGCGAAAGATAGCCCTTCCAGGCATATACGTGTTTGATTTTATTGAAGACCGGACTTTCATGATTTATCCGATTTATACAATTGACGGTGAGGTTGTTATTGGTCGGACAACAGGGACGGAAATCACAATAAGTTTAGCTCATGACAGAATTCAGCTTCGTTCAGATTTTCTTAAATTGCGGTACCCACATGCGGAAGTTCCAATAAAGCTGGTTCGAGGCGTGGATTATTCGATCGATTATGATACGGGAGTCATAACCTTTCTTCAACCGTTATCCTCTGGGTACATGTTGATTGCGGATTACAGGTACAGTAATGCTACCGATCTTAATGGTCCTTTTACCTTTACGGATTATCAAGAAAATCATGAAGTGATACCCGGGGTGGTTGTGGCGATCGGCCGACGAGCAAAAAAGGGGGATCACCAGGCGGTGGTTGTTACTCAAAAGAGAGAATCCCAGGCCCGGATTTATGGCGGTCATTGGGCAATGTCCTTGGATATCGCGGTAATTGCCAAAGACCCCATTCAAATGAATGAAATGACCGATCAGCTCATTAATTGGTTATGGGCAACCCGTAAAAATCAGCTAGAATTTGAAGGAATTACCCTCAATTCTGTGGAGCCGACCGGGGAGACTGAAGAGGCGTTTATTGAGAATACCGGGGATGTTTATTATACCTCTGGCGTTACGGTAAATGTCCAAACGGAATGGCAGGCATTTAAACCGTATCTCTATGAAATTAAAGACGTTATAACGGATATACGGCAATGGCCGGGAACAAAAACTTATGATATTGGTGAAAATGGGGCTTTGACCTTTGTTTCGGATGATCGGGCGGTCATGGAATACCCTATCGTTGGGTATGAACGGCTTGGATAATTCTCTTCTAATATAATTGTCATTATTAGAGGAAATTCACGGCTAACGTCGTGAGAGGAATCGAGTCCTTCAAAGAACTGTTTACCGGAAGTACAGATTAAAGAGACTCCGGGGTCTGAATGGCATGACTGTTCAGATCGGGCCGCGGTTCAACCGGCCTATTGTGATGGCAGTGCGGTAGTTGACTATGTATTAATATTTTGAATAAATCCGTGGGAGTTGACACGGAAGCACAGACGTGGAGGGGATGTAAGACTCTGGTGGCAAATATCACAGGAGCGGACCCGTGGAAGCGTCGATGGTTTTGAATCGGAATATATTTCCATAAAACCTGCAACTATGGCTTTAACTGGCCATTAGATACAAATAACAAATGGAAAGAGGTGCGATATGCCTTTGTATGAGTACAAGTGCAAATCGTGCGGGTTTGAGTCCGAAGAACTGGTGAAAAACCACGAAACGGTGATGACCTGTCGGGATTGCGGCTCTTTGATGGAACGGATGGTCAGTAAGGCGGCAACGGTAATCGCTGGGGGCTCTACCAACGAATCCGTGGACATGGCGATCGGCCGTGATGCGGATAGCCGTTGGAAGAGCTACGGGGATCGTCAGACAGAACGCCGTAAGGGTCAGGAACTTAAACCGGTAGAGGTTCCTCAAGCGGGGAACAAGGATTTTCGACCGGTGATGGCACTGGGAAATACAAAGAATCGGGAAGACCGAAAAGAGTATTCCGCAGCTTTGAAGGATCATCGTAGAGAGCGGGAGAGTCGTGGTCAGGGTCAGTTTGATGGTAAGGGCTTCTGATTTTAAAGGCCTCCGAACAGATAACAGATTGTTCGACAAAGATACAGATAGAATCTAGATAACAAAAATGATGTCGAAAACAACCTTTCTCGGAGGCATTACATATGGGAATCGGACCGTTTGACAGCCTTGCTTTCCCTGACGTTTATACCCAAACGCTCAATGAGCCACCGCGTGCAACTGCCGCTGGCGACCTTCGCTTTCCGGCTTTTATCGGCGTAGCCAATGAAACCATCACGACATCCAATTATGAGATGTTCCGTGGTTCATCGGCCATGGCCGATAACAAGATCGTGAAAGAGAACGTCTCCTCCCAGTTGACCGGTGCAAACCGCAACTTCACCGTGACCTACAAACCCGTCGTTGACGGAAGCGGTACCGGCACAGTGACCACAGACCCCTCAAAGGTCACGGTCTATGTGAACGGTAATGCCGTGGCTGTTGCTTCGGTTGATGGAACCACCGGTGAGATCTACCTGGTGAACATCCCGGCCATGGGTGATGAGGTCCTCTGCACGTATTACTACAAACTGACGGACACGCTCCACAGCCTTGAAGACATCACCGACCAGGTGGACGGCGTGCGGACGATTTTCCGTACCCATAATTATCCGATCGTTGATGGCGGCAATGGCGGAATCACCACAACGGACGTTACCAAGATTCAGGTCTTCGTTAACGCCGTTCGGGTCGTTCCCACCGCCCTTGACGGTGATGCCGGTTTGTTTACGCTGGCCCCGGCGCCGACCATCGGTCAGTCGCTGAAGGTCACGTACTATGACAACGAGCTGCAGAATACCGCCGATATCCTTCCCTCACCGTATATCGCGTCGGTGAGCAAGGTCGGGTATGCCCCGGGTTCTTCTGATTTCATCCAGGGTGTGGACTTCGTTGTCGATACCACGGGTGCCTTCTCCACGATTCAGTGGGGTGCCTCATTCAAGATCGCTGCCGGCCAGCATAAGATCGGCACGACCTATTTCAATGATGCGACCGGCACGCTGTTTGACAACCACAATTTCCGTCGTCAGGCAACCGGTACAGTGGATGGGACAAATGCCCTGTTCACGCTGGAAGCCCCGGCAGCAAATGGCCAGGGTCGTGGAATCCTCACTGAGGATCCGTCCCTGCTTACGGCGTATATCGGAACAGGTGCTTCCGATGCGACCGTGGTCGACATCCTGCAGGTCATCAACAACAATCAGATTCTTCTTGCCACGGCGCCGGATGCCAGCAAGGAGGTGTTCGTCACCCAGTACAGCAATCTGCTGCCGGATGACAACTGGACGGTGACCAACCTGGCCGCGGGTGGCACCGGTGTTGGAACGTACTCGATCTCCGGTGTCAACTCCGGTGTTGGGATGGATGTTCAGTATTCTCCTTCCGATACAACTGTTGCTGATACCGCTTTCGGTTCCGAAAACGTGACCTATCCTAATGGTACGGGCCCGGGCAATCGTGACACCCAGGTTATCCCGGGTTATGCTGTTGCCGAGACGGTGACCCTGACTTTTACGGATTCCACTTCGAATGCATCGAAGTACATCGTGACATCTTCAAATCCGGCCGGTACAGGAAGTTCTGGTGACAATACCGGTTTCCTGAACCAGACCTATATCGACAAAAAGACCGGTTTCCGTGTTACGGTTAATCAGGGTGCATTGGTGACCTACGTTACCGGTGATAAGATCGGTTATACGGTGTCATCTGTGATCCCCGTGGATTCCGTTCCGACACGGGCGATTCCTGGTCTGAAGGTTGCGATTCCGACAACGGCAGGCGTTGGTGCTGGTGATACATGCCTGATCAACACCTACAATATGTCGGGTGTGGAACCCAACGTCGGTGATTTCTACTATGTCTCTTTCACCGAGACCAAGCGGTTCAATTCTTCGGGCATCCTGACCGCAAAGCTGTATACCCAGGAGAAGGACGTTTATGCGGATACCGGTGATCTGACGATCAACAACAAGGTTGGTCTGGCGGCTCATCTGGCGTTAATGAACGGTTCCGTGGCCCTGGCAATTCAGCAGATCAAGCGTGCCGTTGGCAGTGCGGATGCACCGGATAGCCGGTATATCTCGGCCATCGACTCGTTCAACGAGCCCATGGAAGGTGGAATTCGTCCGTCTCTGCTCGAGCCGGTCACCACTTCCCCGGCCGTGGTCAGCTACCTGAAGAACTCCAATGTGATTCAGTCGGGTATTCGTTATGCGAACGAACGCATGTCCTACTTCGGGTTCCCGATCAATACTTCGCCGTCAGCGGCTCAGATTTATGCCAAGACGCTGAACAGCGAACGTATGACGGCTCTGTATCCGGATGGTGCGATTACAACAATTCCGGATGCCAATGGTAATGACGTCGAGTATCTCGTCGACGGTGCATTCCTGGCCGCGGCCATCGCTGGCCGTGATGTGTCCCCGGCGTATGATGTGGCGGAACCGCTCGATCGCAAGAGTGTTGTTGGTTTCCGTCGTTTGTATCGTCGCCTGGACTCGGTGAATGCGGCGATGACGGCAAATGCGGGTATCACGTTGATTGAGGAACAGGGCGCGTCGATGGTCGTCAAGATGGCGCTCACGACCGACCTGACCTCGAATCTGACCCGGACGCCGTCGGTGATTCGTATCAAGGACTTTGTGCAGAAGGGTACTCGTTCAATTCTGCGTCCGTTCATCGGTCAGAAGTTCCTGGCTCAGAAGACGGGTGATATCGAGCAGACCCTGACCTCGTACATGGGTGCTCTGAAGACAGCCAACATCATCCAGGCATTCACGGGCATCAAGGCGACACCGGATGCGAATGATCCTATGATCGTCAACGTGATCGGTTACTACGCGCCTGTTCTGCCGTTGCTCTGGATTGTGGTGACCTACAACCTTCGCAGCAGCATGTAATCAACGTGAAGGTTCCCTGGTTTAATCACCGGGGAACCTTCGTTTAGGGAAGGGCTTTAATTATGGCATTAAAAAAGGTGGCAGCTGGGGAACGGGAAATGGCTAGAAGGGTTGCCAATAATATACTGGAGTTCCTTATCGATCCTACGGTCATTCCGGTGGGGCGTCGGTTGTATATCGGTCCTGAGGAGAAGCTTCAGAACGACTATTATACCAATGCGAAGGCGGATGCAGCGAAGGCGTATGGGACCCAGCATTTCAATGCAGATTTTTACCCGGAACGAAACAGAAAAAATTCAGTGAAATAAGATTTACCCGTCATCAAAGACCTGTAATGGGTGTGGGCGGGTTAAGGATGACCTAACTTTATCAGATCGTGATTTTGTGTGTAACTCCTGTGGACAGGTAATGGACCGAGACCTGAACGCAGCCCTCAATATCAGGAACATCGGTTTAAACAAACTAAGGGCGGCTAGTCCTGAAGTAACGCTTGTGGACAAGGAAGCTCTGGTCTGCAGCAATGCAGATGAAACTGCCTTGGATGAAGCAAGAATTTCCCGGTGAGTTTTACTCACTTAGAAAGTAGCAGGCTTCTACAATGGACCAAAGAACTATGATCGCATGTCTGGACATCCTCTCGCAGTCTTTTACGGCCAAGGACCCGTTCCATGTGGAACTCCAGGCCATGAAGACCGCGTTGACCGAGATGGAAGATGCAAAGTATGGCGAACGGGTTGCCGCAGCCATGATGAAGTGCAAGAAGTGTGGTGGCAAGGTCCTTAAGGCGACCAAGTACTGCCTGCCTTGCAAGACCAAGCTTGATGATGAGGGCAACCCCATCAAAGGCAAGAAGGCCGGTGATGAGGGCGTCTGTGCCCCTGAAGCCCCCAAGGCTCCTGAAGCTCCCAAGGCTCCTGAAACTCCCAAGGCTGAGGAGAAGGTTGAAGAGAAAACTGAAGAGAAAGAAGCAGGTCTCGTTGGATTGACCAAGCAGGCTTCTGCTGCGCTTGACAGTGCAGTCAAAAAGTCTCTTCTTGCTGCGGCTTGCAAAGATGACGATGATGACGCCGACGATGCGGATGCAACCGCATGTGACGATAAGAAGGACGAGGATGATGCGGATGCAACTGCGGCCAAGAAGGAAGAAAAGGCTCCTGAAGCTCCCGTTGCTCCGGCACCTGTTGCCCCGGCTCCCGTAGCCGCTCCGGCCGCAGCCCCCGCTCCTGAAGCCAAGAAAGAGGAAAAGGTCGAGGAAAAGACCGAGGAGAAGGCAGAAGAGAAGGAAGCAAAATCAGTCGTTCCCACGGACGTGCTGACTGCTTCTGACACATACGCCGTCTCCCTTGAAGGAAGCATGCTGACGATGGACGATGTTGGGGAGATGACTGCGGACGAGAAGGCTCGTCTGGATTCTCTCTTTGCATAACAACGGGGCCTGATTTGTCAGGCCTTTAACATATAACTTTTCTGGGGGTTTTCCATGGCAGACAAGGATACCTATATATTCAGGAAGGGTGTGACTCCGAATACCCTTTCCGTTATTTCCTCCAAAAACCGTGTTTTCGCGGTCAATGCGGAAGGAAATAAGACCCAAATCGGAGTGATCGCGACTTTCGATCCGTCGGAAGCCCGCACAATCGAGCCCGTTCGTGGCATTGGTTTCGGTGATCACATCGCCGAACTGGTTCCTGGCGTGACGGACCCGATGTCCATTTCTGTGACTCGTACGGCTCTGTATCTGTCGAACATCATGCAGATTTTCGGCTACAAGGCAGGTGTCGCGGGTGTGGTTCGTTCTCTGCGTCATCATCGGTGGCCGTTTGACATTCAGCAAGAACTGGTTTTCAGCCAGCTTGCGAACAGTGCCCAGTCCAATAAAGCCAACATGACCGCAGCTGCCGCCGTTGGTGGTGACATCGGTCAGCCGGATCTGATCGCGGAAGAGTATGTCACGGGACTTTTGACGTTTTATGAAGCGTGCTGGATCTCCGACTACTCTGTTTCGTATGCAGCAGACACCGCTCTGGTTCAGGAAACGGTGACGATCAATGTCAGTGACGTGATCGCCTCTTCGTCCTTCCTGACCACACCGGCTGTTGCCAGTGACTTTGATGAGCTTGAGAAGAAGTCGAATCGTTTCGGCGGTATCTAAAAGCGTGATTGGATGAGGTCTTGACGGGGGGTCTGTAACAGGGCCCCTCGTCTCATATAAAAAATACAGATATCAAATACGACCTTTTAGATTCAGATAGCATATTAAATACCAAATTCCGCCAAGACCCGTCCTTCCCGCGGCATTTTTTCCACGACAACACATAACCAAATCTGAATAGGAGCTTGTCTATGATGGACTTCAATTCCATTCTCAAGGCGGTGAACAAGACATTCAAACCCCGAAAAACGGTCAATTTTGAGGGGTTGGACATCGATATCGAGATCCTGGAAGGATCCGAAGAGATGAAGGTTGTGGATTCCATTAAAGATTTTGAGGGCGCCGAGTATGTTGAATCCATGAAACGGCATACCTTGGCTTTTGCCATTAAGAGGGTAAATGATCTGAATCTTGACCAGGACATTATTCCTTTTGAGGAAGATGGGAAGTTGGTCAAGAAATCCAAATATCTTTTTATGAGGGATTTCTTGGCAAAATGGCCCACAGCTTTGGTGGATCTGATTTTTGATGCTTATACGAATATGCAACTCGAAGTGGAAACGAAACTTCGGGACACCATGAAATTCGACCGCTTCAAGGCCACCGAGGCTCCGGAAGTCAAGGAGCCAGAGCCGACAATGAAGGAAATCAAAGAGGATGAAGAATTAGATGAAAACCTGACGGATGCTGAGAAGTTGGCCAAACAGGTGGAAAAAGAGCAGGCTCAGGCGGAAGATGATTTGGCTCGATCGGCAAGTAGCGCCCAGCAAAGGATTGGGCTCTAAGATGGAGCGGGATGATGCATACCAAATTCTTTCGGATTTGGTGAATAAGGGATTTCTTGTTACGTCCCTTGATCTGGATGGGCAGCATTTCATGTTTAAAACGATCAATGAAAAGGAATTCCATCTTGCACGCATGCTGTCTGGCAGTACGTCACAGTCGGCCTATGATAACCGGTTTATGCGTAATTTTGTGGCTTTGAGTCTTTTGGGAATTGGCGGCCGGCTTTTCCTTGAGAATCGTGATATTCAAGCGGCGTATGATGTGTTTATGGGGATACCGTCAAAGGTTTTTACTCGAATTTTAGATGAATTGACGGATCTTCGATCACAAACTTCCCAGGCCATCAGGTTTATGGAAGGTTTTTCATATACGCCAGGGTCA
>Ga0172365_10002683_pt1 | contig 13170 bp, 7 predicted proteins | sample LakKivSesite48cm_FD_114535 | JGI IMG/M metagenome (GOLD analysis project Ga0172365, IMG submission 114535) | Sediment microbial communities from Lake Kivu, Rwanda - Sediment site 48cm | ecosystem: Environmental > Aquatic > Freshwater > Lake > Sediment | place: Rwanda: Western Province, Lake Kivu...
AGCATAAGTGTTGGTTTTATTAATATACTCAAGGCAGCAATTGCACAAAGAAATATTCCTAAAATGGCAGTTAGAATTTGACCAGTAGTAACTTCGCTAAGAAGTGGTCCAGGACCATGGGCAAAATCAGCTATGGCTATAATTAGCAAATTAAACATAATGCTGCCAAAAATATTTCCTATAGCTAAATTGGGAGCATTTATCCAAGCGGCGCCGGAACTTGAAGTAATTTCAGGGAGACAGGTAGCTAAAGGGAATAATGCAGCTCCAATCCAGACTCTTCCTAATCCGGTCTTTTCAGCAATTATATCTCCATAATGAGTCAGTTTAGTACCTACTAAAATAATTATCAGAGCACACATTAAAAATAAGAGCCATAAATTAATCAAAGGTATTTGCAATCCTCCATGGATTAAAGTATTTTATATATAAATTTTGTCTCTTAATTTATAAAAAATTATAACATTTCTCTAAAAGCTAATCAATTTTGTTTTATTTATTATTTATTTTGTCTATTGATCTTCGAAGTTTTAATTTTATTTAATTTTTTTTAAATAAACATAAAAAATTTTTTAAATTTATGCAGGGATTTTTTATTTTGTATAGAATTATTATATATAGAAAAAGAGAAGAAATTTATTAAAATAAAAAAGTAAAATGTGGTAAAATATTAATTAAAGAAAGAGAGGCAAAAATGATCAGAGTAAAAGTTTCGGGAGTTGCAATAGATCCGGTTACGAAGGGTTTTGTAGTAATTCTAAAAGATGAGTCTGAGAAAAAGTGGCTTCCTATCTGGATAGGACCTTATGAAGCAAAGATGATTTCTTTATCTTTAGAAAAGATTAAACCTTTAAGGCCATTACCTCATGATTTAATAAAAAATATTTTAGATACTCTGGGGATTATTGTTACCCGAATAGTAATTTGTGGTATTAAAGAAAATACTTATTTTGCCACAATTAGATTAAGGTCAAATCATCTGGGAAAAGAAATTGATGCCAGACCAAGTGATGCTATAGCTTTAGCTTTAAGGGTTAATGCCCCAATTTATGTAACCGAAGATGTACTAAATAAAGCTTCCACAGAGAAGATTGCTTTAGAAGATGAAAAGGGAATGAAACTTACCGAATTACGAGAAAAGATGCAAAAAGCAGTAGAAAAAGAAAATTATGAAGAAGCTGCTAAATTGCGGGACCAAATCAGGAGCTTGGAGAAAAAATAATTTTTTCTTTCTTTTGTTTTCCCCGAAAAAAGATTAATCCTCTAAAAATCAACGATGAAATAAGATATTAAGCTTAATAAAGACCGGAAACTTATTTTAAAAAAATTAGTAAAAAATATTAAAATATTAAAAATGTTAGATGAAAGGGAGAAGTAAGATATGAAAAAAGATCAAAAATTTTATCGTGATAGTTTAAAAGAAATGAAGCCTTATGTTCCACATGAAGCGCCTTATAAAGTAAAATTAAATGCCAATGAAAATCCTTATGGTTTACCTGAGGAGATTATTGAAGAAATATTAAAGAAAGCTAAAGGTCTGGAATATTCTCGTTATCCCAATGCTAACGCAGATAAATTAAGTGAAATGATTTCTTCTGCTTTATGTTTAGAGGTTAAAAATATAGTTATAGGGAATGGCTCTGATGAACTTATCGATTATTTAATTAAGGCTTTTTCCGAAAAAGGGGAAAAAATTATCACTCCTGCACCTTCTTTTGCAATGTATAAAATTTATTCATTGGTTAATAGTGCAAACTTTATGCAAATTCCTTTAGACCAGAATGATTTTAGTTTGGATGAAGAAACAATTTTGGAAGAAGCAAAAGGGGCAGATTCTTCTATCGTCTTTTTAGCCTATCCCAATAGTCCGACAGGAAATTATTTTGCTGAGGATAAAGTTGTAAAAATAATTGAAGAGTCAGGTTGTTTAGTAGTTGTAGATGAAGCTTATTATGAATTTGGAGGTAAGACCTTTGTTCCTCTCCTTTCTCGTTATAGTAATTTGGCTGTCCTCAGAACTTTTTCTAAAGCTTTTAGCATAGCCAGTTTACGGGTTGGCTATTTACTTTCTAATCCAGAAATTATCCAGGAAGTAAGAAAGGTCAAGAGCCCCTTTAATGTAAATTCTTTTTCTCAACTAGCTGCTCAGGTAGTTTTTGAAAATAAAGATATTTTAAAAGATAGTATGGAGAAGGTTATTGACGAACGGGAAAAGTTAATAATTAGAATAAATGAACTTCCACCTTTTAAGGTTTATCCTTCTCAGGCTAACTTTGTTCTGGTTGAGGTAGGATCTAAAGAAAATTCAGATTTAGTTTATAATAATTTACTGCAACAAGGCATTTTAGTTCAAATTATTTATGAGCCTGCTTTTTCGGACTCCAGGTATTTTCTGCGTATAACTGTAGGAAATAAAGAGGAGAACGGTATTTTAATTAAAGGGTTGAAAGATTGTCTAAAATATTTTTAGTTAGTAAAATACATATTTATTAAAATTATTTATAGAAATTTTAAATAAAGCTAAAAGAGGAAAAGAAGATGATAAAATTTGATAAATTCACTATAAAAGCCCAAGAGGCAATTGGTGAAGCTCAACAGATAGCTAGTAATTATAATCATCAAGAGATAAAGGGAGAACACCTTTTATTATCTTTGATCAGTCAGAAAGAGGGTGTTGTTCCATCTATTTTGCAAAAGTTAGAAGTGAACCCTGAAGAAGTTAAAGCCGATTTAGAAAATATGTTGGCAAAAATTCCCCAGATATATGGTGGTGCTGGAGGGCAACAATATATGGGGAATGAACTTAATGAGGTATTTAATATAGCTTTACAAGAAGCAGATAAAGTAAAAGATGAATTTATCAGCACAGAACATCTATTACTTGCTCTAGTTGAGTCAGAAGGTACTAAAGTAAAAAAATTTTTAATAGAAAAAGGAATTAATAAAGATAAAATCTATCAGGCTTTGGTAAATATCCGAGGAAGCCAACGGATAACTGATCAAAATCCAGAAGAAAAATACCAAGCTTTAGAAAGGTATGCTCGTGATCTGACAGAGTTAGCAAAAAGAGGAAAACTTGATCCAGTAATTGGTCGAGATGATGAAATTCGAAAGGTTATGCAAGTGCTTTCCCGACGTACTAAAAATAATCCTGTTTTAATTGGTGAACCAGGGGTAGGTAAAACAGCAATTGCTGAGGGTTTGGCTCAGAGAATTGTAAGCGGAGATGTTCCAGAAGGGTTAAAGAACAAAAGAATACTAGTTTTAGATATTAGTTCAATGGTCGCTGGTTCAAAGTATAGAGGAGAATTTGAAGATCGTTTGAAAGCTGTTTTAAAGGAGATTGAACAAGCTAAAGGTGAAATAATTGTATTTATAGATGAACTCCATACTTTAGTGGGGGCTGGAGCTGCAGAGGGGGCCATAGATGCTTCTAATATGTTAAAACCGGCTTTAGCTCGTGGTGAATTACATTGTATTGGTGCTACAACTTTAAGGGAATATAAAAAATATATTGAAAAAGACGCAGCTTTAGAACGGAGATTTCAACCTGTACTGGTAAGAGAGCCTTCGGAAGAAGATACTATTGCAATCTTAAGGGGATTGAAAGAAAAATATGAAGTACATCATGGGGTAAGAATAAAGGATTCTGCTTTAGTTGCAGCAGCTATCCTATCTAATAGGTATATTTCAGATAGATTCTTGCCTGATAAAGCAATTGATTTAATAGACGAAGCTTCTTCTCGATTAAGAATGGAAATCGATAGTATGCCTGTGGAGATAGATGAGGTAGAAAGAAAGATTATTCAATTAGAGATAGAAAAACAGGCTTTAAAGAAAGAAAAAGACTCTATTTCTAAAGAACGGTTAGATAAAATAGAAAAAGAGTTAAGTACTCTAAAAGAAAAAAGAGATAGCATGAAGTTAAAATGGAAGAATGAGAAAGATGCTATACAGAGAATTCAAAAGATAAAAAGTGAAATTGAAAAGATTAAAACAGAAGCTGAAAAAGAGGAGAGAAATGCTAATCTTGATCGAGTAGCAGAATTAAAATATGGTATGCTACCTCAACTGCAAAAGGATTTAGAAAGAGAGAATAAAAAGTTAGTATCTTTACAGAAAAATCAAAAAATGCTTAAAGAGGAAGTAGACGAAGAGGATATTACTGGTATTGTTTCGAAATGGACTGGTATACCAGTTGGCCGTTTAATGGAGGAGGAGACCAATAAATTAGTGAAAATGGATGATACACTTAAAAAGAGAGTGATAGGTCAAGATGAAGCAATTAGATTGGTTTCTAACGCGATAAGAAGATCCAGAGTAGGTATATCCGATCCAAATAGACCAGTAGGTTCTTTTATCTTTATGGGTCCAACCGGGGTTGGTAAAACTGAGCTTGCTCGAAGTTTAGCTGAATTTTTGTTTAATGATGAAAATGCTTTAGTACGAATCGATATGTCTGAATATATGGAAAGACATAGCGTAGCTCGACTTATTGGAGCTCCCCCCGGTTATGTAGGATACGAAGAAGGTGGACAACTTACTGAGATTGTCAGGCGTCGACCTTATTCGGTAATTCTATTTGATGAAATTGAGAAAGCCCATCAAGATGTCTTTAATATTCTTTTACAGATTTTGGATAATGGTCGATTAACTGACGGGCAGGGCAGGGTAGTAAATTTTAAAAATTCTATCTTGATAATGACTTCTAATATCGGAAGTCAATGGATATATGAAATGAATGGTAATAATAGAGAAATAATAATGCAAAAAGTAAATGATTCACTCCGAGAACATTTTAAACCAGAATTTTTAAATAGAATTGATGAGATAATTGTTTTTAATAATTTAGACAAAGAACAGATTATTAAAATTGTGGATATTCAGATAGATATTTTAATGAAGAGATTACTGAGCAAAAAGATTGATTTAGAAATTAATCCAAAAGTAAAGGAATTTTTAGCTAATAAGGGGTATGACCCTCATTATGGTGCTCGACCATTAAAGAGAATTATTCAAAGATATATTCAAGACCCCTTAGCTTTACAGATTTTGGAAGGGATTTTTAAAGAAGGGGATAAATTAGAAACTGATTTGAACGAAAAAAATGAGAAAATTATTTTTAAAAAATTGTAAATTTGATATTAGTTAGCTAGTTGCAAATTAGTATATCGTATATCGTAAAGAAAACAGAAGTCAGAACATAGGAGACAGAAGTAGGGGCTTGATTTATCAAGCCCGCAAGAAAGATTATAGAAATTATTCGGGTCGAATAAATTCGACCCTTACGCCAAAAAATACCAAAAAGTTTTGAATTTTGAATTATGGTTTTTCGCTTTTCGTTTTTACCTTTTAGCTTACTATACACTATTTACTATGGATTAAGTATCTTTTCTTCAAATATAAGAAAATTAATTAAAAAATAGTTTATTTATCTTACTAAGGAAGATCTGTATAGTAAATATTTATTCGAGACACTCCACAATCAATTTCCATATCTAATTTAAATTCCGCGGTATTATAATTATTAGAGATATATTTACCATTCAATTTAATAAAGTCATCCAGATTTTTTTTAGCGATTCCCGAATCAATGCTTACAGTTGCTCCTACGTTTTTAGGTATGGCAATATCAATATTAGATACTCCCGTCTTAATAATTATTTTAGAATCATATTTAGGAAGAACCAAGTTAATATTGCTTGCCCCGCTATCTATAAAAAGTTTTTCTACTTTAAAACCTGATAAGTTGCAATCCGTATTAATAGCCCCTGTTTTAATAGATAAATCATATATTATTCCATTGTTTAATTTTAATTGCCAGTCATTTTTAATGTTATTGGAAATTCTACTTTTTAGTACTGGCGAGTGATAGATAAGGATATGGGCTTCTTTTTGAATATGGGAGAATTTTTCAAAAGGTTCAAATTCTTTATATCGATATTGAGAAATACATTCATAAAGTAGGGGGGTAGGTTCGTTTAGGGTAAGTGTACCCACGTCAAATTTTAATTCAATTGAAGCTTTTTCAATTTCAAGATATTCTTTAGCTTTTGGGACTACTTCTGCTTCTTGGTCTAATTTAATTTCTGGAGTTATTTCAGTCTCTGAGGGTATTTCAACTTCTGTATCTACTTCAGTTTCAGGAGTTTTTTCAATTTCTATAACTATTTCTCGACTTAGGGTTTTTACTTCCTGTACTATTTCTCCTTCAAAATTAATTCCCATATAACTTGCGCCAACTCCTAAAATAATTCCCAGGAATATAATTAGTGGTCCCGTAAAGGAAAGACCCTTTCCTCTGAAGAGTAAAGATAAACCCAAACTTACTAAAAGCAGAGGCCAGAGTTTTAATATATTTGACCACACAGACCATTCTAAAATGTCTAAAGTATTTGCTAAGAATATTATTCCAATAAGTATTAGAGTCAAACCTTTAATTATTTTATTTACTTTCATTTTTTTCACCTCAATTTATTTTAATAGTTTAGTATATCGTATCGCGTATTGCGTGAGGAAAATCAGGTTTTTAATTATCCGATATCAGTTTATTAAGATTTCTGTCATTGCGAGCGAGAGAAGCGAGCGTGGCAATCTCTTTGTTAATCTAAAAAGTAAAAACGAAAAGCGAAAAAACTATAACTTAAAATTCAAAACTTTTTCTAGCGTATAGTAATTTAGAATCGTATATTGTGTACTAGTTGCCCAGTTACCCTGTTCACTGGTTTATCAGTTTACCAGTTGCTTTAAGATGAAATCTTCTCCAACTTCCATCTCTTATTTTTTTAACTAAATACTAAATACTATATACTCGATACGTGATACTATTCTAATCTTTTTTAGTAAGATTAGACCAGGAATTAGCAATTAAAAGATCTATTAATCTTTGTTGGTCGGATAAGTATTCAGGATTTAGACTTAAGGCAATTTCTCCTTCTCTTACGGCATTCTCATAATCTTGACTGCGGTAATAAGATAAGCCTAATTTATAATGTGCTTCAGAAAGAATATAATTTGAATCCGCTAATTGAAGGGCGAGCTCATAGTTTTTATAAGCTTTTTGGAGTTCTCCTGCATTATAGTGCATATCTCCTATTTCAATAAAGGCTTGGGCAAAATTATCAAAAGTAAAATCTTCAATATATAGGGGATAAAATGTCTGGGCTAATACTTTTTCCATTATTGCTTGTTCATATTCTTTACCTTTTAGATTAATAATTCCCAATCGGTAATAGGCTATAGCTATTGATCGTTTATCTTCACTAAATTGAGTAGCTTTATTATAGGCAGATACAGCTTGATCAATATTTCCTCTACTACTATAGTAGTCACCCAAATTTAAGTAACAGGCTGCATTGGTTTTATAAGCCAGAAAATTATCTAAGAGATAAGGACTTGGTTTAAGTTTGCCTAATTTTATATATGTTTCTGTAGCTTCAATGAATTGGTCGTTATCCTGATAGAGCTGGGCTAATTCAGAGATAATTTTATCGTTTTGGGGAATAAGTTCTGCAACTTTTTCGTATTCATTTATGGCTAAGTCATATTCGAGTGTTTCCTTATGTATCTTGCCTTTTACATAACAGGCAAAGGCATTATTCGGGTCATCGATAATAATTCGGGATAATTTAGTAAGAGCTAATTCCTTTTCCCCCATTTTATATAAAGCATAACTTTGATTTATCTTAGCTAATATATTCGTTTCCTCTAAATTTAAGGCTTTTTCGTATTCTTTTTCTGCTGATTCATACAACTCTAATGAACAATAAAAATTACCCATATTAATATAAGTGAAGATATCAGGTTTTGCTTTTTTGCCTTCAATAATTTCTTGTAGTAATTTTTCAGTCTCAGGACTGGCAAAAACATTGGCGACCAGGAAGATTAATAGGGATATTAAAAGAAATATAAAAATTATTTTTGTTTTTTTTCTGTCCATAACTACCATCCTTTCTTTTTTGATATTATACAACTACAAGATTGTCAGGAGAGTAAACTCCCCTGAAACCCCTGTGCCTTTGGTTATTTCTTCTCGGTTTTATACAATACCTTTCCTGACAATCTTGTTAAAATCTATTCCTTATTTAAGGTATAGAAATTATGGAAATTTCTATACCTTCAGATACGATTAAGCAATTCTCTAAAGAATTTTTACTTAATATTTATATATTCAACATTATTTTTAAAAATCCTCTTTTTTAGATGAAAAATTTTATTTTGATGTATTTTTATTTTCTTTCAATTTCAAATTCTTTCAGTTTAGTAGCAAATTTACCCAATTTTTCATTAACTAAATAGTTTACTGTATTTTTTTCAAAAGTTTCGTCTTCTTTTCTTTCCCCAGCTTTTGCCCCAGTTAATATTTCAATACCTTGGTCAATGGTTTCTACCTGGTAAATGTGGAATTTTCCTTCTTTTATTGCTTCTACTACATCTTTTCGCAGCATTAAATCTGAAATATTAAGAGTAGGTATCATAACCCCCTGGGTTCCAGTAAGTCCTTTTGCCTTGCATACATCATAAAAACCTTCAATCTTCTGATTTACTCCGCCGATAGGTTGAATTTCTCCATTTTGATTAATTGAGCCAGTTACTGCTAGGTCTTGTCTTAGAGGTAAATCAGCCAAACTGGAAAGTAAGGCATAAACTTCTGTAGAAGAGGCACTATCTCCTTCTACACCACTATAAGATTGTTCAAAGCAGATACTAGCACTTACAGTTAAGGGTTTATCCTGGGCATATTTTGCCCTAAGATAACCGCTTAAGATAAGCACTCCTTTATTATGAGTTTTACCACTCAAATCAGCTTCCCTTTCAATATTTATTATTCCTGCTCTTCCCATAGAAGTTTTTGCAGTTATGCGGGTAGGTTTGCCAAAGGAATATTCTCCTAAATCATATAGAGATAGACCATTTACCTGTCCAATTGCCATTCCTTTACAGTCAATCATTATAGTTCCTTCTTCTATCATTTCCTGAATCTTTTCTTCTATTAATCGAAGTCGTTCAATCTTTTCCGTGATGGCTTTGTCTACATATTTTTCGCTAACTACAGAACTATTTTCTTCTTTAGCCCAATAATTGGCCTCTCTTAAGACATCTACTAAATTATTAAATTGAGTAGATAATTTATTTTGCCTACCGGCTAAACGAATAGCATATTCGATAACCATTGCTAAACCACTTTTATCAAACGGTCTTAATTTTTCCCTCTGACATATATTTTGGATAAAACAGGCATATTGGTAAATACTATTATTGTCTTTTTTAGTTACAGAATCAAAGTCAGCTCTGACCTTGAAAATCTTTTTGAAATCTTCATCATATGAATAGAGAAGATAATAAAGAAAAGGATCGCCAATCATAATGACTTTAGTGTCGCATTCTATTGGTTCAGGTTTTAATGCAGAAGTGGTAAACATATAAAAGGGATCATAGGTTTGAGTTATTATTTTTCTATTTAATAAGGTTCTTTTTAATGCTGGCCAAACTCCTGGTTCAATTAAGGTATCTAAAGCATTCAGTACTAAAAATCCTCCATTAGCCCTCAGAAGTGAGCCTGCTTTAATCTTGGTGAAATCTGTTACCCAGTGTCCATATTTATCTAAGGCTCTTTCAATCGTGCCAAACAAGTTTTTATAAGAAGGAGTTGTTTCAATAATTACTGGCGAACTCTTTGTTTCAGAATTATCCACAAGTACATTTACTTCGTAATCCTTAAAGTCGTCTTTTGGAGGGAGAATAACCAGTCCTGGAATAGCAGGGGTTTCTTTTTCTTTCTTCCCCTGAAATCTTTCTATGTTATTTAATATACTTTCTTTTATTTCATCAAAGTATAGATTTATTTTTTTGTTTTTATATTTTTCCTCTAATTCAGAAATCAATTCTTCTACCATAGGCAAAACCATTTTATAGTCTAGGGAAGATAATTTTTGGTATAGATCTTTTTCAATATTGCTGATTTCTTTGGAGATTTCGCTTAGCTGGGAAGATAATTCATTATATTTCTTTTGAATTATCTTAAAATCTTTTTCGGAGAATTGTTTCGATTCTACCATCGATTCTAATTTATCTAAATTTATTGGTTTCCCGGTAATTATGGGCAGGATTTCTGGTTTAGTATATATTCCCATTTGAATTTGAACTAAGGTAAAATTTTCTTTGTTTACTCTTTTTTCAAATTTTTTTACCATCTCTTTTTGTTTATTTTTTAAATCTTCTATAATAGATTTTTTATTAGCTTGATATCTTTTACTTTCAAAGATAAGAGGAATTTTTTTTCTTAAAGAGGAAATCAAATTTTCCATATCTTTTTTAAGCAATTTTCCCTGGCCAGCAGGTAGATTTATTGCTTGAGGCATGTCTGGATTTTTAAAATTGTTAACATAACATTTATCATCAAATTCTACGCCCTCCCTCTTTCTCCCTTCCAATAACATTTTAATAGTAGTGCTCCTTCCAGTTCCTGCTTTACCAGTGACAAACAAGTTATATCCTAAATATTCCATTTCTAAACCTAATTTTGTTGCCTTTAGAGCTCGTTCTTGACCCAATATCTTTTTACCTGGCTTTAGGTCATCGGTAGTTTTAATATTTAAGTTGCTTAGATCACATTTCCATCTTAATTTTTCTATGGGAACTTCTTCGTAATTTGCATTTTTTGTAACCATTAAATATTTCGCCTCTTAAATCTATAATTTTTTAATTTAAGAAATAAAGAACTTTCCTTTTATATATCATATATTTTCTTTTTTTAAAAGTAAATTTATCTTTTTTTATTAAAATATTTTATAATTTATTATTTGATAGTGAATAGTAATTAGTATCGCGTATTGCGTAAAGAAAATCAGTTTTCAGTTATCGATTACCAGTTTATTAAAATTTCTGTCATTGCGAGCTCTGATTTATCGGAGCGTGGTAATCTCTTTGTTAAGATAAAAACTTAAAGTAAAAAGTGAAAAACCATAATTAAAAAGAAGGATTTTTAATTATTTTGTCGAATAATCTAATTACTAGGTAGAGTAGTAATTTTATATTAATTTTCATTCTAAGATATTTTAAATTCATTTAAAAGAGAGAGGTGACTTGCTGGTGAAAATTACCCATATACTTGCCCAGAATATTGTAGATAAAACTATGAGTATTTTGGGAAAAAATATTAATATTATGAATGAAAATGGAGTAATTATTGGTTCTGGTGATAAAAGTCGCTTAAATCAGTTTCATGAAGGAGCAGCTCAGGTAATTAAAGAAGGGAAAAAGTTGGAAATTTATTCAGAAGATATAAACCATTTAGTCGGGTCTAAGCCCGGAATTAATCTTCCTATAGAACATAATAATAAAATTATTGGAGTAGTAGGTATTACCGGTGAACCCAATGAAGTTACTCCTTTTGGTGAAGTAATAAAAATGACTGTGGAAATGATGTTACAACAAGAATTTTTATTAAAGGAATTGCAATTAGAGAAACAGGCGCGGGAGAATTTTATCCACGATTTAATTTCAGGAAGGGTAGGAAATGATCCAGATCTATTTGCAACTCGAGGGCAAATTGTAGGATACAACGTTCTAATCCCGCGCATGGCTTTAGTTATAGATATCTACCAATTTAAAAAGACTGCCAAAAAGAGTTTGCAGACTTTCAAAGGGATGAAAGAAGGAGAGATATATTTACAAAGATTAAAGAATGATGTGTTAAAAACTATTCAAGGAATATTTGCTAATGCCCCACAGGAGATCGTATCTTATACAGGAGGGGATAGATTTGTAGTTTTGAAAACCATTGATCTAAAAGATTCGGATGAAATAGTGAGAAAAAAAATATTTATAATTGGAGAAAAAATAAAAAATATCATTTCTCAAAAGATAAAATTTAAAGTTACTATTGGAATCGGGGGATATCGTGAAGGTATTCGGGGCTTAAGTAAATCTTTTAAAGAAGCTACCCAGGCATTAGATGTAGGTAGTCGGCTGTTGGGAGCTGGTGATATTTATCACATTGATAACCTCGGGATAGGTAGATTATTAGCTGAGATAAAGGAAGAAAGTCAGAAAGAATTCATTGAAAAAACTATTTATTCTACAAAGAGTAGTAAAGAGAAGAAGATAAATGAATTTTTATTAGAAACTTTACAGGGTTTTTTTGATAATAATTTAAGTATTACTCAAACTGCTAAGGCTTTATTTATTCATCGTAATACTTTGTTGTATCGATTAGAACGTGTTAAGAAAATAACTGGTTTAGACCCTAAGAAATTTGATGATGCTGTGCAACTGAGAGTAGCTTTAAAGATGAAGATATATCAAGATGGTGAGAAGACTAAATAATCATAAATGACATCCATTATCAAATTTATTAATTGCAGAATATTTTAAGGTATAGGAATTTCAATAATTCCTATACCTTAAATAAGGAATATGATTTATTATTATGAAGAATATTAAAGACAAGATATTCAAGGGTGTAATAAATATTGAGGTAAAGGCGAATTAAGGGGTTTTCAAGGGGAAAGAATTTCCCCTTGAATATCTTGAGTGTTGCGTTGTATGAAAATAGTGGTATTTTAGAAACAGTGTCTTTAATAAATCGTACAAAATATATAAAAAAAAGTTAATAAAAAGCATATTATTTGTACTTATATACAAAGGAAATATTCCCTATAATGTCGTATAGTATTAATACTAAGTGGAATATAAATATATATTAATAATTGAGGTATATACAAGGCAATGAAAATAGTAATAGCTCCAGATTCATTTAAAGGTAGTTTAACAGCCATAGAAGTATCCGATGCAATTGAAAAAGGGATAAGAGAAGTTTTCCCTGAAGCTGAAATTATAAAAATTCCTATGGCCGATGGTGGAGAGGGAACAGTTGAATGTTTAGTTAATGCCACCAGAGGAGAAATTTTAAGAGAGAGAGTTACAGGCCCTTTAGGAGATGAAGTTTCAGCTCATTACGGTATTTTAGGAGATAAGAAGACTGCAGTTATTGAGATGGCCGCAGCCTCAGGGTTAACTTTAGTTCCAGAGGGCAAAAGAAATCCCTTAATAACCACTACTTATGGGACAGGTCAATTAATTGAAGCTGCCTTAGACCAGGGGTGTCGAAAGATGATAATTGGGATTGGGGGAAGTGCCACCAACGATGGGGGGGCAGGCATGCTTCAG
>Ga0172365_10002684_pt1 | contig 13169 bp, 13 predicted proteins | sample LakKivSesite48cm_FD_114535 | JGI IMG/M metagenome (GOLD analysis project Ga0172365, IMG submission 114535) | Sediment microbial communities from Lake Kivu, Rwanda - Sediment site 48cm | ecosystem: Environmental > Aquatic > Freshwater > Lake > Sediment | place: Rwanda: Western Province, Lake...
AAAGAGGGACTACCGATTGGGCTACAAATTCTTGCTAATCATTTTGAGGAGGAGAAAATTTTTCAGCTGGCATACGCGTATGAGCAAAACACAGATTGGCACAAGAGAAAGCCGAAATTGTCATAATCAGGTAAGGAAAGATGGAATACGAGACAGTAATCGGACTTGAGGTTCACGCTCAGTTATTGACTGAGTCAAAAATTTTCTGCTCCTGCTCCACCAAGTTCGGAGCAGAGCCTAATACTCAGGTCTGTCCAGTATGTTTAGGAATGCCCGGGGTTTTGCCAGTGCTTAATAAAAAGGTGGTGGAGTTTGCGCTTAAGACCGCATTAGCGCTTAATTGCCAGATTGCGAAAAGGAGCATTTTTGCGAGGAAGAATTATTTTTATCCGGACCTCCCCAAGGGGTATCAGATTTCTCAATATGAAAAGCCCTTAGCGGAAAATGGCTGGATAGAGATTGAGCTAAATGGCGCAAAGAAAAAAATCAGCATTATCCGGATTCATATGGAGGAGGATGCCGGGAAGTTGGTTCATTCTGAGGATTTTGCCAGAGCTGAATATAGTTATGTGGATTATAACCGCACCGGGGTGCCACTAATGGAGATTGTTAGCGCGCCGGATTTAAGAACCCCGGAAGACGCAGGCGAATATATGAGGCAGTTAAGGAATATCCTGGTTTATTTAGGAGTATGTGATGGCAATATGCAGGAAGGGTCTTTAAGGTGTGACGCTAATGTCTCGGTCCGGCCAAAAGGCTCAATGCAATTTGGCACCAGAGCCGAGCTCAAGAATATGAACTCGTTTCGGAATATCCAGCGCGCTCTTGCTTATGAGATAGAACGGCAGATAAAGATAATTAAAAGTGGCGGGGAGGTGGTCCAGGAGACCCGGCTCTGGGATGAGGCTAATGGAAAAACCATTGGTATGCGAGGCAAAGAAGAGGCGCATGATTACCGGTATTTTCCGGACCCAGATTTAATTCCAATTGAGGTAAATGAAAACTGGATTCTGGAAGTGAAAAATAGTCTTCCTGAGCTTCCGACCCAGAAAAAGGAGCGATTTATCTCGGAGTTCGGGATAACTGAATCTGAGGCAGGGAACTTAACCCAAGATAAAGAGCTTTCAGACTATTTTGAGTCAGTGGTCAAAAATCGCGCTCCTGCTAAATGGGCAAGCAATTGGATTATGAACGAGCTTTTAAGGGAGTTGAACGCAGAGGAAAGAAGCGCCAAAAATTGTCCCGTGGCTCCAGAGAAATTGGCAAGGCTTTATCAATTGATTGAAAAAGGCGCAATCAGTCAGAAAATCGCGAAAGCAGTGTTCATAGAGATGTATCAGACCGGAAAGGAGCCAGACCAGGTGGTCAAAGAAAAGGGTTTGGAGCAGGTGAGCGATGATGCAGAGATTAGAAAGGTAGTGGTGGATGTGGTTCAAGACAATCCCAAAGAGGTCGCTGAGTATTTGGCGGGCAAGGATAAGCTGTTCGGATTTTTTGTTGGACAGGTGATGAAAAAAACTAAAGGCAAGGCTAATCCCCAATTGGTTAACCAATTGCTTAAAGAGCGCTTGACTAAACTCAAGGAGGGAAAATGAAAAAGTCTTCTAAGATAATCTTGGGCATAACGGTTTTTATGGTTTTGATTTTGGGGATTCTGATTATAATCCCGTTTGTGATAGATGTTGAAAAATTTCTCCCCCAGATTGAATCTTTAGCGAAAAAAACTTTGGGACGGGAAGTAAAAATTGAAGGGATTAAGCTCTCAGTTCTTAAGGGACTGGAAATCAAGCTGAACGGGATTGAGATTGCCAATCAAGAGGGATTTGCTCAAGAGCCTTTTGTGGAGGTGAGCGAGGTTTCTGCTCGGATTGGGATTACTGCATTGGCTCAAAACCAGATTGATATAAAAAGAATCTCCTTAATCAAGCCCATAATCCGAATGGAAAGAAATCAAGCGGGTGAGCTGAGCATCTCAGATTTAAAGAAAAAGGAGCCAGAACCTGCTCCAGCTCCCAGTCCGGAGAAAAAGCCCGCAGGATTAGAGATTGCAGGCAGAAAGGTAGAGATTGGCGCTCTGGAAATCAAGCAAGCGAGATTGATTTTTACCGATTATAAAGACCAGCCACAAAAGCCTTCTACCCTGGAATTAAATAATTTTAACCTGCTTTTAGAAAACATTTCTCAAGATAAGCCGATTTCTATAGAATCAAGTTTTTGCTTAGGAGAAGATGGTGATAAGAAGAATTTTTCAATACAAGGCAAGCTCGGGCCTTTAGGAGAAAAAATAGAGCCAAAGAATATCCCGGTGGACCTGGCGCTTGAGCTTTCCCAGTTGGATTTTGGTCTCTTGGCAGGCTATCTTTCAGATGCTCTTCCGCTTAAAATTTTGACCGGAATCGCTTCTGGGGAGATTATTGCCAAAGGCGGATATGATAATCTTGCCTTGAGCACTAATCTGAATATCACGGATTTAAGTTTTCAGGATAAGGGCGAGACCTGGGAGCAAAGCCCCAAAACCCAGCTCAGCTTGATTTCTCAAATCAGTCTTACCTTAGCGGATAAGCTCTATCAGATAAAAAAAGCCGACTTGACATTAGGCAAAAGCCAGCTTGGACTCATCGGCGAGATGAAAGGCGATAAATATAGATTTGAAATCAATCAAGCTAAATTAGAGATGGGAGATTTAAGCCAGCTGGTCTATCCCTTAAAAAAACTTCTTTCCGAGAAGAAGGCCTCAATTTCTGGTTATTCCTTGCTTTCTCTTAAAATTGAAAAAGCCTCCCCATTATCCTTCCAGACCAGCCTGGATTTGAAAGATACCAACTTAGCCTGGCCCGGACTTTTGAAAAAGGCGGGTGGAGAAAAATTATTGATGAGCCTGAAAGGAAAAGGCGATGAGAAAGGATATTTATTTGAAAATATAGCGCTTGGTTTGGCTGGCGCAGAGATTGATGGCGCAGGCTCAATTTCTCAAGATAAGAATATCAATTTATCAGTTGTCGGGAATGAGGTAGCCATTTCTGAGCTTAAGAAAATAGTGGAGCCGATTGCAAAATATGGCTTGGATGGAAAGATGAATTTGAAAGCCAGACTTTATGGACCTTTATCTCAAACCGAGAACTTAGGGTTAAAGATAGATAATCTCGCGGTTAAGGGCACAGAGATGGATTTTGCGCTCCAGGGTTCAGTTGAGAACTTTTCTGCGCCCAGAGTTCGGTTTAATCTGGAAGGCAATGAGCTTAACCTTGACCGGTTAATGCCTGCGGAGCAAAAACCCCAACCCACAACCCCTCCTCAAGCAAAAGAAGGCTCAAGCTCGCTCAATGCTCTGGATGTAGAGGGTAAGCTCAATCTAAAAAAACTTTTGGTCAAGGGCTATAACGCAGAAAATGTCAGAGCCAATTTAACTATGAAAAAAGGCGTATTAATGCTGGATGACACCAATGTTAATATGTTCAAGGGAAAAATCAGCGGACCGGTTAAAGTGGATTTAGGCTCAAAAAAGACCTCTTTTCAGACCAATATCAATGTTTCCAGCATTGAATTGCCAGAGCCGTTCAAAACTATGACCGCGCTGGCAAATGCTATTTTTGGGAAGGTGGACGGGAATATCAATCTTTCTGGAACTGGCGCCGGCTGGGAGGAGCTGAAGAACACTTTAAATGGCAAAGGTAAAATTATGGTCAATAACGGAAGCCTGAAGACCGTGGATATGACCGGCAGTTTAGTGAATGGCTGGACCAAGACCGAGCAGTTTCGGAATTTTATGAAAACTGGTTTAGGTGAAAAGGATTATCAAATTCTGGATGAGACCCCATTTACCAAGGCGCAGTTAGAATTCGCGATAAATCAGGGTGAGGTGGAGATAACTAATCTGGAGATGGGGACAAAGCAGGGTGAGCTCAGCGCCAAGGGTAAATTTGACTTCAATTACCAGGTGAAATTTAAAGGCGTGCTTACTCTGAGCGAGTCCGATAGTAACGAGTTGGCTAAAAAATTGGGAATTGGTCCAGACGGGAAACGATATTTTTTCAAAAACGGAAAATATCTTTATCTGCCTTTTGAATTAAAGGGAAAATTTCCCAAGCCTCAAGTCAATTTAGATACTGAGGAATATGGAAAAATAGTCGCGGAGAATTTGAAAGCTATGGCGCAACAGGAGATAGAGAAGCAGACCGACCAGTTGAAAAAAGAGGTGGAAAAAAAGGTTGATGACTGGCTCAAGCAGTTCAAGCCCTAATTTTAAAGTTTTCACTTGAACATTTTTTTCAGGATGGTATATTATTTATAGAATCCATAAAGGGGAGAGGAAAAATGATTGAATGGGATGAAATCAAATGGGGGAGAGCCATTGGAGTTATTATTCTGGCATTGGTAATTATTGGGGGTGCAATTTTTGTGGTGAATGATTATGTTATTTCTAATCAGCTCAAGGCTAAGTTAGAGGCTCAGCTGGAAGACTTGAGCAATTTTTATGCAACCTATAAACCGCCCAGCGCCAAAGACCTGGAGCGAATGCAGGCTCAAATTGAGGATTTTAAAAAAGAATTAGCTAAGCTCCGTCCTCGTTTAGAGACCACATTAGACCTTGCCAGCCTGGAGAATAAAATCCGGGAGAGGGCTAACTGGAGCGGGGTGAGAATTGATGAGCTAAATTTTTTGCCAGAGACCACAGAGGGCTTTCTCACAATATATCCAGTGTCTATTCAGGTATCAGGATTAAATACCCAGTTAAGCAGGTTTATGATGGAGATTGATAACTTGGGGCTTGCCAAGCGCGCGCCAGAAGCCCCTGCCATCTCCGGCAACACAATAAAAATAAATTACCAGTTTTTAGCCTTTGACCTGGAGGACTGGAATAAATCTTATAGCTGTAATTTAGGGGTCAAGCCTCCACGCCTGGAGAATGTCAATATCAACCGCGTGAGAATTTTTAAGAATAATTTGCCAGAGCTTGAGCAAAAAGTGGAGCTTCAAAAGGCAAAGTTATCTGACGCCCAAAAAGCTCTGGACAAGGAATGTGAAATCCAGAGAGAGATTTCCGCCTACCAGGAGAGAATCAAAGTAAGTAAAAAATTGGCTAAATAATTCCTTGCTATGCAGAGGTTGGTCAAAGGTTGGCTACATAACCCCGGCAGGCATTGCGCTTCTACTGTGCTTAGCGATTTAACCCATTTTTATGAATTGAACCTGAGTGAGCCAATCTGTTTTGGATTAGGCGCGGGCTTGGGATTTTTTTATCTGGAAAGCGAACAAATCTCTCCTTCTCGGATGATTTTGACCCGAGCTCAAAATCTGGAGGGGAATTTTTTTCATAATTTAGGGTTAGAATTTGAATGGAGAACAGAGCCCGACCCAGAGCAGGGCTGGCTCAAGACAAAAAATTGGATTGACCAGGAAGTGCCAGTGATGCTCAGAGCGGATATTTTTTATCTGGATTATTACCACTCCAAGACCCATTTTCCCGGACATATCATCTGCCTCTGGGGATATGACCTGGAAAAAGGTCTTGCCTATGTCGCGGATACTGGATACCCTGGCTTAATAGAGCTTTCGCTTGATTCTCTGAGAAAAGCCAGATATGGCGAAATGCCCTTCTTCAGTATCAAGGGAGATTATTTCCCAGTGGCTCTTCCTGCCAAGCTGGATGGCTTGGAAGAGAAAATGGATAATGCCATAATCAGCCAGGCTGAGGATTTAAAGCAATCAGCTCCCGGGGGATTTTTCTGGAGCGGATATTCTGCGCTGAAGGAGACCGCCCAGCGGATTGAGCAATGGCAGGACGCAAAAGATAAGAGCTGGTGCTTTAGATGGGCTTATCAAATTATAGAAAAGAGAGGAACTGGAGGAGGCGCTTTTCGGAAGATTTATGGAGAATTTTTGAAAGAAATTTCTCAAAATTATCCAGCATCGGCAAAATGGATTGATTATCAGGAGATGCAAGCAATGGGCGAAAAATGGACCGAGCTTGCTATGCTCTTAAAACAACTCAGCGAGCAGGAAAAATTAGACCAAGCGCTTCTAAAAAAGGCGAGCAAAATTTTCTCAGAACTGGCGGAAAGAGAGCAAAAATTTTTTGAAACCATCCGTAAAAAATTAGAGAGATGAATCAGAAAAAAAGAAACTCCCGAGAAAATTTGGTGAATTTATCTAAACAAGAAACTTGACTATTGAGCATAAAGCAGAGAGAATAATTAAAGAGGGTAAGAAATATGGCATTTACCAAAGAATTATTTGATAAATTACCGCCTGAACTTAAAAAAGAAGTTGAAGATTATATAGAATTTTTACTTAACAGGCGAGCAAAAAAACCAGGGAAAAAACTTAGCCAGAGCTGGGCAGAGGGGTTGAAGGAATTTAAAGACCAGTTTACTTCTTTGGAATTGCAGAAAAAAACCTTAGAATGGCGTGGGGATTAAATTTTAGCAATGTTCCTTTTGGACACCAACATCTAGCTGGAAAGACTGCTTGGACAAAAAAGGTCAGAAGAAGTTAACCAATTTCTTTCCCGTATTCCCAGTGAGAAAATTTTTATCACGGATTTTTCTTTTCATTCTATTTCTATTGCTTTACTACGCTTAAATAAACCAAAATTGCTAAAAGAATTTGTCCAAGACCTTTTTGTAGAAGGTTCGGTTGAATTGGTTCATTTAGGACCAGAAGATACTGATAGGATTATAGAGGTTTATGAACAATTTGGATTAGATTATGATGACGCTTATCAATATGTATCCGCAGAAAAACTTAATCTGGAATTGGTGAGTTTTGATACGGATTTCAATAAAACCCCAAAGAGTAAAAAATCGCCCGGAGAAATTATTTAATCTATTGCTTCCGGTCTAAACCAAATATCTGCTCTGCGTTTTCAGTGGTCTTTTCTGCGACTTTTTCAAAAGCAATACCCTTAATCTCAGCGATTTTTTGCGCAACCAATTTTACATAAGCAGGCTCGTTCCGCTTTCCCCGAAAAGGCTCTGGCGCTAAAAACGGGCAATCAGTCTCAATCAAAAGATGGTCCAAACCAATCTCCCTCACGACCAGAGCTAATTTCTGCGCTTTTTTGAAGGTAATCACTCCGGGGATAGAGATATAAAATCCAAGCCGAACCAATTCTTTTGCTAAATCCGCGCTTCCAGAATAACAATGCATCAACCCGCGCTTAATTTTCATCTCTTTAAGGATATTCATAGTCTCGCCTAATGCGTTTCTGGAATGGATAATCACTGGCAGGTCCAGCTCCAGCGCTATCTCAAGCTGTTCCCGGAAGGCCTTTTCCTGAATCTCTTTGGGAGAGTATTCTTTGGCAAAATCCAAGCCGATTTCTCCAATTGCAACCTGTCTGGGCTTTTGCCCAAGGTGAATGAGCTCATCAGAGATTTCTGAATTCCAGATTTTGGCGTCGTGAGGATGAATCCCGACTGTGGAATAAATAAAATCATTTTCCGCTGAGAGCGCTAAGCTCCGATGTGCGCTATTTAAAGCATCACCTGCGCCAATGCAAATTATCTTATGCACGCCAGCGGTTTTCGCCCGGTCAAGCGCCTCTGCTCGGTCCTGGTCAAAATCCTGAAAATCTAAATGAGCGTGGCTATCCACTAACATTTTTCATTCTCAAATTTATTCCACTCTGGGAAATAATGGCTCTGCCTTTTGAATCAATCCCTTGGGCTTGAAAAGCGCAAGTGCTAAATTCTCATTCAAAGGCTTAGCAAAAATTCCATCATCCAATTTTAGCTCTGTCCAGATTTTTTCAGCAGAACCCGGCATAAAGGACCAGGTCAAAAGCGCAATTGCTCTTAGGCTTGCGCCTACAAAAAATAACACAGTTTCCAATCGGTCTTTAGTAGCTGGATTTTTAGCTAAGCGAAAAGGCGCGGTAGTGTCAATATATTTATTGATATAATTGATGAACTCCCAGATGGAAATTAGCGCCTTGTGAAAAGCAAAATTTTTAATCGCAAGCTCAAGCTCCTGGTTTGCTTTTTTCAGCGCCTGCTCAAGCTCATTATCTATGCCTTCTATTTTTTTTGCGCTTGAGATTCTTCCGTCCAGATACCTGCTCACCATCCCGCAAAACCGACTGAGCAGATTGCCCAGGTCATTGGCTAAATCTGAGTTTATCCTTTGCTTAAGCGCGCTGAGTGAAAAATCTCCATCCTGACCAAAATGAACCTCTCTTAAGAGAAAATACCGAAAAGCGTCCAAGCCATACTGGTCAATAATTTGATGCGGGTCTATGAAATTGCCCAGGGACTTACTCATCTTTTGTCCCTCATTAGTCCACCAGCCATGCGCAAAAATCACTTCCGGAAGCTCAATCCCTGCGCCCATCAAAAGCGAGGGCCAATAAACCGAATGATGCCGAAGAATGTCCTTGCCAATCAGATGAACATCGCCAGGCCAGAAGCTCTCAAACTTTCCCTCTTTATCCTCAGGCCAGCCCAGCGCAGAGATATAATTTATCAGCGCGTCCACCCAGACATAAGTGATATGCCCCTTTGCCCCGGGAATCGGCACCCCCCAGTCAAAGCTGGTCCGGCTGATGGAAAGGTCCCTCAGTCCACTTTCCACAAATGTCTTGGTCTCATTAAAGCGCGCCTCTGGCTGGATAAACCCCGGATGACTCTTTAAATGCTGTTCAAGCAAATCCTGATACTTGCTCATCTTGAAAAAATAGCTTTCCTCCCGAAGCCTCTCCACCGCCCGATGACAGCTCGGGCAATTCCCATTCTCATCCAGCTGGGTCTCGGTCCAATAGCTCTCGCAAGGAACGCAATACCAGTCCTCATATTCTCCTAAATAAATATCACCCGCTTTTTGTAGCCTTTCCAGAAATGCGCTAACCGCTTTAAGATGCCTCTCCTCAGTGGTGCGGATAAAATCATCATATTGGATGTTCATTTTTTTCCAGAGCGCTTTAAAATGCTCCGCGTTCCTATCCGCAAGCTCCTGGGGACTTACTCCTTGCGCCAGGGCAGTGCGCTGAATCTTCTCTCCATGCTCATCCGTGCCAGTGAGAAAAAAGGTTTTTTTCCCAGCTAAATTCCAATACCGGGACAGAACATCCGCGGCCAAAGTGGTATAAGCGTGTCCGATATGAGGCACATCATTAACATAATAGATTGGCGTGGTCACATAAAAATTCCTCATCCACTTATTCCTCCAACTTTTTTAATTCCTCTGGCACTTCAGCCGGCTCGGCTAACTCTGGCTTTGGAGCAGGCTCCAGCTCCTTGACCTGACTGCCAGGAAATTTTTTAATCCCCTCATCCAATTGCACGGACACGGTTTGAAAAATTGGGTTCAATTCCAAGACCTTGCCTTTTCCCTCTTGGGTCTCCACCACACTGCCCAGAGCAGGCATTCCCTTAAGTAGCTCCTGATAAAGCGGATGCTCAAACGCCAGGCAACAAATCAGTCTCCCGCATAGACCACTGACCTTGGAGGGATTCATCGCCAGACACTGGTCCTTTGCCATTTTCACAGAAACCGGGCTGAACTCAGTTAAAAAACTGGCACAGCAAACCTCTCTCCCGCAATTGCCGATTCCGCCCACTAATTTACTCTCATCCCGAACCCCAATCTGGCGCATCTCTATCCGGGTATGAAGCTCATGCGCCAGGTCCTTGACCAGCTCCCGGAAATCCACCCTTTGCTCCGCAGTGTAATAGAAAATTGCCCGACTGCCATCATGAAGATATTCCACCCGCACCAGCTTCATATTCAATTCTCGGGACTTAATTCTCTCTAAACATAACTTTAAAGCGTCTGCCTCTCGCTCCCGGTTCTTCTTTTCTCGCTCCATATCCGTTCTACCCGCTTTTCGGACCACTGGTTTTAGATTGGGCGGGCATTGCTCTCTCGGAAAAGCGCATACCGGGGTCACCACCCGGGCAAAAGCCAGACCATTCTCGGTCTCCACAATCACCGGGTCGCTAAAACAAAGCTCATGCTCCAGCGCGTCAAAAAAATAGGTCTTGCCCGCCGGATGAAATTTTATTCCCACCAGTCTTTTTTCCTTCTTTTCACCTGAGCCAGCGGAGATTTGAGAATCTTTTTTTTCCTCGCTCATCTCTTCACCTCAATTTCAAAAAAATCTGCTCACCTATGGTCTGAGGATTAACATTAAAAGAAATGCTCTCTTCCTCCAACCTGAGCAATAAATCCAAGCCAAAGAGAATCTGGCTGGCAGAGAGCTTTTCTGCCTCTACCTTTAATTCCAGCTCAAACTCTGGGTTAAATTCTGGATTAGCGCTGAATTTAAACCGAGCTAAATCCCGATACCAGTTAATTAAAAACTCTAACCAGATTTGCAGATTTTTAGAAAAATTTTTGTTCTCAATTAGCTCAAACCCCGAGCCCGGATTTTCCCCCCGGAGCTTTAGCCATTGCTCCAAAAATTTTTTCCTCTGCTCAATCAAAAGCAGAGAATCCTTGAGCCGTTCCAGACTCCCCTCTGCATAATTAGCTATCACCTTGGCTTTTTCCTCAGGAATTTTTTGCTCCTGAACCAGAATCTTCACCAGCGTCCCTTTATCAATCGGAGGAAAGCGGATGGTCTGGCAACGAGACACCACCGTGGGCGTAAGCCGGCTCCGATTAGAGCAGGTCAGGATTAAAACCGTGTTGGGAAGCGGTTCCTCTAAGGTTTTGAGCAGGGCGTTCATTGCTTGAATAGTGAGTTTTTCGGCTTTGCGAATAATGCCAATTTTATATTGAGCCTGAAACGAGCGATAGCTAAGCTCTGCCTGAAAATCTCTCACCTCATCTATCTTGATTTGCTTCTCTTCCGGCTTCACTTCCAGGATATGTAAATCCGGGTGAGCGCAAGCTTTGATTTGTTTGCACACCGGACAGGCTTCGCAGGGCGGAAAATTGGCTTTTTGACAATTCAGCGCCTGGGCAAGCCGAAGCGCAAAACCGAACTTTCCCACCCCTTCTGCGCCTAAAAATAAATAGGCGCTGGCTATGCGTCCTGAGGAAATCGCCTGCGCCAAATTTTTCTCAATCTGGGAAAAAGGCAAATTCATTCAAAGTCCTTCTCAGAAAAAACTTCCGCACTAAAAATTTCAATCTCGGTGTCTGGCTCCTTCCAGGCAGAGGGAGCCAAGCCCGCTTTTAAGCAGGTATGCTCCAGAAAAGTCTCCCTATCCCAGCCATACTCTATTGCCACCTGAGGAAGCAAAACCCCTCGGTAAAATCCTTTAGTGATATAAATTCCGTGCTTGCCCACTTCTATCTCTTCTGGCTTAGCGGGCTTGAGCGGACTTAAAACCGAAATCTCTATCTCAAGCTCTTTCAATTCCTCTGGGGACAAGCCCGGAAATCTGGGGTCCTGCCAGCCAGCTGAAATCGCCATATCCGAGACCGTTTGATAAAGCGGGGAATGAGCATCAAAAATACCGATACACCCGCGAAGATTGCCCCTCTTATGGAGACTGACAAATGCGCCGGTTTTGCTCATTAAGTCCTGGCTGAAATTTTTATCATTAAGTTTTGGCTTCTTTTTCTGCCGAGCATAATCTTCTAAAGTCTGCCGGACAATTTTTAAAAGAATTTTTTTATCCTCATCAGTTAATTTAAATTCCTCACCCATCTTCCCTCCCAAGCCGAATCTGCTTCCGCGCTCGCGGATTAGTGAGGACGCGCCTTCTGGGAAAGCAAGTTCTTTTCCAGAATCTGGAAATATAATAAAATTAAAACATGTCTGGTGTCCTCTGGTAATTGGGCAATGAACTCCTTCTTCTCTTCCATATTGGGACGCGTTAAAATCTCCTGAAGCGCGTTTCTGACCTCCTGAATTTTATTAGTGCTCATCCGGGCAAACTCTTTATCTTTTTTCTCAAAGGCTCTTCGGATTTGGTCGTTGTCAAAAAGGATATGATAACCCTTTAAGCCCTGGTTGATGATATAATCCAGAAAGTTTGAAGGCTTCTCGGTTATATCACTAAATCGGTTCATTTTTCGTCCCTCAATTAAGATAAAAGCTAAAAATAATTCTGTCAAGCCTTGATGCCAAGAAATTTCTAAAACTTTTTTTGACAACCTTCTTAAAGTGCTTTACTATTTTTTAAAGATAGTTATTTAGGTTAACCGGGCAAACAGGGCATTATAGGAGGTGGGGAGATGGGATTTATTTCGCAAGTCCAACAGTCAGTGGCGAAGAAAGTTCTTATCTGGGCATCCCGAAGCGGTGAAACCACACCAGTGGTCAATGACCATCAATTGCCCGGGGTATCGCCGGAAATGATTAGCTGGTGGTGGGACCATATTGATTCCACAGAGCGATACAAGCTATGGCATCCAGGGGACCATATCTTTTTTAGCTGGATTATTCCGCCAGAACCTAACCATATTGGAGCTATCTCCAGATGCATTGAAAAAATCGGTGGCATACCTATGACCCTTGATATTCGCTGGGAAGACCCAAAGAGTGTGAAGACCGAGTTCCAGAACATATTGGTAGCAAGCATATTATCTGAGGACGGAACAGTGTTAATGCGGTTTATGCATGAATATGAGGAGGCGCCGAACGGCACCAAGATGAGGTCAACCTTTTATGTGCCTAAAAAGGTGCCGTGGTTTGTTAAAAAGGGCTTGAAAAAACACAATATAGAGGAAATGGCTACCTTTCCTGCCTTTCTTCCGGAATTATATAAACAAAGAGACAGTTGAAATAGACAAAAACCCGGTGTAGGAATAATTGCCAAAGAACATCTGGCAGGGTAGGAGGGCTGAGAAATGTTATGAGAAAAGGGTTCGTATTATAGCTTTTTAGTCTGTTCCGGTTAATTCCAAAAATATCTTGCTAACTACACTTCTAACTTTTTCAATATCATTAATTTGTTCAATGATGGATTTTAAATAATCCTCTTTAAAGACAACAAAGCCATTTGGTAGTTTGAGGAGGTATTTTTCAAATGCCAGAATCTGCTTTTGGTATCGTTCTTTATTTCGGGTGCGCGATTTCTTCAACTTATCCTGAGCCTCATCTATTTCCCAGCCCAAAATATAGGGAATGAGGATGACTTTAGTTTTTCTCAAAATTTTTTGAGCTACCTTTCTTTGGCTGATTTTAGCAATCTGGAATCCGATTTCATTGACCTGCGCATCAATCCCCCGAGCGTCAAGTTCAGCATTGCATTCCAGTCGTAAGTTTTTCCCTTCCT
>Ga0172365_10002685_pt1 | contig 13168 bp, 8 predicted proteins | sample LakKivSesite48cm_FD_114535 | JGI IMG/M metagenome (GOLD analysis project Ga0172365, IMG submission 114535) | Sediment microbial communities from Lake Kivu, Rwanda - Sediment site 48cm | ecosystem: Environmental > Aquatic > Freshwater > Lake > Sediment | place: Rwanda: Western Province, Lake Kivu...
AATAAACAACCGAAGTAACATACTTCTCTTCCTGTATAAAGATGTACTTTCTCTTTTACAGCACTCTATGCAATTCAACATACAAAAACTACCAAAATAGCATATAATGCCCCTTGTATAACCTACTTGGGCTGCATGTATGTCACAAACAAACTCTACTTCTTGGGAAGACTCCAGCGAATGGTACCATGGCCTTGTTGGAGAGGAAGGGCACTACTACCACAAACATCTTCTATTTCCTTGCTTACTCTCTCTTCTCAAAACAAAAAAAGCAGATCAATCTCTTTTAGATCTAGGTTGTGGACAAGGCGCTTTTGCCCTTGCTCTTTTTAAAGAGTTTTCGTACGTAGGTGTTGACATCTCCCCAAGTTTGATAAAAGCTGCCAAAACCCACGCTCCAAATAGAGAGTTTCATGTGCAAGATGTGTGCACCCCTTTTGACTTAGGAAAAACTTTTACCCATGCAACGATGCTTTTGTCTTTGCAGAATATGGAAAAGCCTCAAGAAGCTTTTATGAATGTAAAAAGACATCTTAAACAAGGTGGAACGCTTATTTTGGTTCTCAATCACCCCTGTTTTAGAATCCCTAGACAATCTTCATGGGGTATCGATGACAACAAAAAAAGCCAATATAGACGCATTGACAGTTATATGAGTCCAATGAATATCCCTATCAATATGAAACCAGGTCAAGGCAAGGAGGTAACTACTTTGTCTTTTCACTATCCTCTTTCTCACCTTTTTTCTTGGCTCCACACTTGTGGCTTTACAGTAGCCAATCTCCACGAACTCTGTAGCAACAAGCAAAGCGTAGGTAAATGCGCTACCATGGAAAACAGAGCAAGACGAGAAATCCCTCTTTTTCTAGTACTTGTCGCTAAATCTCTTTAACTACTGGTCTTAAAAACTCTAAAGTTGCTACCATGACCTCCAGGCTCTTTCTGCGAGGTGCGCTATGTGTGGAATCTTCGGTTATGTTAGCAAAAAACAAAACAAAAACTCTGTGCAGATCTGTCTACAAGGGCTAAAGCAGCTTGAATATCGAGGGTATGATTCTGCTGGGCTTGCAGGACTGCTTGACAATTCTATCTCCTTTTTCAAAACAGCTGGTAGAGTGAGTGATCTTGAAAAAATACTCTCTGGCTCTAGCTTTTTTCCTCATGCAGCTATCGCACATACAAGATGGGCTACGCATGGCAGACCCACAGAATACAATGCTCATCCACACTTTGACAAAGAGCAAAAAATTGCCATTGTCCACAATGGCATTATTGAAAATTACTCCTCCATCAAAGAAAAGCTGCTTCATGCAGGTTATGAGTTCAAATCAGAAACAGATACAGAAGTGATCGCTCACCTGATTGCACACACCTACTGTGGAGATTTCATAAAAACACTGCAGCGAGTGTGCCTGCAATTAGAAGGTTCATGGGCTATTGCCCTGCTTCATAAAGATTACCCTTATACGCTTTTTACTGCTGCCAAAGAGACGCCTCTACTCATGGGTTATGATCAAAAAGAGCGTGAGGTCTATCTAGCCTCAGACATCCATGCCTTTCAAAAAAGTGATCTCGATATTATCCACCTTAACACAAACGAATTCTCTGTAATCACACCTACAGACATTAAACTTTTTGATTTTCAAGGGAATGCAAAAAAATGGTCTTCTGAAAAACTCTCTCTACAAGCTATCGATAGCTCCAAGGGACATTTTGCACATTTCATGCTTAAAGAGATTTTTGAACAACCAAGCTCGATTAGACGAGCTCTAGAGAATCGTCTTAGTGATGCTTTTGGGACAGCGACCTTCGAGGATTTGACCCTCTCTGCGCACGCTTTACAATCGGTGAATCGCATTCTTATCCTAGGCTGCGGCACCTCCTACCATGCAGGCTGCGTTGCCGCTTCTATGTTTAGCAACATCGCAAGGATCCCCACAGAGGTAGAGATTGCCTCAGAATTTCGCTACTCTAATCCTATCATTTCTCCAGACACTCTTGTGATTGCTATCAGTCAATCAGGAGAAACTGCAGACACTTTGGCGGCTGTGCGTGAGGTAAAAGCCAAAGGAGCTAAGGTTATTGGCCTATGTAATGTTCGTCACTCTAAGCTTACAAGAGATACAGACTGCTCTCTTTTTCTCAATGCTGGACCTGAAATCAGCGTATGCTCAACAAAAGCTTTCACCTCTCAGCTCACTCTTCTTAGCTTGCTCGCTCTTCTTATCGCCAGAGTCCACCACCTTTCTAAAGAAGATGGACAAGCTTTTGTACAAGAGTTAAAAAGGCTTCCTCTTATCGTGGAGACAGTTCTTGCCAAAGCACCTGTTATCGAAAAAATTGCTGAAAAATATGCACATTTTACCAATTTCTTTTTTGTCGGCAGAAGATATATGTACCCCACAAGTCTTGAAGCTGCCCTAAAACTCAAAGAAATCAGTTATGTAAATGCTGCTGGTTACCCAGCGGGAGAAATGAAACATGGCCCTATTGCACTTATTGATAATCAGCTAATCACCATTGCTATGTGCGGCAACAAACAAACCTACTCTAAACTCCTTTCTAATCTTATGGAAATCAAGGCAAGAAGTGGCCCTATTGTAGCTTTTGGTCCTTACCACTCCCCCGATTTGCAAAAGATTGCAGACGACATTATAGAAATCCCCGATGTTTGTGATCCACTTGCAGCCATCCCTTACTCTGTAGCAGGGCAACTTCTTGCCTACTATATTGCCAAAAAGCGAGGCACAGATATTGATAAACCTCGTAATTTGGCAAAATCAGTTACTGTGGAGTAGACTGAGTCTCTATCTTTCCTTGTCCCGATATGCTTGTTTGAAGATCCTTAGGCTTTCCTGAATAAATCAAAGAAGCCTTCCCTGATACCGATGCATGTAGTAGCTCTGTTACAGCTACTTGAGCTATTGCATCCCCTTCTACGTTGATATGCATACTTTCTGTAACCATTGCACTTGCATCATAAGAACCTGCACCATTGATACTCACCTCTTGGACATGAACACGTCCCTTAAGATGCGCTCCTACGTAACCAGAGAAGCTAGCATTCAGCTCTTGTAAAGTGAGACTACCTGTCACTACAGTGCGCCCGCTACCTTGTAACCACAACTTATCTCCTACAAAATTTTGAAAAGAGACAGCTACACGTCCCTCACAATGAATTGCAGCAAGGTTTTTCGCCGTAATATAAATGGCCACATTATCAATAAGAGGAGGTCGAAAACGATACCATTTTTTAGAAAATGTAAGATTACCTCCTTGAAATCTTATACTCATCTCCCTAATAGCTCTTGAGGCACCTACAATAGAATATGTATTTTTATCTCCCGTAGAAACAATTACATCGGCTGGAAATTTTACAGTCACTTTTTGCAAATACTGCAACTCTTTTGCGGGTACACTTTCTTCACAATCACCTATGCACTCTTCTCCCACGACTATTCCACAGGCTGTAATGAGTAAGCTCATTAGTAACAGTCTCATAAATACACTCCCCCGTTACTGCAAAGAATAGTGATTCTATAATTGAAAAAAAGAAAAATAGTATTTAAGTTGAGAAAAACTCTATGCAGTGTTCACGAATGCGTTATTCTACGAAGCTATTTTTGTATTTCATCCTCGTTGTGACCATCTCCACTTGCATAGCTCTGACCACTTTGTTTTTTGGAGGGAGAAACCTAGTCCTTAAACAAGTAAAATCACAGATGCTCTCTATTGTTATTACTTCTTCCTCTTTCATTAATGGCGATTTTCTGACGACGGTAACAAGTGCACAAGATACAAAAACTCCCGCATACCAAAACCTTATTGATCAATTAAGAAAGCTTCGCAATTTACAAAGACGCTCTGATATTCTTGTGAAATACATATACATTGTAAGACAAAACTCCTCAGGTCAATATAGTGTACTTGCCGATGCAGAAGAAGATCCTAAAGATAAAGCCTATTTTGGCGAGTCAGCACCTATCTACACACAAGATCCCCAACAATTAGGCCACTTTGCTTTTGTCACCCCAACATCGTATACAAATAAATGGGGAACCTGGTTTACAGCGTACGCTCCTATTTATGACTCACAAGCTCATGTTGTCGCTGTACTTGGCATGGATGTTCCATTACATGCTATTGAAGCAGAGCTCAATAAACTCATCACCTATGGATCTTTAGCCCTAGCAGGATCTATGGGTATTGCTATTTTTGTTGCCTATTTGCTCGCCAATCTCCTCACTCGCTCTTTGCGCAAAATCTACATTGCCATTCAGTCAATTCGAGAAGGTGATCTTACAACTACAGTAGATCTACACACAAAAGATGAATTTAATCAACTCGCTATGGCAATCAATGAGATGACTCTCAATCTACAGGAAAAAAATAGGCTAACAGCCGCCTTTGGTCGCTATGTATCCCATCACGTGTTGCAAACCCTTCTACAATCCAAGCAGCTTCCCAGCTTAGAAGGAGAGCGAAGAAAGGTGACAGTCCTTTTCTGTGATATTCATCAATTCACCCTTGTTGCAGAAACTCTCAACCCAGAACTTGTCGTCTCCTTACTCAATGAATATCTAGAAAAAATGATCCATATCATTTTTAGCTACCAAGGCACCTTAGATAAATTTATCGGCGATGGTATCATGGCGGAATTTGGCATACCTTTAGAAGATCCTCTACAAGAGCTGCATGCTACACAAGCAGCTCTTTGCATGCAGGAAGCTTTTGAACTGCTCGCTGTAAAATGGAAACGTCTCTACAATTGTGAAATAAGCATCGGCATTGGTATTCACACAGGATTGGCTATTGTGGGTAATATCGGCTCTGAAGTTCACATGGAGTATACGGCTATCGGCGACACTGTCAATGTTGCCTCTCGTTTAGAAAAGGCCACAAAAGAACTCTCTACTACGCTTGTCCTCTCTGAAGAAACGTATAAGGGGATTCCAGAGTCTTCAGAGGTAACTTGTAAAGATCTGGGGGTTATCCAGCTCTATGGTAGAAACAACCCTATTAGAGCTTACACCGCTACTTTTGTCAGCCAAGGCGATGCATCATGAGCTATAGAAATAAGTTATTTCTCCTCTTTAACATCGTCGTATTTGTCAGTGTCTCTGCAGGTGTATTGATTATCTATAGCAAAACACACCGTTTAGTAACTAAACAAATACGCTCAGAACTTCTGTCAACAGCTCTCATAGCAGCGCAGGCCGTCAATGGTGATATCGTAAAAACCTTTACTACAGAAAGCTCTACAAAAAGCGCTGTCTATGAAGCCTTAGTCGAGAGGTTACGATGGATACGAGATGCCAACAGACGCTCTGATTTTTATGTTAAATATGTCTACCTTCTAAGTCCTCCTGATAAAAATCATAATCTATTCTATCTATTAGATGTGGATGAAGACCCCAATATCCAAGCGTACTATCATGAAATCCTAGATCCACAAATACCTTCTCTAGCAGATATTAAAGGTCCTGTTTTAGTAGGGTCAACTATCCCGGGGTTTGATGCATGGGGAGCTTGGATCTCCGCTTATGTCCCTATCTATGACTCCTCACACAAGCTTGTTGGAGTCCTTGGGATGGATGCTGGGGCTAAACATACAGAAACGGAGCTACGCACTCTTCTTTTTTTCGGTCTTGGAGCTCTTCTTGTATCGCTTATAGCCTCAACAAGTATCGCCTTTTTCCTCTCCAAGACAGCGACACGCTCTCTTAAAACCATCTGTCATTCGATTAATCGTATAGGTCTTGGCGATTTTAGCTCTCATGTTCAGCTAGATACCCATGATGAATTTGAGGCTCTTGGCAAAACAGTCAATGAAATGGCTGATGGGCTTGCACAAAAAGAGCGGCTGACCAAAGGGTTTAGTAGATATGTTTCTCATCATGTTCTAGAAACGATTTTACAATCTACTACACCCACTAAGTTAGAAGGAGAAAAAAGAAAAGTAACCGTAATGTTTTCTGATATACGCCATTTTACAAAAATGTCAGAACATCTACCCCCAGAAAAAGTGGTTTCTTTCTTAAATGAATATTTCGAAAAAATGATCTCTATCATCTTTTCTTGCCAAGGCACACTTGATAAGTTTATAGGAGATGGTATCATGGCAGAATTTGGCATGCCTTTGAGAGATCCTCTCCAAGAACTGCATGCTATCAAAGCGGCAGTAGCTATGCAAAACCTTGTGAAAACACTCTCCGTCACTTGGGAACAAAAAGGGCTACCCCCTATCAAAATCGGTATAGGCATTCATTCAGGAGAAGCTATTGTGGGAACTATTGGCTCTGATGTTCGCATGGAATATACAGCCGTTGGCGATACTGTCTATGTAGCATCTGGATTAGAAGGACAAACAAAAGTTTTTGGAGAAGAAATCATCATCTCTGAAGAAGTTTACAAGCAAGTATGTAAAGAGCAAGAATTTTCTTACAAAGATCTTGGCCTTCTTTATTTGCAAGAACGAGAGCACCCTATAAGAGCTTATGCGGTCATCACTAATCCCCCTGTTACTTCTTGAGGTACCCATGAAAAGCTTAGCAAAACAGCAGCAGCAACTAGAGCAAGCAGGTGTCGTGCAAGTACAAACCAGTTACCAAGGGAGGTTGATTTCTGTACAATCGGAATGGATCCAAGATGAAAACAATCATGTCCATAAATATGACATTGTCTTGCATCCTGGAGCTGTTGTGATCATCCCTATACATCACGATGGGCAGATTCATTTAATTAAACAATGGAGAAGGGCAGCTGCTACTATTCTCGTTGAACTCCCTGCAGGCACTCTCGAGCCTGGTGAAGAGCCCTTGCTCTGCGCACAAAGAGAACTGCAAGAAGAAATTGGTTACAAAGCAAAGAAAATGACAAGTCTTGGAGGTTTTTTTACAGCTCCTGGCTTTTGCAATGAATATCTTCATCTTTTTTTAGCAGAAGAGCTTCTACCCAGCTCTTTACAAGGTGATGATAGTGAAAAAATCGACCCTTGTTTACTTTCTTTAGAAAAATCTTTAGATTGGATAGAAACAGGTAGAATTCAAGACGCAAAAACGATTTGTGGAATTTACCGTTATCTAAGGTGGAAAAACCGATAGCTATGGGACAACGTCGTCGTACAATGAAGAGCCAATGGTATCTTCCCCTCGTGTATCTCCTCCTCCTATGCGCCCTCAGCGCTGCGGCTCTTCCTACTGTGCTTTCTTTATCTTTTATGAAGCCCTTTGTAGAAAATAGACTCTCTCGTCTTTTGAAAGGAGAGGTGCATATTGGTACTCTTCACCTAAGTTGGCTAACCTCTCAGTCTATTGAAGGATTTCACTATACGAGCTCTGATAAAAAATACAGTTTTACCTTCAAGAGTCTAGAAATATCTTCCTCTTTATTTACATACCTTATCACTCCTTATCTAAATAGTTTGTCGCATGGTACTACCACGCTCTTATCACCCACTCTTATGATAAGAGAGAGCAGTGCACCTCTTGCTGCAAAAGATAGCTCTCCTAGCTCCTTGCCCTTAGCTTTACTACAAAATCTAGTAATACAAAATGGTTCTTTTCTCACTCCTTCCTCTACACTCCATCATATTAACGCTCGCATTTGCTTAGCAGAGAGATCTCTTTCTCAGCTCTCAGTGCAAGGGGTTTCTCTCGCCGGAAATACCCCTGGTCAATTTTCTATAGAATATACCAAAGGGAAAAGTCTTTTCCCTGAAATCTTCTCTATCTCCCTAGAGCAATTCCCTATACACTGTCTCGATGCTCTTGTGTCTAAGTATGCCATTTCCTCTCTTATAGGAGATATGGCCACAGGTCATCTCACCATGAAAAACTCTTCTTTACTTTCTTGCAGCCTAACAACAGATCTCGTGACATTTTTGGCAGAAGCAAAGATCTCAGAAAATGCTATCTCGCTTGTAAAACCTTCTACTTTATCATGGATTCTTACGCCAAAAGCCTTTGGTACACTAAAAACCTCTCTATCTTGTATTCAGCCTTTCACCCTTACAAGAAATACCTCATTACAATGCACAACTCATGCATTAACTATCCCCTATGACAGCGCTTCCCTACGTCTAGATTATATAAGTTATCTGGCGAAATTAGAGACTTCACTACTTGCGTTAGCAGAAGGGGAAAAACCTATCGCTATCAACGCTTTCTCTGTATCTTCTTCTTCTAGCAATCTCTCTACCTCGGTAGATTTTGCTTTGCATAGCTCTTTTAATTACACCCTAAAAACACCCTCCTCTATAGATATAGAAGGATCACTGAGTCACCCTCTACAACAAAACCTTGCAATAGATCATCTAACTATCAAAACGGTAAAATTTCCCACCGCCCTGCTAGACTCTTATCTATCTACTGCACTATCTCCTTTCATCGGTGAAAGTATTACTATGCAAGTTACAAAAACTTCTGACAACACCGGTTATAAGCTACAGGCTCACTCACCTCTTCTACAAATCCCTGAGACATTCTTGAGCTTGCAAAACGACTCTCTTACCCTTGCCTCACCGACAACCCTTACTTACACAGCCTCTTCTTTAGATAAGTACTTACCTATCAAAACAACGAGCAACCTCTATGCAACGCTAGAATCTTTTCAACTCTTCTTCTCACCTAAATCTTTGCCCATCACAGAGCGTCTTGCTTTTCATCTAACCTTGCACAGTGATGATGTACTCGCTTCACTCAGTGGTGGGTCCTTGGCCCTTAAAAACATCACCCTCTCTCTTACAGAGCAAATGTCTAAAGGCCTTGCTTTACAAGGCTCTGCACATCTTGTGTATTCCCATGAAGCTCTAAAAGAGGAGAAATGGATTCTTTCTCCTATGAAACTAGAGATAGCGACCCATAGCAAGTCTCTTGAAAAACTCAACTTTTCTAGGGTAGATATAGCCCTATACAATAGCTCCAACAGGGTTGAGGCGCAAATTGCTTTGCAAGACAAAACCCTCTCTTTTTTAACACCTATTACCATGAAGCTTACACCCAATGGAGAAGCTCTTACCCACTGGCTAGGAATACAAAACCCTTCTCTGAGCTTGCTTTTTTCCCCTCTGCAGGCCACAGTTATCGCCTCTTCTTTAGATCTCACCCGTCCCCTCCAAGAGCAGCTCTCTTTGCAAGCGAAGCTTGCAATAGCTAACGTCACGATCACAGACAAAGTCTTCTTAAGAGAATTTACCCTACAAGAGTGCAATGCCGATGTAGCTTTACATACTTCCAACCACTCTCTAGAAAGCTCTCTACAAGGTAAGATCTCTTCTTCGCAAAAGGCTAAAGGTAGTTTTTCTGTGACCTTTGCTACAGACAGCTATACTTCTTTAGCTGCACTGCAAGACAACTACCACCTCTCTGCTGCTTATAATAACCTACCCTCTTCTTTATTAGACTCCCTTGGCGGTTACAAAAACGTTTTCTCTATCATTGCAGGAGATCTCCTCCAAGGCGTAGTGGCTATTGTGAATGATGACACAGGCTTGAGTATGGCGCTGCAAACAGAAGGGCCTCAGATAGCCCTAGCTGGAGCTGCCACCTTGTCTAGCGCAGCAATTCAGCTTGACAAGCCTTTGCAAGGTACTCTTCGTATAACACCCCATTTCTTAGATGCATTAGAGCAGATCCTTTCTAGGGATTTCAGCAACTTCAAGCTACAATCCCCCGCGATAGCTCAAGTCAAGGTGGATTCTTTCTATTGGCCTAAAGATCAATTTGTTCCTTTAGAATTTCTGAGTCTTAAAGGGCTGTTAGACACCCTCACGCACCACTTGAATAAGTCGTATTTCCACCTCACCTCTCGCATAGATGACTTGCAAATCTTTGCGATACCTGCGCAAAAAGCAACGACAATTACGCAGTGTCAGCTTGAGTGCTCAAAGCCTAGTCCCTCTTCACCTGTAGCTTTCCATATCAACTCTTCTATTGGTGACACCAACCAACTAGGACATCTCAAAGCGACCGCTTCCTTACAAGCAAGCAAAGATCTACAAAGCAATCCTGTCCTTGTGACAAAAGCAACAGCCAACGTTGAGCATTTCCCTACACTATTTGTAGACTCTTTTTTTCAAATGCTCAATCTTACACGCATCCCTCCCTCTGTCCTTCTCGGCTCAGAGATCAATGCCAACATAAACATGAACTTAGAAAATCTTTCTGGATCTGTTGATGTAGTGTTAGATGCAACAGATTCTAAAGGCACTATCAATGCCTATCTGACAGAAGGGATTGTCAAACTACGCAAACCCATTGTAGCCACACTCAACATCACACCAACACTTGCCGACTTTTTTCTACATACAATGAATGTATCTCTCTCCCTTGCTAAAAACCCTCTCCAGCTATTTATCTCTGACCAAGGTTTTTATTTTCCTCTTGATAACTTTGCTATCAAGAAAGTGCAGATACGGCAAGGGAGTGTCAATTTTGGAAAAATTTTATGTGAAAACCAAGGAAATCCCCTACAAATCAGCGGCTTTTTTAAACTAGGTCAGCAGAAAGACCAACAGCTATCGCTGTGGTTTGCTCCGATGGATTTCACGCTCTCTCAAGGGCTTTTATATATTGATAGGACAGAAGTGTTATTTAATGATGCTTATCAGATCGCCTTCTGGGGTAATATCGACCTTATACATAATTATGTGAAGATGATCCTAGGTCTTACAGAGCAGAGTTTAAGAAAAGCTTTGGGTATTCGAGGGCTACCTAAATCTTTTGTATTGCAAATCCCTATGACAGGTCCCATCGACAACGTACAAATCGATACAAACGTAGCAACAGCGCGTATTACTTTTCTGCTTGCCAAAGCTTCTGGACTTGCTGACCAAGCGGGTCTTTGGGGAGACATTGTCAACGTTCTGGGAGATTTTGCGAATGACCAATCGTCAGTACCCCCAGCAAAACCCCCTTTTCCTTGGAAAGATGCTCTTTCACGCTACGAACTGGAAGAAAAAAGACGTCTTACCAATGCAATTATTCGCTAAGCATTCCCTCGATTGCCGCCATGGTAGGTCTTTCCTTTCTAAAAGTCGCCATAATTAACCTTTTTTAATACGACAATCAACTTAAAACCAATAACTTAAAATGAAAAAAACCGCAACTACTTAAAATACAATGCGTTGCAACAACAATCTCATGATTAGTTTGTTAATGAGTTTGTTTTAAAATTTTTATTTAATTAAATGTTAATTTTTTGATAAAATAATATTTAATATAATAATACAAGGAGTTAATAATGACTTCATCTTTAGGAAGAATTCCAACAGCTACAGCTATTTGCAAAGATCTTGTTGGTCCTATTACAACGCCAAAACAACTAGATAGCACGACTGTAAAAACGCAAAATATCGCATTAAGATCATTAAATACAGTAGGGTCTTTCTTCAAAAAAGTAGGACTATCTGTCTTAATTTTTACTGCTTCTCCTATTTTACTACTTGCAGGACTTGCTCACGCTACTGTAAAAGCTTGCGCTAGCTCTAGCCCGAGTGCAACCTGGAAAAAAGTAACGAGATATTTATTTGACACCTACTTTTGTAAGTTTTCCCATGCAACAGGTTTTCGTGCTTACACAAGATGTAGTGATATGAAAAACGGTCTCTTTTTAGGCGGGATGCCTACAGAGGGTTCTTTCTTTAAGGAACTAAAAGACAAAGGAATCAAAACAGTCATCTCCCTTAATGAAGACTTTGAACTAAAAACATCTTCTTTAATTTCAAAGCCCGTAACTGATGATCAGTGGAGCACAGCTCACATTACTTTTAAGAACATTCCAAGTCCAGATTTTGAAGCAGTGCCTCTTAAGAACCTAGATGCTATAGCTGATATGATTAAGGAATCTCAAGATAGTAGTGGTCCTGTATACGTTCATTGTAAAGCAGGAACAGGAAGAAGCGCTACAGCTGTGATTGCTTACCTGATTAAATATAAAAATATGACAGCAGAGGAAGCTATTTCGTATGTACAAAAGAGAAGACCTTGTGTAAAACTCTCCCATAATCACTTCACACAAGTCAAAAAATTTGCATTGTTCTACCAAGTTCTAAAACAAGGAAAAAATTTTCATGAAAACCTTGACAAATGTAATTCACTTTCAGCAATTCGTAAGTTGTTCCTTACAAACAAGCTTGTCACTAAAGCTAATCAGTATGATGTGATACCAGATTCTGCAACTGTAGCTGGCATCAAAAAGACCTTTAAGGAAAATCCACTTACTCCTCGTAAAGATGTAACTGATCTGGAAAAGTACCAAGCTGCTATACTCTTGCTGTTGCAACAAGAAGACATCCAAAATGCACTGAAAACATCTTCTGGTTTCGAGAACATAAAAAAAATCCTTCAAGAAAAGAATGCAATGATTCCTTGGGATAAAATTCCTAAAGAAAAACTGGCAACGCTTCTACTAAGTAAATTTTCTGATGTTTTTTCAGGCGAAATTATCGAGAAAATGCTAGGTATTACTATCGATCAAGCTAATCCAATAACCATAGACACAGGATTATCTTTATGCGAAGATCCTGAGCTACAAGCATTTTTTCCTGTCAATTCCGTTGTTAAAGAGCCTAAATTAGAAGATCACAAAGATGGTATACTCAGCATATTGAATGATGCTGATTTTCAACAGGAATATGCGGCTCAAACCTCTCCAGTACCCTTCGAACAAATAAAAAATCTTCTTAAAAAACACGGACCAGACATCCCTTGGGATGCATTTCCAAAGACAAATCTTATCAAATTCTTGCTTGCTTCGGTTTGAAGACTCCTTCTTACAAAAAGAAGGACAGCAACAAAGGTCAGTTTCAGCTGACCTTGATTTCTTTGCAAAGATACACATCTTGAATCAAATGTAAAAGCTTGATCCCTTCTGCCATAGACTTTTGAAAAGCTTTCCTTCCTGAAATAAGGCCCATACCCCCCGCTCTTTTATTGATCACAGCGGTCTCCACTGCGTCAAACAGATCATTTTTACCAGAAGGCCCTCCTGAGTTGATAAGACCCATACGTCCCATATAACAATTCAGCACCTGATAACGAGCAAGATCTATAGGATGCTCAGAGCACAATTCTGTATACATCTTCTCTGTCTGCTTACCAAATTTCAAAGCCTTAAAACCCCCGTTATTTGTGGGTAGTTTTTGCTTGATGATATCCGCTTTGATCGT
>Ga0172365_10002688_pt1 | contig 13162 bp, 9 predicted proteins | sample LakKivSesite48cm_FD_114535 | JGI IMG/M metagenome (GOLD analysis project Ga0172365, IMG submission 114535) | Sediment microbial communities from Lake Kivu, Rwanda - Sediment site 48cm | ecosystem: Environmental > Aquatic > Freshwater > Lake > Sediment | place: Rwanda: Western Province, Lake Kivu...
CTGGCCGCAATCCTGATCGGAGCAGTTACACTCAAGGGAGCGTTGCTGGCGCTCGGTGCGGTCCCGTTCAACGCCGACGAAGCGGTCGTGGCGCTGATGGCACGCCACATCCTGCAAGGGGAGCGCCCGTGGTTTTTCTACGGCCAGGCCTACATGGGCAGCCTCGACGCCTACCTGGTCGCCGCTGCCTTCCGGGTGTTCGGCGAGCGCGTGCTCGCGGTCCGCTTCGTCCAGATCGCGCTTTTTGCCGCCGTCCTCGTGACCGGTTACCGCGTGGCCCTCCGTTTTACCGGTTCCCGGCGTACTGCGCTGGTCGTCGTGCTGCTGCTGGCTTTTCCCCCCTTGCTGCTGACGCTCTACACGACCGTGACACTGGGCGGCTACGGCGAGGCATTGCTGGCGGGCAATCTCCTGCTCTGGTGGGGCCACCAGCTTAGCTGCGAGGATGTACAGCGGCGGGGATTGTGGCTGGCGTGGGGGCTGGTGGCGGGCCTGGGGTTCTGGGCGTTTGGACTGGTGCTGGTCTACCTGGCGCCCGTGGCGCTGTGGCTCCTGTGGCGGCTGCGCGCCCGCGCCTGGCGGGGATACCTGTTGGCGGTGCTGGGTTTTGTCGTGGGCAGCCTGCCCTGGTGGCTGGGCAACCTGGGCCGCGTAGGTATCGGCGTGGCGGAACTGACGGGCGCAGCGATACAAAGCACGGCCACAGCGGGCAGTTTTCTGGGCAACGTCGGCGCGCGCATCTTCAATTTCTTCGTCCTGGGGCTCCCCGTCCTCTTCGGCCTGCGCTTCCCCTGGAGCGTCCAGGGACCGTCGCTGTGGCTGGCCGTCCCCACGCTGGCGCTCTACCTGGGCGCCCTGGCCTACAGCATGCGCAGGTCGCAAATCCGCAAATCAGCAAATCAGCAAATCGCCCATTCTCCTCCCCCCCTTCCCTCCCTTCCTTCCCTTCCTTCCCATCTGATACTATGGGGAGTCTGCGCAACACTATTCCTCGGCTTCGTGCTAACCCCCTTCGGCGGCGACCCTTCGGGGCGCTACTTCCTGCCGCTCTACCTGCCGCTTTTTGTCTTCACGGCCGAGGTACTGGCAGCGCTGCGGAAGCGCGTCGGGCGCTGGGCCTGGGTATTGCTGGGGCTCGTCCTGGCCTTCAACCTGGCCGGCACGGCCCGGGCCGCACTGACCAACCCGCCCGGCATTACCACCCAATTCGAGGCCATCACCCAGGTGGATCACCGCTACAATGCGGCATTGATAGATTTCCTGCGCGCCCACGGCGGCACGCGCGGCTACGCCAACTACTGGGTGACCTATCCGGTCGCGTTCCTTTCCGGCGAGGAAATTGTCCTCGTGCCGCGCTTGCCCTACAAGGCCGACCTGCGGTATACTTCCCGCGACGACCGCTACGCACCCTACGGCGAGTGGGTTGAGATCAGTCCCGTCGTGGTTTACGTCACGACCAACCACCCGCTGCTGGATGGACTGCTGCGGGAGCGCTTCGCGGCACTGGGGGTGGATTTCCACGAAGCGCAGATCGGCGACTATCACGTCTTCTATGACCTCTCGCGCAAGGTCACGCCGGGGGAACTGAATCTACCGGACAATGAACAATGAACAATGACACAATGAACAAGCGCTCGCGGAAGGGACTGTCCTGGTAGGGGCAGGCCTTGCGTCTGCCCGTGTTGACAAAGGAATGAGACTGTGAAACGAGCACTATGCTGGTTGAATGTACGCCGCCTGGCGGTGCTGGTTCTGTTCATCGCCGTGTTCGCCATGGCCATCCGCGTCCCCACCGACACCGATACCTGGTGGCACCTGCAGGCCGGACGGGTAACGCTGGAGAGCGGGCACATTCTCCAGACCGACGTCTTTTCCTATACCCGCCAGGGCCAACCCTGGATCAACCATTCCTGGCTGAGCCAGGTGATCCTGTATCTCCTCTTCCACTACTTCCGTTACTTTGGGTTGGGACTGTTCCAGGCGTTGGTCGTTGCGCTGGCGTTTGTCTTCGTCTACCGGCAGATGGGGGGAGACGTCTTCACCCGCGCATTCATCGTCATCCTGGCGGCGGCGACCTCGGCGGCGATCTGGATCGCACGCCCGCAACTGCTCTCCTTTTTGCTCACCGCCGTCCTCTGCTACTTGCTGTACCTGTATAAATGGCGCCGGGTCAACCGGCTGTGGCTGATCCCGCCGCTGTTTGTCCTGTGGGTCAATTTGCACGCGGGCTATGCGCTGGGCTTCATGGTGCTGGCGGCGTTCATCGCTGGTGAGGTGCTCAACAACCTGTTAGCTTGGGTTTCGCCTGGCGAGGACCCGATTGTGCCGTGGCGGGGTATAGGGCTGGTGGTGCTCATTTCACTGGCGTCTTTCCTCTGCCTGCTCCTGAACCCCAATACGACCCGCATGTGGACGTATTATCTCGATACGGTGAGCATTGGCGCCTTGCAGGACTTTATCCAGGAATGGCGCTCGCCCGACTTTCATCCGCTGTTCACACAACCCTTCATCTGGTTGCTGCTGGTTACGCTGGCGGCGATAGGGCTCTCCGGGCGGCGGGTGGACGGGGTAGACCTGGCGCTGGTCGCGGGCTTTGCCTACGCCAGCCTGCTGGCCGGGCGCAACTTCGGTCCCTTTGCGCTGGTGACCGCGCCGGTTTTGAGCCGGCACGCCGGGCAGGCCATCGAGCGCTGGCTGAGGGCGGCGCGGGAGCAGGGCTGGCTAAGGCCACCGGTGCGGATTGGCCGGCCACCGTCGCTCGGCCTGGCGCTGGCCAACTGGCTGCTCTTGGTGCTGATACTCGTCGCGGCAGGCGTCAAAGCGGCCATCCCGCTGCGAACTGAGTTCAACGTCGAACACGAGCGGCGCACGCTGCCCCTGGACGCCATCGAGTGGATTCGGGAGCAGCGGCTTGCGGGACCGATGTTCAACAGTTACAACTGGGGCGGCTATCTCATCTGGCACCTGTGGCCTGATTACCTGGTCTTTGTGGACGGGCGCACCGACCTATATGGTGACGAGTTGTTGAAGCAATACCTGGACGTGCGCTTCGCTAAACCGGGTTTCCAGCAGGTGTTCGATGAGTACGGCGTCAACTTTGTACTAACGGAGACGGGCGGCTTCACCGACAACTTCCTGGCGCTCGACAATGGCTGGAAACGGGCCTACTCTGACGATATCGCGGCCATCTACGTGCGAATGGACGAGTAGACGAAAAGTCCGCTGATCAAACTCTGATCGGTGGCTCGGCCCCTTCCCTCCGTTTTCTCCGACCAAAGACACACAGAAGACCATACAAACTCTCAACGACGATGCCGTGCTCCTGCCAAAAGACCTTCGCCTGGGGAGTGTGAAAGGCCTGAAAGTCGTTGGATAGAACGGTGTCTGGCCGTGCAATGATGGCTGAGGCAAAGATAGGGGCATCCGCCGGGTCGCTACAGTAAGGGAAGACAGCAGCAATTTCCTCCGGGGTTGGTCTGCGGACCAACCGGTGAGCGAAAGGTATCAACAAAGACACGGCTCGAAGCCGGTGTCCGGGGAACCGACTGTCCAGCACCTCGTCCAGTTCATCTATCACTGCCTGACCGATCACCAACTCGAAGGCACCTGCCTCGTAGAGTCGGAGCACTTCGCCAGCCATGGTGAGTGCCCCAGCCCGGTCGTGGGGGAATACAACCATTGCCAGCAATACACCGGTGTCTGGAAAAACACGCGGGGAACTCACCGGGTCTCCTGTTGCTCAGTCAAGGTCTGAATCGTCTTCTCGTACCGCTCTTGCCAGATCCGGCGGCGCACCTGGCGGGCGTGGTGAAGCAATTCTTCTTCAGTGATTTCGGCTGCCTCGGCAGCGGGGGCCAGTAAGGCACTGAGTTCTTTCAACGGCAGGCGTTCCTGGTCTGCCGAAGGCGACTTGACATAGGCTTCCAGTGCTCTGACCGCCAGCGTATTAAGAGGGATCGCGCGGTCACGGGCTACCTGGTGCAATTGCTGATGCAACGCAGGGGGCACCCGAATTGTGATACGTTTGACATCCACACTCATCCCGCCACCTCCCCTACCAACAGACTGTGATAGCAGCATTATAGCAGCACTTGTATAGCCTGTCAAGCCTCTGCCCCACTCACCGCCAACTCCAACTGCCGCTGATAGAGCTGGCTATACAATCCACCCCGCGCCAGCAACTCCCGGTGGTCACCCACCTCGCTTATACGGCCTTCTTCCAGTGCGATGATCTTGTCCGCGTTGCGGATCGTGCTCAGCCGGTGGGCGATGACCAGCGACGTGCGCCCCTTCATCACCTCCTCCAGCGCCTGCTGGATCAGGTACTCCGCCTCGGCGTCCACTGACGAGGTCGCCTCGTCCAGGATCAGGATGCGCGGGTCGGCCAGGATCGCCCTGGCCAGCGCCAGCCGCTGTTTCTGCCCGCCGCTCAGTTTCACGCCCCGCTCACCGATCTCTGTGTCGTAGCCCCGCGGTAATTGCTTGATGAACTCGTGGGCGTAAGCGGCCTTCGTCGCCGCGACCATCTCCTCCTCACTGGCGTTGGGCTTGCCGTAGAGCAGGTTCTCGCGCACGCTGGTGTTGAACAGAAATGTGTCCTGCAACACGACGGCCACGTGCCGGCGCAGCGACCGCATCTGCACCTTCCGTAGATCGTGCCCGTCCACCTTCACGCAGCCGTGGATGGGATCGTAGAAGCGGCACAGCAAGTTGGCGATGCTCGTCTTACCCGCGCCGCTGGGACCGACCAGCGCGACCACCTCGCCAGGGGACATGCGGAACTCGACGTCGTGCAGCACTTCGTCGCCGCCGCCGTAGCGAAAGTGCACGTCTTCGAACAACACGTCCCCCTCGATCCCGCCCAGCGCGACCGCATCCGGCGCGTCCTGGATCTCTGGCACCTCGTCCAGCAGTTCGAAGATACGCTCCCCGGCGGCGATGGCCTGCTGGAACATATTGTCCACCTCGGTCAGCCGCCGCACGGGATCGTAGAAGGAGACGATGTAGGACGTGAATGCCATCAGCGTGCCCAACGAGAGCTGTCCGCCGATGACCATCCAGGCGCCGATTCCGAGCACCGCCGCACCGCCCAACGCAGTCACGAATGACAGCGCGGGAAAGAAGATCGTCCAGGTACGGATGGCCCGCACGCGCGCCCGGTAATAGTTGCCGCTCACGTCGCGGAAGCGCTCTAGCTCCGACTCCTCCTGCCCGAAGGCCTGAATGACGCGGATGCCGGCCAGGTTGTCCTGCAGCCGGGCGTTGATGTCGCCCAGCCGGTCGCGCGTCTGGCGGTAGATGGGGCGCACTTGCCGGTTGAAGCGCCGCAAGACCACTGCCATCACCGGCAGCAGCGCCAGTACGACCAGCGCCAGTCGCCATTCGAGCACCAACAACACCGCCGATGCCCCCAGCAGGCGCAACAGGTCTATCAGCGTGAGGATGACGCCGTGGGTGACGAACTGCTCCACCGCGTCCACGTCGTTGGCAACCCGCGACATCAGTTCACCGGTGGAGGTACGCTCGAAGAAGGAGAGGGACAGCCGCTGCAGGTAAGCGTAGATGCGCACCCGCAGATCGAAGATGAAACGTGCGCCCAGTGCGTGACGGATGTACTGCTCGCCTGTTTCCGTGAGCCACAATAGCGCATAGACGCCGATCAGCGCGCCAATCAGCGCACCGAGGCGGGAAATGTCGCGGGCGCCGATCACCTGGTCCACGACCCCCCGTTGGAACAGGGGCGGGAGCAGGTTCAACCCGGTGTTGATCAGGAGCAAGATACCCGTAACAATCAGCGTCTTCCAATACGGTCGCACGTAGCCAAAAAGGCGTTTCAACACGCGCATAGAAACTCTCATTACCTCCACTTGGAATGGGTGTGAGTATAACATAAAGGACGGGAAACGTGAAGCATCCGTAATCCGTAATTCGTAATTCGTAACGTGTAATCCGTGATAGCATTCTGGGCGTTGTGCCTTACGCATCACGCATTACGAATTACGTATTATTCCGGCTTGCCAACTTCCCGCAAAAGCAGTATAGTCTTAGGGCAGTACAACGAAACTGCCCAGGAGGAGTAACATGGCCCAATACGCAGCCGCAGTAGACCAGGGCACCACCGGCACCCGCTTCATGGTCTTCGACCGCCAGGGGCAGGTGGTCGCCTCGATGTACGAAGAGCACACCCAGATTTATCCCCAGCCCGGCTGGGTCGAGCACGACGCAGGGGAAATCTGGGCCAAGACGCGTCGTGTCATTGGCGGCACTTTGGCCGAAGGGTGTATCCGGCCGGCAGAGATCGCCGGTATCGGCATCACCAACCAGCGGGAGACGGCGGTCGTCTGGGACTCTGCCACCGGCGAACCGCTCTGCAATGCCGTCGTGTGGCAGGACACGCGCACCCGCGAACTGTGCCAGCACCTCATCGCCGATGGGCTAGAGCCGACCTTCCGCCAGAAGACTGGCCTGCCCATCGCTACCTATTTCTCCGGCCCCAAGCTCGAGTGGCTGCTCGACCACGTCCCTGGACTACGGCAGAAGGCCGAAGCAGGCAAGGCCGTCTTCGGCAACGTGGACACCTGGGTCTTGTGGAACCTGACCGGCGGGCCACAGGGCGGGGCGCACGTCACCGACGTGACCAACGCCTCCCGCACGCTGCTGATGAACCTGGACTCGCTCGACTGGGACGACGAGCTTTTGGAAATCCTCTCGATCCCGCGCCAGATGCTCCCCGCCATTCGCCCCTCGTCCGACCCGGCCTTCTACGGCGCGACGCAGGTCAACGGTCCCGTCAGCGGTGCGGTGCCGGTGTGCGGCGATCTGGGGGACCAGCAGGCGGCGCTCTTCGGCCAGACTTGCTACGCCGTGGGCGAGGCCAAGAACACCTACGGCACAGGGTGCTTTATGCTGCTCAACACCGGTTCCACCCCCGTCCCGTCGAAGAGCGGCCTGCTGACGACGGTGGCCTACGGCCTGCCAGCGGGAACGACCTATGCGCTCGAAGGCTCCATCGCCATTACCGGCGCGGCAGTGCAATGGCTGCGCGACAACCTGGGGCTAATCGAAACCGCCGCCGAAACGGAAAGCGTGGCACAGAGTGTCGCGGATGCGGGCGGCATCTACTTCGTCCCGGCTTTCTCCGGCCTCTTCGCCCCGTACTGGGACATGGACGCGCGCGGCGTCATCGTCGGGCTGACCCGCTACGTGACTCGCGCCCACCTCGTGCGCGCCACGCTGGAGGCCATCTGCTACCAGACGCGGGACGTGCTCGAGGCGATGCGCGCCGACTGCGGCGTCGGGTTGACCGCGCTCAAGGTGGACGGCGGCGCGACGGTCAACAACTTCCTGATGCAATTGCAGGCCGACGTCCTGGGCGTGCCGGTCGTGCGCCCGGTCGTCCACGAGACGACGGCGCTCGGCGCAGCCTACGCGGCAGGGCTCGCTACCGGCCTGTGGTCGGACCTGGACGAACTGCGGGCCAACTGGGGCGTGGACCGCATCTTCGAGCCGGCGTGGAGCGAGGACCGGCGCGAAGAAGCCTACGCCGGGTGGAAGAAGGCAGTGGAACGGAGTAGAGGGTGGGTAGGAGGCCACAGTTCGTAATTCGTAATAAGGGGTACGATTATATGAGACTGTAACAGAATGCTGAAACTTCAGGCACTACCCGTCGGCGAGTACGCCACCAACTGCTACCTGCTGGCCTGCCCCGAGACGCACCGGGCGCTGCTCGTGGACCCGGGCGCGGACCCAGACGCGGTGCTGGTGCTGTGCGAAGGGACGCACGTGACCCGCATCCTGCTCACCCACGGCCACTTCGATCACCTGCTGGCGCTGGATGCGGTGCACGCAGCGTTGGGCGCACCCGTGGGGCTCCATCCGGCCGACGCCGCCGGGTTCGGCGTCGAGGCTGGCTTCGAGTTGCGCCACGGGATGCGGCTGCGGGTTGGGCAGCACACCGTGCGGGTCGTTCACGTCCCCGGCCATACCCCTGGCAGCGTGGCGCTGCGCTTCGACCGCCGGGCGATCGTCGGAGACGCACTCTTCCCCGGCGGCCCCGGCCACAGCGACACACCCGAGGCCCTGCAGACCCTCCTCGTCAGCCTGCAGCGCACCGTCTTTACCTGGCCCGACGACACGACCTTCTACCCCGGCCACGGCGACCCTGCCACCGTGGGGACCACCCGCCCCGCCTTCCAGGAGTTCCTGGCCCGCCCTCGCCCGCCCGACCTGTGCGGAGACGTGACGTGGAGCTAGGGAGCCAGTCCCGCCACGGCCTCCGCGTCCAGTTTCCCCACCACGGCCACCAACAGCCGCAGGGCGCGGTCGTAGTCGTCCCGGTGGATGATGGCGGCGTGGCTGTGGATGTGGCGGGCCGGAACTCCCAGCACCACCGTCGGCACGCCAACGCGGTGCAGGTGGATCTGCGCTCCGTCCGTCGCACCACCCGGCATCATGGAGAACTGGAGCGGAATCTCCAGCTCCTTGGCCGTCTCAATCACCAGGTCCCGCAGGCGCATGTTGGGGATCATGCGGGCGTCCAACAGCAGGAGGCTGGGACCACCACCCAGCTTCACGTCGGACTCTTCAGGCTTGATGCCCGGCACATCCCCGCAGATGTCCGACTCGAGGATGATGGCCACGTCCGGGTCGACTATCTCGGCGCTGGTCTTGGCCCCCCGGGTCCCGACCTCTTCCATCACCGTGGCCACACCGTAGAGGATATTGGGGTGAGGGGCCTGAGCGAAATGGCGCAGGGCGTCAATTGTCAGCGCCACGCCGACGCGGTCGTCAAAAGCCTTGCTCATGTACGCCTTGCCATTGGCCAGCACGTGAAACGTGGAGGCGGGCACAACCGGATCCCCCAGCCGTACACCGACTTCCTCGGCCTCTTCCTTGGAGGTCACGCCGATGTCAATGTACATATCCTGCTTTTCCACCAGCTTCTTCCGCTCGTCTGGCGGAAGCAGGTGCGGCGGCTTGGCCCCAATAACCCCCAACAGATCGCCCTTATGTGTCTTGACGATGACCTGCTGGCCCAAGAGCACCTGGTCCCACCACCCGCCCAACGGGAGGAACTTGAGAAATCCTTCCTTCGTGAGGTAATTGACCATAAAGCCGATCTCATCCATGTGGCCGGCCAACATCACCCGTGGGCCCGCCTCTCCATGATGGCAAATCAGGCTCCCGATGCGATCCTGCTCAACGGCGCCCAAGGGTTCCAGATAGCGGCGCACGAGAGCGCGAACTTCAACCTCGTGTCCCGGTACACCATGTGCTTCCGTGATTTCTTGTAACAACTGCTGCGAGTGATCCATTTAATCTCCTACTCTGTCTGTATAGTGTGACTCACCGCAACTGTGAGGTCACGGGAGATGATACCTGATTTCGGCGATTTGTCCAGCGGTGGGGTGTAGCGAGAGGTTGACTTCCATTATCATCGCCCATTCGATCAGCCGGGCAGTGCAGGAGCAACTGCGCCGCTCCCAAGCGAGCTACCTTGACGCCCACGTGCTCGCGGTCTTCGAGCGCGCCTGCAACCTGGTCACTCGCGACGGCAACGTGATAGCGCTGGTACTGCCTCAAGTCGGCAACGGGCCACTTAACATCGTCGTGGATGGCCCGGCTGGGCTCTTCGCCGGGGTTGATGCCGGCACGTGGGCGAGGTTGGAAGGGGAGCGGCTGCGGGTCGGCCAGCTGACGATTGACCTGCGGAGGGCAGCCGTGTGGGAGTCCCGCCCGGATTGGGACACGCTGCGAACCCGGCAGGCCGTGATTCTGTCGCGGCTGCCGCTTCTATCGGCCCTCTGCCTGCGCTATGCACCTCCTGGCAGTCTTCTGGCGCTATTGCCCGACGATGTGCCGGGCGCACCTTCATCCCCGAACCGGTGTGGCTCACGATGCGCCAGCCTGGACGAGCCGTCCAGGGCCATCTTCTCCGCAGCTCGGGAGGCCGCAGAGGCTATCCGAGAAGGATGGAGAGGTGACCTCGAACGGTTACAGGAGGGAGCAGGGAGACTGGCCGGTCTGGGGGGCGGGCTGACTCCTGCCGGCGATGACTTCCTGGCCGGCGCAATGCTGTGGGCCTGGCTGACCCATCCCACCCCCGCGCTCTTCTGCTATGCCCTGGCTGAAGTGGCCATCCCCCGCACCACGATACTCTCCGCCGCTTTCCTGCGGGCTGCCTCCCGCGGGGAGTGTAGTGCCCTGTGGCATGCGCTGCTGGCGGCGCTGAGCGAAGGGGCAGAGACCAAAATCGCGGCGGCTGTGCGGCAGGTGCTGGCCCACGGCGCGACCTCCGGCGCCGATGCCCTGGCTGGATTCATTTCAGACTTTGGAAGTCTCGGAGACTTCCAAAGTCTTACTGGGAGCGGCGGCGACGCGACGGAGATGGCGGCAAAGATAAAGGTGGCAGCAGCGCCTGTGCGAGCACCTCGTCCATCTGCTCGGCGAAAATAATGTTTACGCCGCGCTTCACGTGTTGAGGAATGTCAATCAGGTCCTTCTTATTGCGCTTCGGAATGATGACGACCTTGAGCCCGGCCCGGTATGCCGTCAGCATCTTCTCCTTGAGGCCACCCACGGGCAGAACGCGCCCCCGCAGCGTGATCTCCCCCGTCATCCCCACATCGTGGCGCACGGGACGGCCGGTAAAGGCAGAGATAAGCGCGGTGGCAATCGTAATCCCCGCCGACGGGCCGTCCTTGGGGATGGCCCCCTCTGGCAGATGGATGTGGACGTCGGTTTTTTCAAAGACGTCCGGCTCGATGTTGAAATCCTGGCTGCAGGCACGGGCATAACTCAGCGCTGCCTGTGCCGATTCCTGCAGAACCTCGCCCAAATGCCCGGTCAGTACCAGATTGCCTTTGCCGGGCATCAGCGCGACCTCGACGGGCATCAAATCACCCCCGACCTCGGTCCACGCCACCCCCGTCGCGATGCCAATCCCATCCTGCTCCTCCGCCATCAGGCTACGGATGAACTGCGGTGGCCCGAGGTAGCGGGTGAGCATGCGGGCCGTGACACGCTGTGGCGTTGAGCCTCCTTCGGCGATGCGGCGGGCGACCTTGCGACAGACACTGGCGATCTGGCGCTCGAGATTGCGTACACCAGCCTCGTACGTGTACTCGCGGATCATCGCCCGTAATGCGCCCTCGGTGAAAGTGAGGGGGGTGTCTTCCAGGCCGTGCTCGCCCAGTTGGCGCGGGATCAGGAAACGGCGCGCAATCTCCAGTTTCTCCTCATCCGTATAGCCGGGGAACTCGATCACCTCCATGCGGTATTGCAGCGCCGGCGGAACCGGATCCAGTATATTGGCCGTGGTGATAAAGAGCACCTTCGAAAGATCGTAGGATACCTCCAGGTAATGGTCGGAGAAGGCATAGTTCTGCTCGGGGTCCAGCACCTCCAACAAGGCCGCCGCCGGATCGCCCCGAAAATCCAGTCCCAGCTTGTCTACCTCGTCGAGCATGAACAGGGGATTGATCGTACCGGCCCGCCGCATGGTCTGGATGACGCGACCGGGCAGAGAACCGATGTAGGTGCGGCGGTGCCCCCGTATCTCGGCCTCGTCTCGCACTCCACCCAGGCTCACGCGCACGAACTTGCGTCCCAGCGCTCCGGCGATGGATTGCCCCAGCGACGTCTTGCCGGTGCCGGGTGGGCCTACGAAGCAGAGGATTGGGCTGCGCATCTTGTCGGCCGCCAGGTGGCGTACCGCGATGTACTCCAGGATGCGCTCCTTGGCCTTGGGCAACCCAAAGTGGCACGACTCCAACACTTCCTCGACGTGCTTGACGTCCAGGTTGTCTTCGGTCGCCTCCGTCCACGGCAACTCGATCAACCAGTCGAGGTAGGTACGGATCATGCCAGTCTCAGGCGACATCGGTGGCATAGACGCCAGCCGGTCGAGTTCCTTATTGACCCGGTCGCGTACCTCGTCGGGCAGCTCCATCTGGGCGATTCGTTCGCGCAGCTCGTTGACTTCCTGCGTATAAACGTCGGTCTCGCCCAACTCACTTTGGATGACCTTCATCTGCTCGCGCAGGAAGTATTCGCGCTGGGTCTTGTCCAATTCCTGCTGTACCTGCGAGTGGATGTGGTCTTCCAGCTCGAGCACGTCCAGCTCCTTGGCTAACAGGACACTGATGCGCTGCAGCCGCGCTGCAACGTCGAGCGTCTCCAACACCTCCTGCCGCTCGGCCACTTCCAGGTCCAGTGCCTGGGCCATCAGGTCGGCCAGCCAGCCGGGCTCATCTACGTTCATGGCGAAGACGTAGATATCTTCGGGCAGGTTGCGGTTCAACTGTACGACCTTCTCAAAAAGCGCCAGTACGGCCCGCATCAAGGCCTCGGTGAGCGGCGTTTTTTCCGTCGTTTCGTAGATGGGCAGCGCGCGCACGCGGATGTAAGGCTCCAGTTGGACGTACTCGACGATTTGCATCCGTTGGCGCCCTTGAGTCAGCATACTGACGGTACCGTCGGGCATGCGCAGCAGACGGCCGATGTCAATCTCGGAACCGAAAGTGAAAAGGTCCTCCGGCCCTGGATCTACTACGTCCACGTCCCGCTGCGCGACCGTGATGAGTGGTTCGCCCCGCTCGCTCGCTACCTCGATCGCCTCTATGGAACGGTCTCGCCCCACGACGAGCGGCGTGACCATGCGCGGAAAGATCACCATATCGCGCAACGGCAAAACCGGCGCTTCAATCACCTCACCCGGAGATGGGTGTAAATCCTCTTCTTCAAAATCCATGTCGTCCGCGGAAAACGGTATCCCCTGGGGCCATCCCGCCTGTGACCACCAATCCTGCAACCTTCTATCCCACATCTTACTTTCTTCCTGATCAGATTTTCTATTCGCCGTCGTTGTCTGGCAGCGGAGCCCCGGTGTAGCGCGCCCACTCCTCGCGGGCGGCGCCAGCGAGATTGACAGACCCAGCCACCAGGAGGCCACCACCCGGATCCATCATCGTCAGGCCGCGCCGGATAGCCTTGCTCACGTTCACGCTGATCTCCGCTCCTCTACCCCCAGAAGCGACGACGTCAGCCAACTCAACCGGCGCCGCAGCTCGGGGATGGTTGGAGCGAGTGACGATGACGTATTCACTGATCGGCAAAAGAGCTTCCAGTATCCCGGCGGCGTCTTTGTCTACAAAAGCCCCGA
>Ga0172365_10002691_pt1 | contig 13161 bp, 13 predicted proteins | sample LakKivSesite48cm_FD_114535 | JGI IMG/M metagenome (GOLD analysis project Ga0172365, IMG submission 114535) | Sediment microbial communities from Lake Kivu, Rwanda - Sediment site 48cm | ecosystem: Environmental > Aquatic > Freshwater > Lake > Sediment | place: Rwanda: Western Province, Lake...
CGGCCTCGTCGTTGAGGATCGCCGTCCCCCCCTCCTTGAGCCCTGCCCTGACGAAGGGCTGCTTCTTCAGCGTGGGGTCCATCACTATGATGGCGTCGGGCTCGTAGATGCCCGAGGTGCGCCTGATGGGCTTGTCGTCGAGCCTGATGAAGACTGTGACGTCTCCTCCCCGGCGCGCCCCGCCGTAGACGGGTATCTTCTGGGCGTACTTCCCCTCGCCGAAGGCGGCCTCGGCCAGGATGAGGGCGCCCATGACGGCGCCTTGCCCTCCCATGCCGTGGAACCTTATCTCGATCAATCCGGATTCCTCCCTTGAGAACGGAGTATACGGGTCTCATGGGAAGATAAGATTTCCCAGAAGATGGTCGATGAGGGGCCCCTGCCGCCGGATATTCCCGGGATAAGGGTTCTGGGGCTAGCGGGTCCTCGGCTTCGCTATTATCTCCCTGACGCAGAGGTCGAACATCTCGCTCTGATGGGCCTGCTTCAGGACGACAGCCGTGTCCGCGCCCCTCCCCGAGCCGGCGATGGCTATTATGTCACTGTCCATGGGGATCATGCCGGCGTCCGCCGCCATGTAGCTGCACTCGACCACCACCTTCATCCCCTGCCCGAAGAGGCGGAGGACGTTCGACACCATGTCCCCTGGGCCAACCGTATTGAACTTCTTCCGCATCGCGGCGCTGACGCCCATGAAGGCGTGGCCCGTAGTGAGGACCCTCCCGCCCGCCCCCCTGATCTTGGCCAACGTCTCCTCGGGCACCTCTAGCTTCCCGGGCTCCCTGAAGCCGGCGCTGTGCGTCACTACCACGACGTTGTACCCCTTGAAGAGCTCCGCGGCCCTCAGCCCGGTCCCGCCCCGAGTCGAGGCGACGACTATGTCCCTGACCCCGAGCTCCTCTGCCCTCTTCTTCGCCGCTTCCAGGGTGGCCTCCGTGTTCACCTCTCCGACCTCGTCGAAGTAAAGGATCGACTTCTCAACCGCCATGACGATCACGCTGTAATAGTTGATTGTCTTGGGATAAAAATTAGTCAATTAGACACCGATTCCAGCCTTCACCAATCTGTTTCGATGATTCAGAACGTTTAATATCGGTAGTGTTTTGGTTCTTATGGTTTCAATGCGTGTCCAGGTCAAGCTCCTCCTCGTTGTGGGCCTCCTCCTAGCATCCGCTGCCACGCCGCCGGCGTACTCAGCAGACTACACGCCCACGAGGCTCTTCTTCACCGTCTACGGCGACGGCGTCGTCTCCGTGGACTACTCGGTCGACGTCGACCCCACCCTCGTCAGCGTGAACGTGACCGTCTTCGGCGTCATGCTCACCGACATCCTCGTCGTCGACCAGGACGGCCTGCCCCTCGACTACGCCGTCTCAGACTCAGTCATGAAGGTAGACAGCTTAGGCGCAGTCTCCGTCACGATATCCTACTCGACGCCGGACCTGACCAGCAAGGCTGCCTCCCTCTGGATATTCAACGCGACAACGTCGGTGACGTCGAGCGTCTCGCTTCCGGCGGGCTCCACAATAACCAGCCTGAGCAGCGTGCCGCTCGAGGTGGGGACGCTTGACGGGAACCCCTACGTCTCCTTGTCGGCCGGGGTGACGTCGGTCTACTACGTGATCGGAGTCGTCGGGACGAGGGAGCACGCCCTGATCGCCCTGAGGGACGCCGAGGCGGCCATCGTCGCGGCCGAGTCGAACGGGGTCATCGTCTCGGAGGCTAGGGCTCTGCTCACGCAGGCACAGGCCTCATTCAGCGCCGAGAGGTATGCCGAGGCGGAGCAGCTCGCCAACGACGCCAAGGAGGAGGCGAGGGCCACGGAAGCCGCAGCCAACGAGGCCGAGACCGCGATCACGTCGGCGACGGCCGCCATCTCGACGGCCCGATCGGAGGGGCGCACCTCCGGGCTGGGCGAAGCCGAGGGCCTCCTGGCCGCAGCCCAGGTATCCTACTCCGCTGGGGATTACGCCGAAGCCAAGGCGGAGGCTGATGAGGCTCACCAGGCGGCCGAGGCGGCCGGACCCGATCTCAGCTACCTCGTCATAGTCGCTGCCGCGGTCGTCGTCGTGATCTTCGCCGTCGCCCTTCTCCTCAGAAGGAGGAGGGCGAAGCCCGTCGCCGAGCCGAAGGCCGGCATCGACCTCCAGGTGATCTTCGAAAGGAACCCTGGCCTCAGGATGGATGACAGGGAGGTGCTCAGGTTCATAGCGGCGTCCGGAGGGGAGGCCTTCGCGAACGAGATCAGGGAGAGATTCGACATGCCTAGGACGAGCGCCTGGAGGATGTTCAGGCGCCTCATGGGGATGGGGATAGTCGAGGAGAGGAAGGTCGGCGGCCAGAGCCTGATAAGGATAAGCGGACGCTACAGGGAGGAGGACGCATGAAACGGCCGTTCCAAATCGTTCCTCCGGGTTCCTCTAATACCCTCATTCCGCACCATATGGCAGGTGATTAAGGGGTGCTGAACAGGAAGATCCTCGTAGTCTTCAGCGTAATGCTGCTGGTTCTGCCGGTCCTGCCGATGGCCCTCGCTGACGACGCCGTCGGCGTCGAGACCGACGCCAAGTACTACAAGCCCGGCGAGCTGGTGAAGATAGAGGGTGAGGCGACCGCAAACTCAAGCGTCCACGTGACCGTCAACAGGACGGCCGTGCAGCTCCTTAGCGTCGTTGTCAACGCCTCAACCACGGGCAAGTTCAATGTAAACTACACTCTGCCCTCCGATGCAGAGCTAGGGGAGTACTTGGTGAAGGCCTCCACGGCCACCGACGAGGCTGAGGCTTCGTTCTTCGTGGTCAATGTGGACGCGGAGGAGTTGGCGGGGACCGTCATCAAGCTCGCGGAGGACGCCGGGAAGGAGGCAAACGAGACCATGAACGAGCTGAGGGAGGAAGGCGTGGAGATCCCGTCCTCGGCGACGGAGAACTACCAGCACGGCGTGGAGGCGCTGAACGACGCCAAGAGCAAACTGGCCGAGGGAGACTATGTGTTGGCCATCGAGATGGCTCACAGGGCGCTGGTCCACTTCGGCAACGCCCTGCACAACGCGGCGATGTCCGCCGTGAGGCAGAGCGGCTGGGAGCATGAGGAGGATCTCGGGGAGGAGATAGACAGGGCATACGCCCTCCTGCTCAAGGTGAACGCCACCGTGAATCACCTCAAGGGGGACGGAGAGGACACCTCCGCCATAGAGGCTAAGCTGGATGATGCCAAGACCCACCTCGACCATGCATCGGCCCTCTACGACGAGGGGAAGCTGGAGGAGGCGATGGACGAGTACTTGTCGGCGAAGGCGGCGCTGACGGAGGCGATGGTGCTGCTCAAGGGGCTGGTCTCGGAGGTGAAGCTGGAGTGCATGGAGAGGTTCAGGGAGAGGCTGCAGGAGCGCCTCAACGCAACCGAGGAGGCCATAGAGAGGCTGAGGGGGTACATAGAGGAGGCTAAGGGGAACGCGACCATGGCCAACCTGAGGGGCCTCTACATGAGGCTGACCAACCTACACGACAAGATACTCGATAAGGGCCTCGATGGGGCGATGAGGGAGCTGGAGAAGATCTGCAAGGGCTTCGACGACAGCCTCGAAGGGCTCGACGGCGACTCGTACGGCGAGGCGCTGAGGCTGATGAACAGGCTCATGGCTAGCCTGCAGACCATGGAGGGCTCATCAAACAAGTGGGGCATGTGGGGCCTCAACACGACAAAGATCGACGAGAAGATAAGCAGAAACCTCGGGCGGATGAATGAGATCCTCGAGGGCCTCGGCAAGAACAAACCCTCCAAAGCCAAGGGGGTAGCCGAGGAGGGGCTGGGAGACCTACAGAACCTATGGAAATGGGCTCACGACCCGGGAGAGGGGCGTGGCCAAAAGGATGACTCAGGCTCCCCGTGGGGGAGCTCGTGGGGCCACGGCAGGAGCGGTAAGTAACTCCCACTAAATCATCCCTTTTTCAAAAAAATTTTCTCAAGGATCATTCCCCTGCGGTCTTTATACCAGAAAGGTAAAAGACGGGTGGGGGAGGATTATAGTTCTGGTGGGGCATGGTCGAGTGCTGGCTCCCCTACGGGAATACCGAGGTTTACGTCACAGTCGACATCAAGGACCTCCTGAGCATCGCCGAGCCCACTAAGATCGAGCCCAGGGCTCAGCCAAGGGAGATGATGGCATCCTCCATCAATAACTTGGGCAGCGGGGAGAGGCTCGAAGGGCTCGTGCACCCCGACTGCAAGGTGGCCATCGCCGTAGACGGGACAGTCTCCCCCCAACTAGCCGTGCCCGTCCTCTCCTACCTCGTCGAGCAGTTCGTCTCGATGATAGTCCCCAAGGACAGGGTCACCATGATCCTGGGGAACGGGGCGAGGGCGAGGAGCTCCAAGGATCTGGTTGCCGCCATCACCGGATCCGAGGATCTGAAGGGGGTGAGGCTCATGGAGCACGGTAAGGGCTCCTCGAACCTTGCTGTCGTGGGGAAGACGCGTCAGGGGACGCCGGTATCGGTCTGCAAGGACTACGCGGAGGCGACGGTCAAGGTGGCGGTCGGTGAGGCTATGCTCGACGACTACACGGGCTTCAGGGGGGCACACAGCGCAATCGTCCCTGGCGTCTCATCCATCCCCACGATAGAGGCCAACAGGAGGCTCCTCTTCAGGAGCGGCGCGAAGCCCGGCGTCGTGGAGCTCAACCCCGTCAAGGAGGACGCCATCGAGGCGACGAAGCTGGCCGGCGTAGACTTGGCGGTGAACATCGCGATAAGCCCCCAGGGCACGCTTATGGGGGTCCACTCCGGCGCGCTGGAGGAGTCGTGGGGGCGGGCGATCTACGAGCTAGGCTCCTCGTTCCAGGTCGAGGCAGAGGGAGGCGCCGACATAGTCATCCTCAGCGCCGGCGGGAGCCGCTTCGACTTCGACCTCTACGACTCGGTCTGGGCGCTCAGAAACGCCTCCGGTGTCATAAAGAAGGGGTCGACGGTCATCCTCCTCGCCGAATGCCCGGAGGGGCTCGGCGTCGACAGCTTCACGAACCTCGCCCACATCGACCAGCTGAGCGAGCTTGAGAGGAGGTACGCCCTCGGCGCGGAGGCGCTGCACCTCGTCAAGTCCATGCTGACCAGGAACGACGTAATACTCGTCTCCTCTCTTCCCAGGTTCCTCGTGGAGCCGATCGGGTTCAAGGTGGCAAGGACCGCGAACGACGCGTATGAGATGGCCCTTGAGAAAAGGAGGGGCCGCAGGACCCTCGTGATGCCCTACGGATGCAGCACAGTGCCCGCCGCCGGCTAGAAGGGCGTCAGGACTATCAGGGTGACACCCATCAGGGCTAGGTAGCCTATCAGGGCCAGCTTTCTTGAGACGCTGAGGGGCGAGATGTCGTCGAGGGGCTCCATCCCCTCCCCGCTGCGCATCATGAAGAATGCCACCACCACTGCCATGATGTAGTAGCCCGATATGATGAGCATGATTATCCCACCGGCCGAGATGATCTTCTGTATCTCGCTGCCGAACGCTGCCCTGATCACGTGGCCTCCGTCTAGCTGCCACGCCGGTATCAGGTTGATGAAGGTGACGAGGCAGCCGACCCACGCGGCGAAGGCGAGGGGGTGTAGGATGAGCACCGAGCCCTCAGCCACCGGCTTGATGAACATGGAGGCGTAGCTGAGGATGAGGGGCATCGGCATCGCCTGGAACCTGACATCCGGGAACCTGATCATGAAGTCCGCGACCTCGTCGATCGGCAGGACGTATGAGAGGCTGAGGCCGACGAGGGCTACCATGAGCGTCGCGACGAAGCCGAGGACTGGCCCGCTTATGCCGAGATCAAACAGGTCGTCCCTGTTCACCGGTGGCTCGTCTTGGGTTATCACGGCGCCGAATGTCCCTCCCATTCCAGGCGGCGCCGGGATAAAGTAGGGCATCGAGGCAGGCACCCCCCTCCTCGTGGAGATGAGCCAGTGGCCCATCTCGTGGAGGCCGAATGCGGCCACGATGCCCAGGGTGAATAGGAGGGCGTTCAAGAAGACCGGCACGCCCGGCATCAGCGCCTGCGTCAGAACAGGGTTGTCGCTCCTCAGGTAGCCGTCGAGGAAGACGGTGCAGACCGTGGCTGCGAACAGTATCTTGTTCCTAGCCGTGTTCCTCCTCCTCTCAGGCCCCCTCCTCAGGATGGAGACGTAGTACCTGCCAACGATCCACCTCAGCTGGGGCAGGTAGCCCTTGGGCTTCAGCCTGGCCGCCAGCTCCTTGAAGGAGCCCTTCATCAGCCTCTGCTTGTCGCCAGGCTCATTGGGGGAGACTATGAAGATGAGGGTACTCCTGTCGAAGTACCTGTCCTCGACCGCGAACAGGCCGCCGACCGCCTCGTCCACGTAAGGGTCGTAGTCCGGCGTCTCAGCCAAGCCTTGCGTCTCCCCTACCGGTCCAGATCGTCAGGTAGCCTAAAACGTAAGCGGATCGGCTTCAGACGAACTCTTTAAATTCACCGTGAAAAACCTATGAGGGGTCTAAAAATGAGCATGGCGGGCTTCCAGGTCAGGGCCTTCAGGGCGGACGACCTGAACAGGGTCATGGAGATCAACCTCGAGTGCCTGCCCGAGAACTACAGCGCCTACTTCTACAGGGACATCGCCAGCAGCCACCCGGACACCTTCCTCGTGGCCGAGTCCGGCGGCGAGATTCAGGGCTACATAATGTGCCGCGTGGAGAGGGGCTTCTCAAAGGTAAGGGGATTCAGCACGGCCAGGCTCCTCCACGTCGTCTCAATAGCCGTCAGGGAGCCCTACAGGCGTAAGGGCATCGCCCTCGCCCTCATGAACGAGGCGATGAAGAGGGGCGTCGCCTCCTACAAGGCGACCGAATGCTACCTTGAGGTCAGGGTCGGCAACGAGGCTGCGATCAGGCTATACGAGAAGCTGGGCTTCTCCAAGGTGAAGAGGAACTACGGCTACTACCTCGACGGCGAGGACGCCTGGGTGATGGCCTTCTCGCTGAAGTGAGCCTTGCTCCTCGTGGATAGGTAGCTATTAATCCCCCGTCAGCAAAGTCTGTTACAGGTGAATCACGTGGACTACGTCACGGGCATGACCCTCCTGCTCTTCGGCATATCCGCCGTCATCTTCTACTGGTTCGCCAGGTTCACCCTCAAGCTCATCAGGCAGCACTACGACATATACCCCCTCCTCTACGAGCTCGAGGAGGAGGAGAAGAGGAAGCAGCGCGGCGGCTAGAAGTACTGGAGCAGCGAGTCGGGGTGCCCCCTCTTCAGCTTCTCGTACCTCAGGCACAGCCTCCAGAGGATGAGTAGCCCCACGAGCCATAACGCCAGCGTCCCCCACGTGTCCATCATGAACAGGGGCTGCGCTACCCACGGGGGCCTAATCCTGTAGAGGTACAGGTGGACGAAGTAGAAGAAGAGTGGGACCCTGCCGAAGGTCAGCAGGACGCCGAATACGCCCCTATCAACCCACCTCCTCTCCTCTAGGACGATGCCGAGTGAGAGGATGAGGCACATGACGCCCAGCGTGAAGAGGAGGAAGGCGAGGTCAGGCGGGTACTTGGAGAAGGAGAGCCAGTTCTGAAGCGAGTCGCCCATTCGAGGGTACAGGTTGCCGTAGCCGTTGAACCAGCGCACCACGACGAAGAGGGCGAGGGAAGCCAGGCCCGTCAGCGCAATCGGAAGCTTGAGGCCCCTGATCTTCGCGGGGTCATACCTTGAGAGGAGGACGCCGAAGCACCAGCCCAGCCCGATCACCCCTATCCACGGTATGATCGGGTACAGGCCCACGAACGGAGGGTAGTTGAAGCTCGGCTCGTGGATTATCAGCCTGAGGTAGTAGCCCAGCTTCAGGTAATAGTTGCCGTAGGGGTTCGCCGGTATCCAGCTCAGGTCTATGAACTGCTGCAGAAGGATCACCGCGAGGGAGGAAAGGAGGATGACGGCCGTCGGCAGGCGCCTGTAGACGCTCATGATGATGAAGCAGGCGCCGAAGCATGAGATCACCCCCCAGTATAGTGGGCCGTTCCCGAAGGCGTTCCCCTCGAGGAAGAGGGCGAGGAGGATGAGGACGCAGCCACGCTTAGCGATCCTGATCGTCACCTCCCTCTGGGACTCTCCCCTGCCCAGCCTCCTGATGGTTGAGAGGGCGAGCGCAGTCCCGGCGAGGAACATGAAGGTGGGCGCGCAGATGTGGGTGATGAACCTCAGCATGAACTGTGCGAAGTCCGGGAACAGGGGGAAGGTGCCGCCCAGCCCCTCGCTGCCCATGTGGCCCAAGTTCCAGAAGCCTGAGACGTGGTCCCAGGCCATCAGCGCCATGATCAATCCACGCGTGAAATCTATGAAGTTGAGCCTGCCCCACTGCTTTGCCTGCTCCGTGTCCATGGGGGCTTATTGAGGCCGATCGTTTTATAAGATTTCATAATGAAGGATGCTTTTTTCTAGCCACCCTTCTTTTCTCACGCCGATAAACGAGGGCATGAACGGTATGCGAACACAAGTTGCTTCCATTTCGCGTCCCTCCCCGCCCGGCATCCCTCACCGGATAAAGTATTTAGGCATCCGTCAACTTAGGGCTAGAGACGAAGATGGGGGACAAGGCGCTCATACCATGGAGGGAGGTGAGCGGCTGGTCGTGCAACGCCTGCGGCAACTGCTGCGTGGGCTACAGGGTCCCCCTGAAGATGGACGAGTACGTCAGGGTCGGCAGCCTATACGGCTCGGACGTCATGGAGTACGGCCTCGGCAAGGCCTACCTTAGGATGGGCGCCGACCGACGTTGCGTCTTCCAGCGCCCCCTCATGGACCGCTGGGTCTGCACCATCCAGGGCATGAAACCGACGGCATGCCGCCTCTTCCCGTTCCGAATCCACCACGAGCCGATCTACAGCCGCGGCGACAACAGCGCCTACGAGTTCAGGGGGAAGACCTGGCACATCTACCTCGACCCCGACTGCCAGGGCATAGTGCCCGGGAGGCCGACCGAGCGGTTCGCCAAACAGGTCCTCCCGGAGATCCTCAGCATGGGGATGGGGATGGATCAGAAGCAGAGGTACACGACTTCAAAGTACATCTCATGGACGCCGCCTTGAATCCCTGAAGGCGTCGAACAGGCGGAGGGGGGAAGTCCCGAAGGGAATTTAGGCTTTTGTTCAAGTAATAAGGGACATTATTGAGAGCCCCGTTACAATATAATCACGTATCCCCATCCGTAAACAATCCTTCTTGTATCCGGCGTGAAACGTAAGGAGTAAATATCATCCATGTACTATTGTTTTTGCCCGAGTGGCGGCGAATAAGGGTCGAAAGAAGCGGAAGACCCCCGATTCGCAGAACCAGCGGGATGGGCCTCGACAGCGCCTCTGTTGGCTTAGGCTGATGGAGAACGCCAGCATCCCCCCGGTGACACCGCTCGGGCACTTCCATTTTATAGGAAACCTACATCCCGGAAGACAGTTTAATAGATCCCCGGCATACGAATAACTGGCAACGCCTCGACGAACAGGCGGGCTTCGAGCGGGTCGAGAGCTGGGTGAGTGAGATGGCCATTCAGGATGAGGTCAGGACGCATACCGCCCTTCACGTGCTCAAGGGCGCCGTGCAGAAGGTTCTGGGGGCGAAGATGACCGCCGGCACCTATGTCATGGGGACGCATGGCGGCCTCACGGTTCAGTACGGCAGGAAGCCGACGCAGGAGGAGGTGGCGGTGATCGAGGAGGCGGCGAACCGGAAGATCGTCGAGGACGCCCCGGTGGAGGTCCTCGAGATGGGTAGGCGGGAGGCTGAGACGATGTGGGGGGAGGCGATATACGACCTTTTCCCGCTGCCGCCGACGGTCACGGAGCTTGAGGTGTTCCGCCTGCCAGACTGGAATGTGAACGCCTGCAACAAGCGGCACACGTCGAGGACCGGCGAGATCGGGAGGATAAAGATCTCAAAGGTGAGGTTCCGCGCCCAGAAGGGGCTGCTTGAACTCGCCTTCGACCTGGATGAGCCTAAGCCCTTAGGCTCGCTCTAGCCCCTTTACCTGGCCTTGCCCTTGGCCCTCTTCGGCCTGAGGTTCCTGCTGTGACACTTCCTGCACTTCGTGGCGTTCTTCGGGTTCGAGGCGCCGCATGTCCTGCAGATGGTCTTATCGATCCTGTACCTCCTGGCCAGCTCGATCTTGAAGGGATCCCTGAGAGACATAGACACGCACCTTCGTTCCTAGAGGCTCTGAACCTAATGGATTCCGAGTATTTTATCTTTTCTAATCCCGATGCGGCGACTATCTAAGGCTCAACGCGACCGTCAGGTAGCCGATGAGGTAGAGGAGGAGGTAGAGCATGATCCCATGGGAGCCGTTCACGGCCGCGAAGAAGAGGCCAAGGGCCGAGTAGAGCATGAAGAATATCTCCAACGATGGCACGCTTTGGAAGACCTTATAGGACTTCGACTCCGTGTTGTCCGTGTTCTTCGTGATGTTGTACTTCGGGACCCTCTCGTATGAGCCGCCTTCCACGAAGAGCCCCTTGATCATCTCTATGCCGCACTTGGCTGAAAGGCCGTATCCTATGAGGCCGAGGAGCCCCATGAACCTGGCCTTCTTCCCTAACTCGAGCTTCTGCATCCTGAGCGCCGTGTAGTAGAGTGTGAAGGAGCTCACGGTGAGGAGGCCGAACAGGGCGAGATATATGGGGTTCGTCACATAGGGGAACTTATTCAGCGCGAGGAGCGGCACCGTCACAACGAGGCCCAGGAACATCCATAGGCTGATCGTGTAGTAGCTCAGGTGGAGTGTGCCCTCGACCTTCTGGAGGAGGTTCAGGTTGGGCGAGGCCCAGACCTTGCCTATCAGCTTCTTGGCGCATTGGACGCTGCCCCTCGCCCACCTCGACTGCTGCATCCTGAACGCCGACATCGTCGGCGGCACCTCGCTTAGGACGACGTAGTCCTTCAGGTAGAGGGACCTCCACCCCTTCAGCTGTATGCGGTAGCTGATATCCAGGTCCTCGGACAGGGTGTCGGAGGACCAGCCCCCCGCTTCATTCACCGCGTCGGTCCTCAGGACCCCCGCCGAGCCGCTGAAGTTGAATATGAGGCCCATGGCGCTCCTGGCCGACTGCTCGACGACGTGATATGCGTCTATTCCGAGGGCGAAGGCTTCGGTGTATTGGCTGTAGCCCCTGTTTATGTGCCCCCACCGGGCCTGGACGAAGCCGAGGCCGGGGTCTGCCTCGAGGACGGCGACGGTCCTCTCCAGGAAGTTGGTCGGCGGAACGAAGTCGGCGTCGAGGATGGCTATGTATTTCCCATGCGTGTGGCCCAGGGCCTCCTGGAGCGCCCCCGCCTTGAAGCCTGTCCTGTTCGGCCTCCTGACGACATCGATGTTGAAGCCCCTCTGCCTGTAGAATCCGACCTCCCTGTCCACGATGTCGACCGTGTCGTCCCTGCTATCGTCGAGCACCAGTATCTCGAGCCTGTCCTTCGGCCAGTCTATGGCGCAGACGGACTCGATGAGCCTGGTCACGACGTACTTCTCGTTGTATACGGGCAGCTGCACGGTGACAATGGGATGGTTCGCGACGGGCTTAGCCGGTGAGTTCCTGTACCTCTGGGCGGCTAGAACCATGAGGAAGCAGTTGTAGCCATATGGGAGCAGGAGGGCGTTGAAGAGGAAATAGAGCACGACGAGGGCGTAGACGAGGATGTCTTCGAGCATTCAATCAGCCTCCCCTACTCCCCCTCTCCCTTGTTCAAGCTTCAGCCTTCCCCCTTAAGAGCACTTTCACGCGGTTCAGAGGCCCTTGCAGGGCTCTGTCTACCCCGAGGGTTATGAATCTCAATGTTTCCCAGGGTTAAAGCCGTTGCCATCCGATTCGCAGGCCCGTCCATGTGCTCATCGGGGGCCAATGGAGCCGCCTTCGCTGGATTAGGGGTTTTTTACTTGAATGCATGTTAAATGAGGATGGATAGGCATGTGAGGGCCCCGTCGCACTTCTGTATCTCCGAGACGTTCAGCGAGATGACGTCGAAGCCCGCCTCCTTCACCATCCGCTGGGCCTCCGCGTAGCCCTCGGCCATGAGGACGGTGTCGCCTACGGCCAGGGTGTCCGCTGCGTACTCCTCCTTCCCCGGCGGGATGAGTATCTCGAAGCCCTCTAAGGCGGGGTGGTAGGCGTACCTCTCTGTGGAGATCATTATGTTCCTCCCGAGGTAGGTCACGTAGCTCTTCAGGTGCATTATGGTGGGGTCGAATATCGTGGCGACTGGGACGCCGAGCCACTCCTGCATCTGTGCGACCCCCTCGGGGTTGGTCCGGTCGCTTATGCCGCTGATGAGCCTGTCTGGCAGGTGGACGACGTCGCCGCCCTCCACGGTGGCCGGGGCCTTGGCCCTCCTCACCGGCATCATCTCACGGAGAACCGCCTCGACCCTCGTCTCCTCTCCTCGGCGGCTCTCCTTCGCCATCCTGCAGATGAGGGCCCTCCCGTTCTGGACCACGGCGTTGTCCTCGACGAAGCAGGAGTCCGGGCGGAGGTCGTCCCTCGGCACCCTGACGACCTCGAGGTCGAGCTCTTTCAGCGTCGTGCAGTACCTCGCATGCTGCTCCCTTGCCCCCTTCACCGATACTGTGTGGTGGAGGGGGTGGGTCGACAGGCAGCCGGCGTACATGTCGCCCGGCTCGCGGACGACTGCGATCTTAGGGGCAGACAAAATTCATCGCCCTAGACTCGTTCCTCGAGGTTAAAAATGGTTTCAGGGGCAGAACCGTCGTCCAAGGTTGCTTCTGCAGACCTGTTGTTATTTTAGCCAAGTTTAGGCGTTGTTGATCATCTTTTATTCGTCTGAGGCTAGGTTGAAGCGTACCGGTGGCTCCGTTGAAGTCCTCGAAGGCCCTCGGACTCATCCTCCTCGTCATTCAGGTTGCTGTGATGGTCGCGTTCGTGGTCAGCGTCCACGCCATCTTCATGGTATTGCGCTCGACAGGGCCGGAAGGCAGCCAGGAGATACCCGTCGAGATAGACCAAAACACAGGCATCGCTAAGCTGACCTTCACCATGAGCCCGGCCAACGGGGGCCTGATAGGGGCCAGCCTGAGCATACAGGTCGGCATCCTGGCGCCAGACGGCCAGTACATCGCGGTGAACTCGACGAGGCTCTACCTCGACCCTGGCTCCCGTAGGAGCCTC
>Ga0172365_10002695_pt1 | contig 13148 bp, 9 predicted proteins | sample LakKivSesite48cm_FD_114535 | JGI IMG/M metagenome (GOLD analysis project Ga0172365, IMG submission 114535) | Sediment microbial communities from Lake Kivu, Rwanda - Sediment site 48cm | ecosystem: Environmental > Aquatic > Freshwater > Lake > Sediment | place: Rwanda: Western Province, Lake Kivu...
AGATCATTAATATAACCGGGTAGATCGGGTGAACCGGCCGGATTTTTCTGCGTTCATCCGCCTTGACAACCATATCCGTTTCAATTGCCTGAATTGCACAGGGAAGCTGGTCAATCCGCTCGGTGGCGGCAATCATTGCTACTGCATAACCCGGACACTTAGGATAGCCCCGCCTGATTGACTCGCTAAGCGAGTAACCCTGGACCAGCCATTTTTGTATTCTCCGCAAGATTATAGAATGTCTATTTGCACGGCCTTTTGTTGCGAATTCTAGTGCCGTCGTAAGCGGCAGATTCTGCCGTATGCTTGTACCAATAGTGGAAATCACGTAAGCAGCGGTGGCATGTGGTGATGTTATATTATAGCTGATGAAGTAGATTATAAGAGGGATGATAATTAGGAAACCAAGAGAGCCCCAATTCGCAAAGAAAAACCCAGCTATTACCATTAGGGGTATAATGAAAAAACTTATAAGTATCCATTTTGCACATGTCTTTGGCCACTGTTCCGAGTCAAGCTCACGTTCTGACAATAGTATGGTGAAGAGCGTTGTGATGAACAAAGCAATCGCGATTAATGTAACCGCGATATTTTCATCTGCAACTCCAATAAAAATCATTACCCCGGCAACAAATGGGCAAGTTACTAAGGCGATTACAGGGTACTTCCACCCGAGATACAAATAAACAAGCAACAATAATGTCGTTATTATGATTAACATATCGAAACCTAAGTAGCAGATAAACTGGTTATAATGGATATCATCGGCAAAAACATCGCAAGAATAGTCATTGCCAAAACACATCCTACTCCGATGAGCATTACCGGCAACAGCACCGCCTGCAATCTTGCCTGGCCGCAGCGTGCCTGCTCGGCGTACATCTGGCCCAGGCTGTAGAGATTGTCCTGCAATTCATTTCGCTGTGTGCCCAACTGAATCGAATATAAGAAAAGTCTGGGTATCATGCGACAGAATTGTCCGGCCTCTAAAATATTGGCCCCCTGCTCGATCTGGCTCGCAAGCGCCTCGCTTTCAAGGATTAGCTTTTCACTTCCCGTAGCACCCGAGCTCAACCTCAGTGATAAGGGCATGTCGGAGCCGGCCGCCACCATGATTGCCATTGCCTCGGCCATCCTGCTTAGCATGCTGCTATGATAAACCCTGCCGATGACCGGTATCTTTAGGAGAAGAGATTCTCTGAGTCTGCGTCCCGCCGCCGATGCGGAAAGCACGGCGAACAGAATGACGATCAAAACAATCAAAAATCCTACCGTAGTCCAGAAAGGCACAACATTTTGAGCCATTCTTAAAAACAGCCTTGTAAGGGCCGGCAGCCTGCCGCTGGTCATTTCCTCAAGCACCGCCCCGAACTGTGGAATGACAAACATAAAAACGCCCGTCAAAATAATTGACGCCAGAACCAGGATGACCAAAGGATAAGTCATCGCTTCGAAGATTATTCTCCTGGTCTGAGTGGCCATCTCCAGATGCCTGTTAAGGCTTGTGAGCATTTCGCTCAGACGGCCCGTTTCGACTCCTGCTTTAAGAATCCTGCCGTACAAAGGCGGAAAGTGCTTCTGTCTCTTTTCAAAAGCCTGCTCGATGCTCACGCCCGCTTCGAGCTCATCGGCTATCGCATCGACGAGCTTGCGCATGGACTTCGATTGAATGTCGCCGGCAAGCTCCCGCAGACCTCTTTCCAAAGGTATGCCGGCCTTGGTAATCGAGGCCAACTGCTGGTTGAAAAGCACAAACTCGTTTCTACCAATGGCCGTTTTGGGCTTTTCAGGCTTGGCCTTCTCGACGGAGTTTACGACAAGCTGCATCTGTTTTAGCAGCTCGCCCGCCTCCTGATGTGTGCCTGCTTCAATCGTGCCCTTCATCAGCCTACCGGCCGATGTCAGTGCGTTATATTCGAATGTAGCCATTATCAATCCTCGTATATCAAACTACTTTTTCAGCGTAATTACATAATGAACCATGTCCTTCGGCCCACCACCCTCCGGCATGGCCGAGTTTATCACCGCCCCTGCAGAAGTGCGTCTATACTCAAATGTCTTGCCGCTCATCACGTCGTTCGGAATCGCAACGTCTTTTATGTCATTGAGCACTTGTGGTAACTGTCCGGCATGTGTAGCCGCATAATGCCGAATTGCTTCTACACATTGCAGTCCATTCAAATTGTTATCGAGTCGTTTAGAAATCATTCTCGTACGATCTATAGATGACGCCATCTGTTGTTCGAACTGTTCTCGTAGAAGCTCGTTCTTGACCGAACCGAGACCGACCTTCTTCTCATTCTCTATTGCCTTTTCAATGTCGATAAAAGGCCTGGGCAGGCTGGCCAGCGTCTGGTACAGGTTCGGCGATTCTATTCCCTGTAAAAACTGCTCTACTTCTCTGCACATAATTGCACCGACAGAAATTCCCACCAGACCCTGTACAATCGTAGGAGCCTGCCCCAGATGCCTGGCCATACCGAATCCCGTTCGTATCGCGATTGCAGACCCTTCATACCCTCCACGGCTGATTTCCAGTCTCGCCCACATCTCGAGGATATAGGCAAGTTTACGATAACCGCCAAGATCTCCAGGTTCGTCCCCAGGCTTCCACTCGGTCCATTTACATTCTTTGCACCTTGCCGCCCGCGCCATGAGCTTCAAAGGCTCGATGTATTTCTGCAGGGCATCTTCTGCCTGCTGTTGCGGAAATTGCTCGGCCGGCAGCTTCAACCACTCCCTTATCTTTTCCTGGTCGAAGTCTTTCGATATCGATTTAATCGCTTTTTCGTACAGCGGGACTGCATCTTCGTCAATCTGATCCTCAGCATTAATCATTAGATAGTATTTTTGCTCAAGCTCGCCGGCCTTTGCCGGATAAATCGTCAGCTTAACGGGGCCTTCGGCGGAGCTACGTGCTCTCGTGGGAGAAACAAACAACACAAGAATAATAAAAACAGAAATACCTTTGAACGATCGGTAGGCTGAGACGACTTTTAAATATTGAAATATTGCCATTTAAGTGCCCTTTATTTCAGCTTAAGCTCATACCGCACCGCGTCTCTGCCCTCAGAGCCTTCGGTGGCTTCCAATTCGAGGACAGCTTCTGAGCCGGTGCTCTTATATGTAAATGGTTTTTGTGTTACGGGATCAACCGGTATCTTAGTGTCCATGACGTCGGCGAGCTTTTCAGGAAATTTGCCGTCGTGTGAGCCGGCATAAAGACGTAAAGCCTCAATACAATGCAAAGCGGCAATCTTACGGTCGATGTGGTTCATCTGATGCAGAACCTTGTCGTGCGCTGGTTTTAGCTGTTTTTCAAACTGTCCGCGAAGCAAGAGGTTGTAGTTTTTAAGATTATCCGTCTCGACTTTGATCGCTTTTTTTACATCAACGAGGGGCTGGGGCAAATCTTCTAATGCCCAGTAGAGACTCGGCGCATCGGATTGAATCCATCGCTCAATTCTGCTTTGGTTTAATGCCGCTATAGAAATGCCGACCATTCCCTGAATCAGAGTGGGTGCATCACCCAGATGCTTTGCCATTGTAAGAGATGTCTTTAAGGTTTCTATTGCCTGGTCATAACGGCCTTGTGCGATTTGGAGCTTGGCCTGCACGTCTAGTATAAAGGCAAATTGCCGATATTTGCTCAAGTCGTCCATAAATTGTTGATTTTGAGCCTGCTCGGGTTTTATGAAAGGCCAGTTGCATTGTTTAGACCTTGCCGCCTGAGTTAATAAATCCAAGGTAGGTTTGAGCTTGTTAATCGCCGATTCAACCTGCTCGGCAGGAAGCTGGTCGGGCGGCAAGCTGCGCCAGTCGGAAAATTGTTTCGATTGATAATCCTGCGGCAGCGATTGAATTGCTTTTTGATATAAAGCTGCCGCATCGGCATCTATTTGCTCATCAGTAGTGGATAAGAGTTTGTATTTTTGTGCAGTTTCTGTCGCTTTGGCCGGGGAGAAAGTCAATTCAGTCCACGGCAAAGTCCGGCTTGCATAGGTTAAAGATATGAAAAATAGCAGGATAATAAATATTGCCGTAAATCGTTTCATAAAATATTCTCCGTATCTAAAGAGTCTTCAGATACAATTCCACAAACTTTGTTCAATTCATCCTGTGTTGTTATTCCCTCGCTGACTAAACGCTGTCCATCGGCGAGCATCGTTGTATGGCCTTTGTCTTTGAGGATATTCTCGAGTTCATCCATGTCGGCTTTTGCCAAGATGGCCTTGCGCAGTTGGCTATCTAACTGAACTATTTCTGCAATCAGAATCCGGCCTTTGTAGCCGGTGTTGAAACAGTCGTCGCATCCTGTGGCCTTGAATGAGCCGGTTTCTTCGATCTTCTGTTTGCACTTACAGCAGAGTTTTCTAACCAGTCTTTGATTCAGGACCGCCGAGACGCTGGAAGTAACCTGATACGGCTCGATCCCCATTTCGAGCAGACGCAGCAGTGCCCCGGCTGGCGAGCCGCTGTGCATTGTGCTCATAAGCAAATGACCCGTCAGTCCCGCTTCAATAGCGATTCTGGCCGTCTCGGCGTCTCGAATCTCTCCAATCATTAAGACCTGCGGGTCCTGCCTGAGCAGCGACCGAAGGGCCGTCGGAAAAGTCATCTGGCCGTGAGGTGTAATCTGGACCTGTGTCGCACCATCAATCCTGATTTCCACGGGATCCTCAAGAGTAACTACGCTCTTGCCGGCATAAAATTGTAATATATGTCTGAGAAGAGCGGCAAGTGTTGTACTTTTGCCGCTGCCTGCCGGGCCGGTCAGCAGTAGAACGCCCTGGTTCCTGGAGGCAATATTTTTCAAAGCTGTGTATATCTCCCTGGAAAAACCCAATTGTTCGAGATTCGTAAGCTCGGTGTTGTTGTAGAACAAACGCACGACCGCCCGCTGGCCATGTATTGTTGGAAAAATCGCCAGCCGCTGGTCCATAATTTCAGCACTCTGGCTTTGATTGATTTCAATCCGACCCTCCTGAGGGATATCATTACGATAGGTTAAAAGCCCACCGAGAACTTTTAACCTTGCAACCATGTTGTCTGATATTGCAGACGGAAGCTTTTCAATAGTATTAAGAACACCATCGAGGCGAAATTTTATGGCTAATTCCGCACCCGTTGGCTCGAAATGCACGTCGCTTGCCCTGCATTCTACTGCCTTTTTAAGCAAATCGTCCACTAAAGACACAACGTCATTTACATTCCGGGATTGTTTGTAAGACCTGTTTTTACAATGACTTAAATCCATATACCTGCGTTTTTACCTTATTGATTTGTATAATTTATTCCTATTACCAAAGCATAAGACGCAACAACAATACATAACGTTATCCAGGAAAATATAAAATTTTTCCCATATTTAGTAAATTTTTGTTAACATATTATTTAGTGCCGCGTCTTAGTTGATAGAAGAAGGTGACAAAGGGTGAATTGACGCTAATGTTTAGCAGGGCTATAAGTTATAGATCTGTTTGGGATTTTACCGCCCCTGATTCTATCGTCGAGAGCCAGCGGTGGATACTCTCTACGATGCAGAAGTACGGCCAGGAACTGGTCACGATGCTCTGGCGGATTCTGGGCAACGAGCAGGATGTTTGTGATGCTTATCAGGACACGTTTCTGCAATTGGCCCACCACGAAGGGGGATTGAAACCCAGAAACGTAAAAGCGTATGTCTTCCGTGTGGCTAACAACATCGCGGTCTCTATGTTAAGGCGCAGGGTTGCCGAGAGAAACAAACTTCCCATGTCTGTAACAACGGGAAAGGCAATAAGCTCACCTGTGAAAGAGCTTGATTCCAAATACCTTCAGGAAATTCTAAGGGACTGTATTGCTCAATTACCTGAACATCTTAGGAACGTTATTACGCTACGAGACCTGGCGGAATTGTCTTATGCCCAAATCGGCAGGATATTGGGTATATCATCAGCAACGGCAAGGGTTTATAGATGCAAAGCCGTCCAGCTCCTGGCGGTGTGGATGGGTAGAGAAGAATGAAAATGACTAAAATAAAAACAGACAATAAATGCAGGCAAATCAGGACCTGGCTATACGCAAATCTAAACAGACACTTTGGTCCTGAGGCTAATTGGTTAAACAATCATATTATGCACTGTCCCAGATGTCAGCGAAGACTTATTTCGTGCAGTAAAGTTAATCTTGCCATATCTTTTATGAAGAGTCAGCCGCATAACCTTGATTTACTGATGCGTGCGAATGCGCAGGCCGTCGCCGTACTTAAGCATAGTCTTCGACATGAGCCTAAAGCCCAGGAACTTAAAAGAAAGCTCCCTGAGCCCAGATTTACTGAAAATTGCGGCAAATATGGTCATTCTGTAGCAAATTTGGCAGCCTGCATTTTAATCATGCTGCTTATGAAAATGGGTGTTTTTTCCTCTATGGATAACTTTCAAAGCCAGGGCCAAAAAGTTATCAGGCAGTACTATTCCAGGCAGATAGGTAAAGACCTGACGGACGAGATTTTCCCAGAAGAAACTATGCCTTCACATTCTATAAATCCCCGTAGATTTACCAATATATAGTAGATTCCGCTTCAGGCATACTCCCAAATAATTCCAGTAATCATTTCTATAATGCAATGTTATCCAATGACCGACAGCGAGATTCTATCGGACGTAGAAAAAGTATCATTTTTCCACCGTGAGTAATTTGATTAGCATCGAATTATTCCTTATATTTTATTTGACGCTTCTCATGGAGGTTTTTTATACGCTCACCCTCAGAGGTGATGCATTTTTTCGTTTTATATACACTGTCGTTAACTCTCTAAAACCGGAGCGTATGACCAAGTTCGGAAAAATAAAACGTTTAGAACTGGGGGCAATGTAAAATCATGGCACGGATTTTTGGATTTAAAATTAAAGAGCAGCGGACTGGTGAGAGCCAGGTTGTCGGTCATTCAGATAATCACGACGATGAGGAAATCAGCGGTCTGTCGCTGCTGTACAGCCCGGAGCAGGAACAACACAGTGGTGCTCAGATTCGGGATGTGGCAAATGTCCTTTCCGAAATGGGAAAAATTACCGGTGAGCAACTCTCAGAGCTGAGGCGAGTACATAAACAAAAAGCAAATTGTGATGTCTGCCAGATAATCAAAGAGCTGAATCTGGCAAATGAATCAGATATCGCAATGGCAAAGGCAAAACTTTATGGGTTCGAATTCAAAAGAGTCGAGCCGGATCAGATTGATAAAAAAGCGTTTCATAAGCTCGATATTGAATATATAAATCGAAACCGTATTATGCCCATTGCGTTCCGAGGTGATGTCCTCATAGTAGTGACAAGTCGTCCCGCAGACCTTTTCGTTATCGAAGACGTTAAACGGCAAACCCAGATGAACACGGAGACGGTTGTATGCCTGGATGAAGATATAAGTAAGGCATGTGAGACCTTCAATAACGAGAAAATCGATTACGATATCGACGATATCATAAATGACATGACGGACGTCGAGGTGATGCAGGATCAACAGGAGGAGTCTGATGATCTCGAAAAAATGGCAGGCCAGTCGCCCATCATTAAATTCGTCAATTATCTGATTAGCAATGCCGTGCGTGAGGGTGCCAGTGACATTCATATCGAGCCCAAGGAGAAGTACATGAGGACGAGGTACCGCATCGACGGCGTGCTTTTCGAAATGAAACAGTCGCCGTTGAAGATGCATCCCGCGATTGTCTCACGCATCAAGATTATGTCCGACCTTGATATTTCTGAAAGACGATTGCCGCAGGACGGCAAAATCAAGGTATCCATCGGCGGCAGGGCGATCGACTTACGTATCTCGACGCTTCCGACGAACCATGGAGAAAAGGTGGTTATTCGTATACTGGACAGCCAATCCATTACGCGAGGCCTTGAGCAGTTGGGCATGGCGCCCGACGTAACGGAAGGTTTCAGCGAGCAGATAGCGATGCCTCACGGGATTTTGCTCGTTACCGGCCCGACTGGTTCGGGCAAAAGCACTACTCTGTACTCGGCCCTGAGTCAGATGGACGGCGATGAATTAAACATTTCCACCGTTGAAGACCCGGTTGAATATGAGCTGGGTTTCTGCAATCAGGTCCAGATCAATGAAAAAATAGGCCTGGATTTTGCAACGTCGCTCAGGAGCCTGCTGCGTCAGGACCCTGATGTAATAATGATAGGAGAGATTCGGGATAACGAGACGGCCCGTATAGCAGTTCAGGCTGCTTTGACGGGACATTTGGTTCTCTCGACGTTGCACACAAATGACGCCGCGTGCAGTATAACAAGATTAGTCAACATCGGCATTGAACCATACTTGATAGCGGCGTCGTTGAACGGAGTGCTTGCACAGCGGTTGGTCAGAAAGATTTGCCCGAACTGCAAAGCGCCATACAAGGTCTCAGATAATATTGCAAGATACATTGAAAAAGCAGGAGTCGAGGCGGGACAGATTTATCACGGCGCAGGATGTGACAAATGCCGGGGTTCAGGATACGTCGGCCGGGTCGGCATTTATGAGTTCCTGGTAATTGATGAGCCGTTCAGAGACATGATTAACAAGGATTCATCGGTAAACAATATGCGCCGAACCTTTCATGAGAGCGGCCAACGGAGCTTGTTCGACGACGGGATTCTAAAAGTCCGGCAGGGACTGACAACGATGGAAGAAGTGCTGCGCGTTACCAAAATCTATGGTGAGAATGAGGCTTCAGTTGAGAATTTAGATTCTAAATCATGATGAGAACGTCGGTGCGCGTATTTTACACGTTGATTTAACGGGATGTCAAAGCGGACGGTTAATAATTGAAAAACAAGACCATGTTTAAGAAATCTCTTATTCTCGGTTCAGTATTGCTGCTTGCCGGCGGAGTCATGTTAGGGTGGATTCTCGCCGAAAAAGAAAAGAGACTGCAGGAAGCCTCTCTCTATAAACTGAAGTATGGTGTGGATACAGAGGATTACGTGAAGCAATACGAGGAGTGGCTGAAAACACCGCCGTTAGTAAGGTCGGAGTTACCCCCGATACTGGAAGACAATGGCAAAGCCATGACAAGAGAGCAGCTCTGGCAGGAGCAGCAGGAAAGACTCAAAGCCGATCTGGACAAGCTGGCTACCGGTGAAATAGTTGTTCATCCTTTTGCTGATATTCTGTACGGCGAGAACTGGCAGGACGAGCTAAACGCGTACAAGAAGCAAAATGAATTAAACGAGCACTTGCTGACAAGCTCCATTGCGTGCACGACTATGGGCGGCAGCATTTATGCCTGGTGGATCTTGCTGTGGACCGCTCGCTCAATCGTAAGGGGTTTGTCCGGATTGCGACATCGAATTGCCAGACGTTATGAAAATCTAAATCAACAAAAAGACGATGAAACGATTATAACCGGCGTAAAAGACTTACAGCAAGAGCAGCCGCAAACTAAAACACTTGAAAAACAGAACCGACATGAGAAGCGTTTGAACGCAGTTATTAATTCGAGCCGACAGTGTCCGGTCTCTGTGAAAAGCGGTATAAATGCTGCCGGAAGAGTGGCTTACAAGGGAATGACGTTGAAGAGAACTGAAAAGATCAACAAGCTGCTTTCGGATGAAAAAACCGCCGTCATTAATACAACCACTCATTGGAATAAGCAGCGCTGCGAGACCGAAGAGCATTCGAAGCCTGTCAGCAATGCTATTAACGAGCTTACTCAACAAGTCTCAGCCATCCAATTGAGTAAGCAGCGTTCCGAAACCGAAGTGAATTCACAGCCGCTCAATAACGCGATTAACGAGCTCACTGAACAGATTTCGGCCATTCGTGAGTACGCGGCCAGCCAGCAGGACAGGCTTCAAAAACTTCAGGACGGCTATGACTGGAATATCATAAGGACTTTTTGCCTGCGAGTTATTCGCTGCATAGACAATCTTGATTGCCGTATTATTCGGCTCGGAGAAGAGGAATCCAAAGCGGCGCATCTCGAGGAAATAAGGGACGAGTTAATCTTTGCTCTGGAGTCAAGCGGCATCGAACAATTTGAGCCGGAGATTAATAGCGAATATAGAGGCCATGAAAAGTTTGCTGAAGCCGTGAAGGACAAGCAGGAAAGTGATGATCCCAACCTTACAGGAAAAATTGCCCAGGTAATTAGACCGGGCTATCAATACTTTATTAATGAGGAAAATATCAAAGTGGTTCGCCCTGCTCAGGTCAAGCTTTTCGCTTGATGATTGAATTGTGAACCAGTTCATACGTTATCGAACCGCAATACAGGGGGTGTAAAATGACTAATATAGTGGGAATAGATCTCGGCACGACGTTCTCGTCATTAGCGATTCTCAATGCTATCGGCAAGCCGGAGATAATCCCAAATGCTGATGGCGAAAGACTCACTCCGTCTGCAATTTTCTTTGACGAGGAGAACGATATCGTCAGGGTAGGTATTGAGGCGATTAATTCGAGGCACCTGAACACCCAACGATCCGTTCGCTGGGTCAAGCGGCACATGGGGGACGCCAATTATCGCGTGAAGATCGACTCGAGGGAGTGGACGCCCGTGGAGTTGTCCGCCTTAATTCTGAAAAAGCTCAAACAGGACTGTTCCATGTCGCACGGCGAAATACGTGATGCCGTCATTTCCGTTCCCGCCCACTTCGATGAAGTACGCAGAAGAGCGACTATGGAAGCGGGACAAATGGCCGGCCTGAACGTTATTGGAATCGTCAATGAACCCGTTGCCGCCGCCCTGTATTATGCTACCACGCGGCACGTCGCGGGGAAGGTCCTGGTATATGACCTCGGTGGAGGAACGTTTGATGTTACTATATTGGAGGTCAGGGGCCAGGATATGAAGATTATTTGCTCGCAGGGCGACCATGCCCTCGGCGGTATCGACTTTGACCAGAAAATATTGGAGATACTGGAGCAAAAGTACAAAGAGAAGTTCAATGCCGCTATGATTGGTTCAGAAGAAGAACGGGCGAAATACGAAGATGAAGCCGAGGACATTAAAAAAACTTTGTCCCGGCGTAACGTTGCGAAAAAGATGCTCTATGGTCCCGCGGGCAATATGAAAGTGGAAATAACCCGGGAGATGTTCGAAAAGGCGGTTTCGTCCCTGATGGATCGTGCTGATATCCTCGTGGAAGTTGCCCTGGGCGAGGCGGGCGTTGAGCCAGCCGGAATTGATAAAGTGCTGTTGGTCGGCGGAAGCACACGAATACCGATGGTACAGCAGCGCCTCGGGAAGATATTCGGCAGGGCTCCTGAAATCTCCGTTAACGTTGACGAATGTGTGGCGCTCGGTGCTGCTTTGCACGCCGGATTGACTATGCTGAGAGAAAAACCCGATCTTGTCTCGGCGGGAATCTCCCGAGGCCTGACGGAAATAAATCTCACCGACGTTTGCAATCACAGTTACGGTACTATTTGTGCTCCGATTGATAAGGAAACATGCCGACGGGTAATTAAAAATCGTATCATTTTGAATAAAAATACTCCGTTGCCGTGTGAAGCATCCCAGATGTTTTATACCCTCAAAGACGGGCAGTCGGAGATTGAGGTGACCGTGACGCAGGGTGAAGGCACTGATGTCGAGTTCGTTAATAAGATAGCAACGTATAGATTCGAGCTGCCTCCGGACAGGCCCGCCGAATGTCCGATCAAAGTAACTTACAGCTACGATGTGAACCAGAGAATGCACTGCAAGTTCGAAGATGTAGAGTCGGGCAGGGTGCTCGAGGTAGATCTTTGCCTGGATCAGGACGGCAAAATGTCCGAGAGCAAAAGAAAACAAAAGGACAAGCAACTATCTGCCGTAGGTAGTTCAAAAGTCGAGTAGTGCGATGTTGTAGGGATAAAGATGAGCGGGCTTCTGTTTCTAATTTTGATTGTGTTGACGGCATTCGTAGCGCTAATTCTCTCCGGTTTTACCGGCCGCTTGAGAATTGGAGTTTCAGATCGCTGGCTGAATTTTTCGAGGCTGGTTAATCGTCGCGCATTCAGGAATTCGTTAAACCAGCTTAGAATACCAGAGCCGTTCGGCAAAATCAAATCCCGGCTCCTGCATCAGCCGGCGTCTGACCGGTTTCAGGAATCTTCCCCGCCGATTGATATGAAAGGATTAAATTGCCAGGTCCAATGGACAAAACTGGAAGATGAAAAAGGGGTATACGATGCGCTCAGCCTCGAAATTTGCGGCTCAATTTACGCCCCGAACGATATGTGTGACACTACTTTGCAGATATCAATCCTGGATATCACCGATGGGGTTGACGACGCCAAAGTTGTGCAGTCCCGGCTCCCACAATGGTCAACACAAAGTGGACCGGATTTGTCCGCATTCAGCTACAGAGCCATGCTCGGCAAGCTCCCTCACAAAGTCACCACTCTGTCGGACTGGACGGTTATTGCACAGATTCGGTTCGATTGGCTGCTGCTGCCCCGCAAAGGGAAAAGGCGGCTGCAGTTCACTACGTCTATCATATCGGCAGATAATAAACAGGAGCTTGCCTGCTCGCAGTGTGAGTTTACATGCGAAAATCCCGCCTTCGGATATGTGAACCTTCAGGAAAACATGGAGCGGACAAATATTCTGGCTGTCGCGCTGGCATTCGCCGTCGGTGCTGCAGACAACAAATTATATGACTGCGAGATTGAGCTGATAAAAGATTGGGCAAGAGACAACATACTGGAAAATTCCGCATCCGATAAGGATGAACATAAACTCGACAAGGCCCTCGAAAAAACCATCGCCTTTTTCCGCAGCGGCAATAAGCTCGACGCTTGCAAGATTTGCGACGAGATAGTTGGGATTGCTCCGGCAGCACAGCGATACGACATTCTGGAGCTTTGTCTGTACGTGGCGCAGTCGAAAGGCTCCGTAACCGGCGAGGAATTAAGTCTGTTAAAAAATATGGCGGACTGGCTCGAAGTTGACTGTGAAAGATTCCGCGTTATGATGGAAAAAGTTCTTCCGATTGAAATGCACGAAGTCAGGGACATGGAGACCATCCTTGGAATCAGCTCGGACATGAGCAGAGAGAAGGTGCGGAAACATTTGAATAAGGAGTACAGCAAATGGAATTCGAGAGTCACAAATTCTGATCCCGACATTCAGAGCCAAGCCGACCAGATGCTCAAGCTGATTGCCGAAGCAAGGAGCCAGTACACA
>Ga0172365_10002696_pt1 | contig 13146 bp, 11 predicted proteins | sample LakKivSesite48cm_FD_114535 | JGI IMG/M metagenome (GOLD analysis project Ga0172365, IMG submission 114535) | Sediment microbial communities from Lake Kivu, Rwanda - Sediment site 48cm | ecosystem: Environmental > Aquatic > Freshwater > Lake > Sediment | place: Rwanda: Western Province, Lake...
CCCCGCAGCGCGGTTAGTGCGTCACCCGTTGCCCGTAGCAGTTCACGCCGGTGAACTTCTCCCGGTACGATAGCAAGAGCGGCGTCAGCGTTCGTTCCGGCGCTTTCACGTGCTTGAGCCGCTCTTTAAGCTCCGCAGCGCTCAATCTCACGTTGAGCGATCGGTTCGGGATATCGATCTCAATGAGGTCCCCGTCCCGGATGACACCGATTGCACCGCTATTGTACGCTTCCAGCTCCACGTGGCCGATGCACAGGCCTGAGGTGCCGCCGGAGAATCGGCCGTCGGTGATCAACGCGACCCGTGTATAACCTGCACCTTTGATCGCATCGGTCGGCGTGAGCATCTCGGGCATGCCCGGCGCGCCCGCGGGCCCCTGGAACGGCAGGACGAGGACGTCCCCCTCCACGATCCGCTTCGCTTCGATCGCATCCAAGAGCGCCTGCTCGGTGTAAAAGACCTTCGCAGGCCCGCAATGCACCCTCATCGAGTCGCCCACGGCCGTTTGTTTGATCACGGAGCTGTGCGCGATATTCCCTTTCAGGACTGCGATCCCGCCTTCTGCGAAGTACGGGTAATCGAGCGGCCGGATGACCTCGTCATCCACGACACGGCCTTCCGCAGCGATCGCCGTGATGGATCGCCCGTTCACGGTTGGTGAATCCTTGAGCATCTCCTTTAACCGGTTGAGCACCGCAGGAATACCACCTGCACGATCGATATCGGCCATCTCGTACGGGCCTGCGGGAATGATTTTACAGAGATTTGGCGTCTCGCGCGAGATCGCATCGAAGAGATTCACGTCGATCTCAACACCCGCCTCTTTCGCGATCGCAGGAATATGGAGCACGGTATTGGTCGAGCCGCCCATCGCCATATCCACCCGGATCGCGTTCTCAAACGCGTTTGCGGTCATGATCTCACGCGGCTTCACCTCATCCTTAGCCAGGGATACGATCCGCTTACCGGTCTCGTAGGCCTGCTCCTTCTTCTTCGGAGCGATGGCCAGCGTCGTTGCGCAGCGCGTGACTGACATCCCCAGCACCTCCGTAACGGTCGCCATGGTGTTCGCGGTAAAGAGCCCGACGCAGGAGCCTGCACCGCAGATCATGTGCGGCAAGAATGCTTCCGCCTCGGCCGCACTCATTTTGCCCGCCTTGACCTTGCCGACGATCCCGAAGCCCTCGATCGGGTGATGTTTCTGCCCCTCCACGACGTTCGCCTTCATCGGACCGCCGGTAAGCATGATCGCGGGCAAATTGAGCCGGCTGGCCGCCATGAGCATGCCCGGGGTGATCTTATCGCAGTTGGTGACGCCGACCCAGCCATCTAAGGAGTGCGATAAGGCCATGATCTCGATATTATCCGCGATGTGCTCGCGGCTCGGCAGACTGAGCCGCATCTCCACGAACATCGCCACACCGTCACAGACGCCCGGGACGCCCCATTCCAGGGGTACGCCGCCCGCATCACGGATGCCGCGTTTCACTTCCCGGGTCAATTCGTTCAGATGGATATGGCCGGGCACGATATCGTTAAAGCTATTCGCCACGCCGATAAACGGTTTGTCCGGCGCGAAATCCTCGGCGGTGAGCCCTGCGGATCGTAGCAAAGCCCGGTGCGGCAGGGTCTCGATATTCTGCTTTAAAACGTCTGATCGCATGCATGTCACCCATGATTACAAAGCGCCCTGTCTATAAAATTCTGGTAGCGAGGATTTGCGGCGTGATCACCTGCGCGAGCACCTGACCCGTCCGGTTCCCGTAGCCCGCATGCCGGGACTGGAAGTCGAAGAGGAAGCGTTTGGTACGCTACGAATTCAATTGCAGCTAAGCCGTTGAGCGGCTCGGCACGACGGATGCGGGGATAGCTACGAACAGAGTCGCAGTTATGGAAACTTATTTGTACACCCTCCGCCAAGGTGGTTCTCAGCGCAGTAAGGGGGGAGCGCTATCAATACCCCCTCACGTAGGAGGGAAGCGAAGAATGAAGAAGCTCTGGATGATCAGCATGATCGCACTGGTGGCGGTATGCTCCGCGATCGCCAGCGGGTTTGTAGCGGTGCCCGAGGTGGGCGCGGTCTATGGCGCGGGTAATTCGACCATCTCGGTCTCAGGAACGGGCGTGCTCGAAGCCGAGCCGGATCAGGTGACCGTGTACCTCGGCGTGGAGACGCAATCGCGGAATGTGACCGATGCGGTGGAGCAGAACTCCATGAAGATGGACGCGGTGATTGCCGCACTGCAGGGGCTGGGCGTGCCGAAGGATCTTATAGAGTCGAGCTATTTCAGCATTTATCCGCTGAAAGATTACGAACGCCCAGGCGAAGAGCTCATCGGCTACCAGGTGACGAACGAGATTGTGGTCGAACTACACGACCTGGGCAGGGTGGGCGAAACGATCGATGCCGCGGTCCTTGCGGGTGCGAACCGGGTAACCGGGATCGAGTTTGGGTTGACTGACGAGCGCGAGCAGACCTTGAGGCACGACGCACTCAGCGAGGCCTGTGCGGATGCACGACAGAAAGCAGACACGATCGCCGGCGCGACAGGTTTAAAGATCCTCGGCGTGTCGACCGTGCGGGAAGGCGGCGTCTACGTCTATCCGTACCGCGGCAGCGACTTCAAGGAGTACAGCATGGTATCCTCAACGCCGATGCCCGTCGTACCCACCCCGATCGAGCCGAAGGACATCGTGGTGACTGCCACGGTCGAGATCGTCTACACCTGCCTGTGAAGATCCGCTGATCATGCACTATTGCTTGCAGGCGAGAAGTGGTGACGGCAAGAGGGAACGTCTGGCGTAGCCGTGTAACTGAGACACGGCTGCGCCACCCTCTTTTTTTTCCACTGGCTTCCGCTGCTCCTTGCTTTGAATGACTGTTCTGTTCTTTTGCTATGCTGGGCGAAGCAGCGGGTTTCTCTCCTGCTCTGTCCTCACTGGCGGCGGCGCTGCCACATCATAGAACGTCGGATAACTTAACCACAGCCACCACGCGGCACCTGCTGCTTGAGATGACCCTGAGCTTTGTCCCAGTAAGACCGCGCGTCCTCCCGGATACCCGCGATCTCCTCAGGGGTCAAGTCGCGCACGACCTTCCCGGGGCTACCGAGGATCAGCGTACCCGGCGGATAGCTCTTGCCCGGGGGTAGGAGCGTTCCGGCACCGATGATGCTGCCTCTTCCGACCGTGACGCCCATCAAAATGATCGCACCCATACCGATCATGCAGCCATCCTCAATGGTACAGCCGTGAACGATAGCGCCGTGTCCCACCACGCAATACTCGCCGATCCGGGTTTCATGTCCGGTGTCGCTATGCACCACGCAGTTATCCTGGACGTTCGTCCATGACCCGATCCGGATAGCATAAGGGTCACCCCGAATGACCGCATTTGGCCAGACACTGACGTGATCGCCCAGCTCTACATTCCCGATGACCGCGCTCAGCGGGTCGAGATAGACTGGCTTCCCGAGCTTCGGATAGTACTGTTCAAATCCGCGAATGCGCTCTTTCACGCTCATCATCCTCCTGTAGGTGTACGAAGATCCTCGTTGGTTATACGTACCTGCGCACTCACCTCACCTTATCGACTGCAGGTGCCAAGCCCGTGCTTCTCGAAGTACCGCTGATGGTATTCTTCCGCGCGCCAGAAGGTCGCTGCCGGTTTGATCTCCGTGACGATCTCTCGCTCATACAGTCCCGAGTACTGGAGCTTTTCTCGCGAGGCCCGTGCCGATGCTTCCTGCTCCGGCGTGTGGCAGAAGATCACTGACCGATACTGCGTCCCGATATCCGGCCCCTGGCGGTTCCGCGTGGTGGGGTCATGGATAGTCCAGAAGACGTTCAGTAACTCCTCGTACGAAACGACCGCGGGATCGTAGACCACTTCCACGGCTTCGGCATGCCCTGTCAGACCCGTGCAGACGTCCTTGTAGGTCGGGTTCTCAAAGGCGCCGCCCGTAAAGCCCACCGAAGTTGAGACGACGCCGTTCACGCACCGGAAGGCCGCTTCCACGCCCCAGAAGCAGCCTGCGGCGAAGGTCGCCTTGAGCATGGTGATATGCTTCTCTTCTTTCTGGCGCGGTATAAAATTTACGCCGCGGGGACAAGCGGCTGCCCTCTTCCGCGTGGTCTGCTGTACCCTTCTTGAACTGGACAAGCAATAAGGTTTAAAAACTTACTTATCATAGTATCCTGTAAGCGAGCGCAGATGATGCTCAGGGAACGATGCGCGGCAAGGTATCGGTGGGTATGGATTGGGTGAGGTAAGCTGCTTAAGAAGCGACAAATGGGATGGGGCGAAAATCAACGAGTTTCGGTTTTAGTACTAAAAGGAGGTAAAGGTGATGGAAAAAAGGGGTAATTTATACGTGGGAATTGGCTTCTTTATTTTTGTGATGGCAATTTTTATTGTATGGGGTGCAAGCCTTATCCTTTATCTTCCTGATATCTTCCCTTATGTGTTTTCAGAGAAGACACAAACGATAACACTTTACCTGTTCCTCGGCGCGTTGTTTTTCCTGTCCATGGGGGCAGGAGCTATTGGATATGGTCTTGGTATATCAGCAGGTTTCGAGAAGGTGCTTGGTAATCCCAGTGATGAACTAAAAACAGGGAAGGTATATATTGTTGAAGCGATAACAGAACTTGAAGGGAGAGGGCGTTTTTTTACGCTCAGGACTAACGATCCTAAATATCCAATTTTATTGTTTGGACCGAGCAACTTAGAGGCTGTTGTCCGTGACAAGATAACAAAGACTGAACGAGGCATAAGTATTTTGAAGGAGACGTAAGTTTATTGCTTCTGTTACCTTCCGGTTCAAGCCCAGCCCTTCACCGCGGCTGCACTAGTATCACCTAAAAGCTTGCGGCTATGACCAGAGCTATCGCAACTTCAACCTCGGGTTTCGGGTTCTGCAGGAATTATAGCCGCGGTACCCGTGGACGTGAACGGGAAGCAGCACGAAGAATGGCGACTGTAGCTCAAACTTTTTGAGTGTGCGTCGGAGTCGTGCCTTCACGCGCGGTTGGTGCGTCACCCAACCCACCCCAAAAGCCACCTCACTCACTGATTCGGTGGATGCGCTAGGGAATGACGTTGAGCTGCATCTCGAGCCAGTGCACTTCAAGCCACAAGACGATTGATGCGGCGGTGACCTCCAGAATTGAAAGCACCGACCCTACCTTGAGATAGTCCCCGAGCCGTATCGTCACTCCTTTGCGCTTCATGGTATCCAGCCACATCAAGATGGCCAGCGACCCCAGGGGGAAGAAGTGTGGCCCCAGGTTGTTCCCAATGATGTTCGCGAAGACGAGCGTGGTGAAGAGCTGCGGAGTTCCGGGGTTAGCAGCTACCGCCTGATCGATCGAAAGTAGTCCAAGCATTGTCATGGGCCAATTGTTCATGAGGCTCGCACTCAGGGTGACCACCAGGCTCGGCATCAGCGTTGAGAGGACGGACGGCAATGCCGCGGCCATCAGAAAGAGGTGCGCAAAGAAGTCGATCGCACCAGTGTGCTGCAGACCTTGCACCACCATAAATATGCCGACCATGAAGAGCAGGATGTCCCAGTTCACCGCCCTCAGGATGCCCACCACGCCCGCCCGCTCTCCTTCTACGCCGTGCCTCGTGCGTGAGGTACCTGCATACACGAGGAGGAGAAAGAGTGCGCCTGAACAGATAACCACGGAGACGGGCAGGCCATGCAGCGAGGCGAGCACGTAGCCCAGATCGATCGCGATGAGCGTGCCAACGCAGAGCCGTAATCGGGTGGGCGTGATCGGTGAATCATCTCCAAGCAGCGTCGCTGCGAGCGTCATGGAGTATGATCGGGGCACCTCAGTTCTGAAGAAGAGATAGACCACGAGCAGGCTTATCACGATGGTGACGAGGGCGACTGGCCCCATAAAGAGCACATGGTCGATGAAGCTGTAGCCAAAGAAGTCGGCACTGACGATATTGACGGGATTGCTCGTAATCAAGGGCATGGCTGCAGTATCAGCAATGAGCCCCGCGGCGAAGAGATACGCCAGCCTTCCTCCCTTCTCTATCCTCAACCCCGTAATGATCTCCAGGACGATGGGCGTTAAGATCAGCACAGCGCTGTCATTCGCGAAGAGGATACTCACGGCGACCGTGAGCAGTGCGATGTAGAAATACAGCTTGAGCCCGTTCCCGCGCGCTAGCTTGAGTACCTTGAACGCCGCCCAGCGGAAGAACCCCATGGCATCGAGTGTGCGTGAGACGAGCACGATACCCAGGAACGCCAGAGCCGCGTCCCAGATGTGCTGGAAGACCTCGAGGGCGTCAGGTACCGTAACGGTGCCGAGAAGGAGTGATGCGGCAGCGCCTGCGCCCGCAGCGACCCCAATGCCCAGCCGCTTCGGTCTCGTAATGACGAGCACGAGGGTCGCGCAGAAGATGATGAATGCAGCCGCGGAGGTGAAGCCCATATCCCGTACCTAAACCAAGGTTAGTGTGGCGTGCACCATCCCGCCGCGGTCATTATTCATTCACGCTTCAGAATGTAGTAGAGACTGCCCAGGTCGCCGGTAATGGGCGTGTCAAGCGGTAAGAGGTCGAAGCTCTGGGTATAAATCGCCTGCAGCGTGAAGCCGCCCGCAGCACTCAGCCGGAGGAGGTCGTCAAAGTACCAGAGCCGGAGCACGTGGGGCTCGATGAAGATGATCTCCTTCCCGTTCGGCCCGTCTTCCACGTGCATCTTGCAAACGTTGTATTTCCACTTATGCGCCTGATCGTACCGCTCGGTAAACCACGTGGCGTGTATCCTTACCCCGTCACGTTCGGCGGTCCAGGAATCCTCCGCAGTCTCTCCGGGTCGCAGCTGCTCGGGGGCGCAGGCGAGTTCCACGAGGTAAATCCCGCCTCGTCTGAGCGAATACGCCATCGCCCTGAAATGCTGCTGAATATCCGCATCGGTGATCAGATAGCCGATCGTATTCAGGAGATTGAGCGCGCCATCGAAGGTCTCTTTGAACTTCCACGTGCGCATATCGCCGAGCATGACCTCCGCGCAATGTGAGAGCCCTGCATGCTCGATCTTCTCACGCGTATACGCCACCATCTCCTCGCTGATATCATAGCCCACCACATGATAGCCCTGCTGCGCTAACGGGATCATCACGCGCCCGCTGCCGCATGCGGGCTCCAGGATTCGCCTCACTGCGAGGTCCGCATGGGTCTGAAAGCAGCGGGTAAAAAAGCGAATCTCCCCGGAGACATCATACGAAAACGCGATATCATAATAGCCGGGGAGATAGTATAACTTCTTCTCCATCTCACGCTGCGTTCCCCCCGGGGTTCACTCAATGATGAAGTATCTCGCGGTCTTTTCGCCCGCTCTTCGCTTCACCAGCTTCAGCTTCGTCAGCTCGGTAATGCTATTCGCCACGGTGCCTTTGGGGAGCTTCGATTCGCGGACGATATCTTCCATGCTCTTCGCCTTCTCTTCGCCCTTCGTCCCCAGCTTGACCATCGCTTCGAAGACCTTCTTCGTGTTGCCTGTCAGCTCTTCTGTCATAGCTTCCACCTCCTGGTTTTGATGTGAGTACGCACTCCCCCTATTTAAAGCTTATTGCGACGTATGGCCCCTCGTTTCGGCAATGGAGAGCACTCGCGGCTTCCGTCAGTCAGGATTGAAGCGTGCTACTCGGTGTGCTCCTGGTCAGCGGTACCGTTGAGGTGGCCAGTGGTGATGCCGATACCGATACCAATGCCGTTGCCGTTGCCATTGCCATTGCCGTTGGTGCCTGCCGCCACCTTCTCGTCCTTGTGGACGGATAATCGCGCCACGATCGCCTTCAGGATAGCTGCGTGCATCTCCTGATAGGACATGCCGGCGATAGCTGACATCTTCGCGAGATGACCATCCCAGCACCAGCCGGGGTTCGGATTCACCTCCAGGAGCTTGGGCGTGCCCTGGGCATCCAGCCGCCAGTCGAATCGCGCGTAGTCGCGGCAGCCCAGCCGTTCAAAGAGCTTGATACACCACTCCACAATGTGCCGCTCCAGTTCCTCCGGGAGCTCAGCCCGCACTGAGCGGATCTTCCAGTAGGGCGAATTGGGTAGCCACTTCGCTTCGTAGCCGCAGATCCGTGGTAAGCTCTCGGGCAGCGCGGAATAATCCTCCTCCACCATGGGGAGCACCACATACGATTCCGGTGGATTGCCGATGATCCCCACGCTCAGATCCTTACCGGTCAAGAACTCCTCGATGAGGATCGGCTTATCATACCCGAACTTCTCGCGGATCTCCGAGATCCCGGTTGTCAGCTCCTCCGGATTGTACGCCACACTGCGCTCCGTGATCCCGAAACTGGAGTCGCCGAAGTTCGGCTTCACGAGCACGGGGAAGTCGAACTGCAGCTCGAAGGTGCTGTCTTCCGGCTTCACGAAGACACCTTTGGGCACAGGGATACCCATCTCCTTCGCGATACCGCGCACGAGTGACTTATCGAAGCAGAAGGCGAGGCACTGGGGGCCTGCGCCCGAGTAAGGCACGCCGAGCATCTCCAGAATCGCCGGTACGTGCAGCTCCTTCGTCGGATCGTTCAGGAACCCTTCATCGCAGAGATTGAAGACGAAATCGATCTTACCCTCTCGCTTGATCAGATCAGAGATGAGCGAGCTGTGATTGTAGAGATAGGTGAATCGGTAGTCCTTCAAGTCACGCAGCGCGCCCTTCAGCTGGTCGATGGTATAGAGATCATCTTCGTCAAAGACACAGGAGGGCTTGACGCTGTCCGGTTTGTTCGGGTCGCCCATGATCACGACGACATGCTTGACCCCGCTCTTCTTCCGCGTCTTCACCGGCGCCCACTCCTTGCGCGCTACCGCGGTGACGAGGATGCGTTTCTCCATCATCCCCAGGTCCTGGTGCCGCTGCGACTCGGAGGAGAGCTCGCCGTGCACCGTAATGTTGGTGAAGCCCGCGGTTTTCAGGAGATCAAGCAGGTTCTCGCGCGTGTAGAGCCGTTCCGCATAGAGCTGGTCCACAATGACGCCCTTATCGACGTGCGTGACCACCTCGCGTGAGATCAACCGCTGCCCGTCCAGGGCGAGCGAGCGCTCACGGCAGACGAAGAGGTTCTTGTCGATCCATTCCCAGGACCGTGGCTGGAAGTTCTCACGCAGATACGCGCCATCCGCGACGTCAATGAGGAACCGGCCCCAGGGCTGCAAGACCCTGAAGATCTCCTTCAGTACCCGGAGGTCATCGTGGACCGTCTCGAAGTACCCGAAACTGTTGCCGAGCAGCGTCACCCCCTCAAAGCTGTCATGGGGATACGGCAACCGTCGCGCGTCTCCCTCCCGGAACTTTAGCAGCAGACCCTCCTTCCGCGCCTGCGTCTTCGCACGGTGGATGAGGTAGTGCGAGCGATCCAAGCCTTCCACGTTCTTATACCCCCGCCGTGCCAGTTCCAGGGAATGCCGACCCTGCCCGCAGCAGAGATCGAGGATCTTATCCTCGGGTGCGAGGCCAAGTACCTCCGCGAAGAAATCGATCTCTTTCCGGGTGATATTCGGGTCATCCACCACATCTGCGTCGGTCTTCAAATAGATCGAGTTGAAGATCCTTCGCCACCAATCCGGCCGTACATGCTCTTCTAAATCCGAAACGGGACCCAATGGCTTCACTTCTCGTAGCCCCCGCCGCCGTTGAGGGGGCTTATCCTTGGGAACCTCTTCTTTCATCGCCGATGCCAAGTTACCAGCATATCTCGCTCTCACATACTGTGCCTGCCCTTAAAAACTTTTCGATCACCCCGCTACGGTGCTCGCGATTCGGTGCAACACCCATCGTGCGAAGTCGAACGCAGAACGCGCGGATTGCTGATTCTCGGCCTCTCGCGAGTGCGTCGTACTACGGTCACTACAGCATTGCCTGGTAAATGTTCCAGATGCCCCGGGCGATGAAGTCTACGGCGATCGCGCCCAGGAGCAGGCCCATCACCCGGGTAATGACGAGCGAGCCGGTAACGCCCAGCACCTGATTGATCCGATCCGCGAATCGGAAGATGAGATAGGAGAGCGCGAAGGTGAGTAAGATGGCCAGGATAGCGATCAGCTTCAGCTCAAGGGTCTGCCCGGTTCTGATGACCACGATCACGGTGGTGATTGCCCCGGGCCCGGTGAGGAGTGGCATGGCGATCGGGAAGACGGAGATATCATCACGGCTCACTGCGTCCTCCAGCTCCTCGCGCGTGACGCTCTCGCGGGAGACTCGCGCGTGGAGCATGTTCATGGCCACGATGAAGAGGAGCACACCGCCGGCGACGCGTAAGGAATCGACCGTGACGCCGAAGATGCGCAGGATCAGCTCGCCCGAGACGGCGAAGATGATCGCCAGGATGCACGCGATCGTGACGGACCGTTTCGCGACCGCAAGCTGTTCCGCATGGCTCAGCCCCGCAGTGAGCGAGATAAAGGTGATCAAGCCGCCGACGGGGTTCACAATAATAAAGACGGAGGTAAAGGCGTAGACGAAGAACGCGAGTGGTTCCATCTTCCTTACGTACGGCCCGGTATATTGCTGTGCAGCGGTGATCTAGTCCCGCGGGGGTGCTCTCGTCCCCTTTCTAGTTTTAATAGTGAGAGCGAGATTAAGTAATCCCGTTCCTGCACACAGATAGCCGCTTGCTTCTCGAGCTCACGCTCCGCTTCGGTGGTGTTTATACCCGTAGTCTCGGCGACGTACGTGGCGAAGCGGCCTAACCAGAGTATCCGGAGCACGTCGATTTGCTGGGTTCGTCTCTCCCCGTTCTGCTTGTACGCAGCCGCCAGCCTCACAGCCCTTGAGTGAGCACCAGCTCGACTGCCGTGACGTAATTCTTGATCTTCTCACGCCAGGAGAAGGTATCAGCCAGCAGGAACGCCCGCCGCTTTAACGCGAGCAGTTCCTCGTACGGCATCTCACGCAGCCGCACCAGGAAGTTCTTGAGCGTCTCCAACACCTCATCCTCGCGCCGATTGAGCAGTGGAAGCACGTAGATCCCGTCCTTCTCGCCGCCCTTCCCCACTGATTTCAGCTCCTCGCCCAGGCCCGAGAGGTCGCTCGTCACCGCAATACACCCGGTAGCCGCAGCTTCCACCGGGGTCAAGCCGAAGGGCTCGTACCTGCTCGGAAAGATGCCGACATCACACCCGTTCACAAAATCCAGATAATTCAGGTACAACGGCGGACTGTTCGCGCTGAGGTACGAGGGGATGATCATCACCTTCACATGGTCATCTTCCCGATTCCGCAGTCCTGCGTGCCAGCAGAGATCGAGAATCGAGTCACGCTCGTAATCATAATCGTGTGTGGCGATGGGAGGGAACTCGTTCCTCGTGAGCGGCTCGGGGATCTCAAACGCTTCCTCCAGGATCTCACGTGCCGTCACATCAGTGTTCAGCAGCTCCTTGAGACTCTTATCCATGATCGCGCTATCATTCTTCGCGATCGCCCGCGTGAGCATCATGCCCAGATAGTCCGAGACCGGATCGAGCATGCTGCGCAGCCGCCGGTAGAGCGTAAGCGCCCGGAGCACCGTGGCATTCAGGCCTCTCGTCCGGGTAGGCACGAGCATGAAGGCGTAGACTGGTTTGACCCGGTCCATGCCCCGCAGCTCCTCGTTCAGCATCGCTAACGCCTTGATGTAGAGGTCATAGCCCTTGTTCACAAATTCGTAGCGCCCCGAGGTCATCACGATCAAGCTCTCCTGCTCCTCCATGAGGTAGTAGGGCGAGAGCACCGCCTGCATGAATTCGCGTAAGCTCTCCTTATGCACCGCGTGGATCTCGCGGATCTCCCGAAAGTCTCGCCCGGCAGGCATCAGGATGCCGTTGGTGAGCACGAGCTGCGGCGCCTTCCCGAGATAGTAGGTCGCTTCATGGGCGACCGATTGCGAGACCGCGGTGAAGAGGTCACAGTGTGCTGCAGCGGCGATCTCCGTGAAGTGCATTGCCTGGACGCCGCGCTCGTAGGCACTCGCCGGCATCGCCTGCTGGTGGTTCGACAACCCGTCCCGGACCTTAAGGGTAACATTCACGCCCGCGGCGCTGTCCGCTCTCCCGTGCGCGGTGGCATGGGTAATGAAGATGGTTCGATAGGGGAGGTTAAAGACTCGCTCACGGAAGATCACCCCCGCGGAGAGCCACTCGTGCACGAAGACCACCGTCTGCTTCTCCTGGTACAGGGGTGTGGTCAGTAAGAGCTCGATCAAGTGACCTGCTACTTCAGACCACGTAATCGCTTCATTATAGAAATAGTCAGAGGTGTAGCTATCGATCCTGAACCGTTCCCAGTTCCGCCGCTTGATCAGGTGATAGACGGGATGCGAGCCGTCCGGGCCATCGAGCGCGTCACCCAGAATGCTGCGCCGATAGCTATCCTCCGCGAGCCTCCGGTTCATGTACTCATGAATATCCAGGAGAACGCAGGGCGCGTTCTGCCCGCCTTTCCAGACCCCGTAATACGGCTGGGCGCCCTCGTTGGTGAGCGTCCTGAGCACGTTATCGATCTCGACCGGCGGTGTCCTCGGGCTGAAGTCGTGGGGTGAGGTCGCGTGGTTGTAGAGTCCCACGGTGAGATAGTGGGGGAAGGTTTGCATCATCATGGTCGCCTTGGAAGCGAGCACGCCGTAAATCCCACCCACCTTGTTGCCCACTTCATTGGAGACCTCGACCAGGAATACCTCATCCATTCGCGGTTCTCTCGAGCTCTCGACCATTGGGCTATCCTTTTTTACAGACCACGTCCCCTCTATTTATAAGTTGCGGCTCGGCATTCTCGGCCCCTTGCCCGTCCTGCACTGCTGGTACTCGCGAGCACGGGAACCGGGACTCCACGTGCTCTTGCGCGCTCTCATCTCAAGCCAGGACAAGGAAGAGAGGATAACAGAAGGGAAGTAAGAGGAGAGAAGGGAAGGGAAGGGAGCGAAGATGGAATCGTTGCGAATCGGGATGTTCTCCTGGGAGAGTCTCCATGCCGTGAAGGTGGGCGGCATCGCACCCCATATCACCGAGCTCTCCGAGGCGCTGGCAGCCGCCGGGCATGAGGTGCACATCTTCACCCGGATCGGCGATCGGAGCGAGTACGACGAGATCAATGGCGTGCATTATCAGCGCGTACGCCATGCCCA
>Ga0172365_10002698_pt1 | contig 13145 bp, 13 predicted proteins | sample LakKivSesite48cm_FD_114535 | JGI IMG/M metagenome (GOLD analysis project Ga0172365, IMG submission 114535) | Sediment microbial communities from Lake Kivu, Rwanda - Sediment site 48cm | ecosystem: Environmental > Aquatic > Freshwater > Lake > Sediment | place: Rwanda: Western Province, Lake...
ATTCATACGTTGCTTGCACCTTGTGGTTCTCTACAGTTTTTAACCTCCTCTATATAGAATAAACTTTAGCTTGAAAGTAATGCATTGGTGATGGAGAATATTTTTATTTTTGGCTTTGCCTATTGATTATTGCCGGATGATGAGAAGGCATTAGCTTGACACAATGGATGAAATCTCAGAGTTACTCGGACGGCAGTTAAGAATTTTAAGTCCATGGTTTCATTACTTTTAAAACATCATCACTAACTTTGTTAAAAATAACATCTTTTATTGACTCATCGATTATATCTATTGCTCTCTCAATTTCTTCATTTTCTATTATAAGTGGAGGTGCAACTCGCACCACATTACCATATCTGCCGTAAGTAGTCATAATAAGGCCCTTTTCCCACGCCCTCCAGATAATTTTTATTGCTTTTTCCTTATCGGGTTCTTTTGTATCTTTATCTTTAACTACGTCTATACCTATCATTAACCCTAAACCTCTGACGTCTCCTATGATTTCATATTTTTCTCCAAGTTCCTTTAACCTCTGCATTAGATATTCGCCTTTTTCCTCGACCTTATCTAACAAGCCTTTAGCTTTAATGTAGTCAACAGTGGCTATAGCCGCAAGGCAGGATAATGCATGAGGGCTTAAAGCCATAAAATATGTCTGAGGTGGGGATGAATCGATAATTTCCGTTTTTCCGATGGTTGCGGATATTGGCATACCCCCACCCAGAGCTTTCCCTAGAACTATTAGGTCTGGGTTGATGCCAAAATGTTCAATTGCAAACATTCTTCCAGTTCTTCCTAAGCCCGTCTGGACTTCATCATCAATGAAACATGTATTGTATTCTTTTGCAATTTTGAATAATTTCTTAACGAATGTTGGTGGTGGCACAAGAACCCCTCCATCACCTTGTATTGGCTCGAAAGTTATAGCTGCAAAAGAATTTCCAGAAATCGTATCTTCCAAGAATTTCTCGATTTTTTCAAGACAGAGTTCACCATATTCTTCTTCTGATGTATTTTTTGGGCGCCTGTAAATATCTGGATATTCGAAAAAGTACACATGTGGGTATGCAGCCATGTTATACGTCAGTTCTTGTCTAAAAGCCCCGGAAATGGATATGTCCATAAAAGTTGTACCATGATAGGAGTAGTTAAAAGAGGCAATGTTTTTCTTCCGAGTATAAATAAGTGACGCCTTTACTGCGGTATCCATGGCATCTGATCCACTTAATCCGAAGGCAACTTTCTTTTCAAAGTTTCCTGGTGTTAGGTTAACCAAGAGTTCCGCTAACTTTATAGCAGGCGCGTGGTAAATATAAAAACAATAATGCAAATATTTATCTAAATTCTCCTTTATAGCATTAATAACTTCTGGATTATTATGTCCAACATTAAATGTAGCAGCGCTAGAAAGAAAGTCGATGTATTCTCTACCCTCTATATCCCAAACTTTTGCACCCTTTGCTTTCGCGATTATCATTGGAAAATACTTAAAAGCTTGTCCATTGCTAATATATTGTGTATATTTTTTGATCAGCTCTTCAGTGAGTTGAGTTTGATGTATCACTAACTTCATCCCTTAAGAGTTGTTCCTAAAACTTTTTTTAAACTTTAAAATTTTTCGTATATCGCTCACTGCTTCGTAAATAATTTTTTCGAATATTTTCTTTCCCTCTTCTGAAGAAGCTTTTGTTGATTCACCCCAAACGCCACTCTTAGAAATCCTATTTAAAGGTGCATAGTCTAGGTAGTCTCTGCTAGCTTTTGGTATTTCATCCGTGAGAAATTCTTTTTTTACAAGCTGAGGTTTAATATAAAGCATCAAAGAGGTTTCTATGTTGCCAGCATGAATTTCTTTAGCTGTTTTAGAACCGAAATACATGTTGGCAAGATCTACTAATATTGTTAAAATCTGCATATCATAGTTTACTTCTCTGACAACATTTCGCAATATAAAATTTGCACCATGTCCATTTACTATGATAAAGACTTTAAAGCCATGATGTTTCAAAGAGGCCGCTATGTCTTTTATGAAATAGTATAAAGTTAATGGGGACAACCAAATAGTTGATTTAAAATTTTTATGTTCCATCGAAATGCTGTAATTCAGTGGAGGTAGAAGTAAAGCATTATAGTGATCTACAATTTTTTCTGCAACCTTTAAGGCAATTATAGTATCAGTAGATATTGGCAAGTGTCCACCATGCTGCTCTAAAGAACCAATTGGAAGAACAGCTATAACAGGATTTCTTTTCTCTATTTCTTTATCCGTATTTTCGAACGATAACATTTTGACCCTACCTATTAAATTAAAATTAATGTTAAAAGTTATGCCAAGTCAACCTACATATATTCCCTTCAAGTTTGATATTATGTTAGCCATAGGTCCCTTATAAACGACTTTTCCAAACTCTAAGACTACAACCATATCTGATGTCTCTATAATTCTCGACAATAATTGTTGCTCAGAAATAAGGATAGTCGTCTCCTTTTTTTTGTTAAGGCTTAAAATAGCTGAATATATTTCATCTACAATCAACGGCGCTAATCCTTGAGAAGGTTCATCCAGCAGTAACATATCCGGGTTAGTCATTAATGCTCTTGCAATGGTTAACATTTGTTGCTCTCCACCACTTAAGGTTTCCACACGCTGCTTTAATCTTTCTTTAAGCCGTGGGAATATTTGAAAAACTAGTTTATAATTCTCATCTTTATTTTCTACCCCTCTTTTAGTAGCCAGAGCGGCAACTTGCAGAGTCTCTTGAACCGTAAGTTCAGGAAAAAGTTGCCTCCCCTCTGGAACAAGCGCTAGCCCCATTTCAACTCTCTTTCTAACACTTTTTTTGGTTATATTTTCGCCTTTGAAAACTATGCAACCATTTCTACATTCTGAAATGCCCATAATAGTGTTCAGTAAGGTAGTTTTACCTGACCCATTGGCACCCAAAATGTTTACTATCTGTCCTTTATTGACTTCTAAATCTATATTCCAAATAACATTTGTTTCTTGATATCCTGAACATACGGATTTAACTTCCAACATGATTATTCACCTAACCTTGATATTCCTCTTCCCAAGTATACCTCTATAACCTTAGGGTTATCTGCTATTTCTTTAGGTTTTCCCTCAGCTATTTTTTTCCCCGCGTCAATGACAATAATTCTATCAGCTACGCTCATCAAAGCCTTAACTACATGCTCAATTATTAAGAAGGATATCTGATGTCTGTCTCGTAATTCCCTTATCAGTTCGAGTACCATTAAAGTTTCTTGACTTGACAAACCTGCAACTACTTCATCTAAAAGCAGCACTTTCGGATTAAGAGCTAAAGATCTCGCCAATTCCAATTTTCTCTGATCAGGAGTTGTTAAATCCTGACACAAAACATCTTTTTTATCTTCCAAGCCAAGTTTTTTTAAAACTTCAATCGCTTTATCTCGGGCCTTTTGTAAGTTACCCTCGAAGAATAACGTTCCAAGAATAACGTTACCTAACACTCTTAATTCCTTAAAAGGTCTCATAACTTGGAAAGTTCTAGCAACCCCCTTCAAAATTATTTCATGAGGTTTTTTACCTGTAATATCCTCATTTAAATATTTTACACGACCCTTATCTGGTTTAATAAAACCAGTTATAATGTTTACTACAGTTGTTTTACCCGAACCATTAGGACCTATTAATCCCAAGATTTCATTTTCATATAATTTAAAACTCAGATCGTCAACTGCTTTTAAGCCTCCGAATATTTTAGTTATTCCTTCAATACTGATTATGGCGCGTTGAGTCACTTGACTCACCTCACCCTTTCTTTGTCTTTAAAAGCCTTTGAAGATATACCCCCAGGGACGTATCTTCCAAAAATTAACAATACGATACCGTAGAAAAGTAATGGAAAGCCAATGAATTTGCCTCCTAAAGTAACTCGTGTTATTTCGAGAAACGGAACAGCAACCATCGCACCTAAACTAGGCCCAATCCAGCTTGTTGCCCCTCCAATTAGAGAGGTTGTTGCAATTTGAAAGGACAAAGCCAGTCCAAAAACACTTTCTGGCGTAACATACATGTAATAAATGGCATAGAAAAAACCTCCAATAGATGTGAGAATTGCTGAAAGAAGAGACGCCAGAATTTTAATTCTAAAAACATCTATTCCGCAAGCTTCGGCTGCAGCTTCATCATTTCTAATAGCAAAAAGGTAATATCCAAATCTGCTGTTTTGAATTTTCTTAGCTACAATTAATATCATTATCCAAAGAAATAATATAATATAGAAGTATGGGATTTTGCTTTGAAATTGCAAGTAAAAAGGGTCATTTTTAAAGGGTAAGGCTAAACCAAGTTCTCCTCCAGTAAAATCTCTAAAGCCTATGAACAAATAGGTAAAAAATTCGGCTAATGCTAAAGTTGAAAAGGTATAATATGGTCCTCTTAATCCAAATCTAAACGAGGGAACACTGATAACAATTGAAACTGCGGAAACGAGGGCTATCCCTGTTAAAAGGCCAATTAAGGGATTTAAATCAAAGTGATAATAAAGCAGAGCAGTAGCGTATGCTCCCAAGCCCACGAATGATGAATGCCCGAGAGACACTTGCCTTGAATATCCAGAAACAAAAGACCACGCTGTGCAGAGATAGGCTAAGAGCATGCTTATTATCAGCACATGTAGCACGTAAGGTTGCTGTGTAATTAAAGGAAACACTGCTAGAAAGAGAATTATAGTCAATATCACTTGGTAAGCACGGCGCTCTTTTATTACTGCAATTCTTTTGAATATTTGCGTTTAAAATCACCTCGCTTTTGTTCCAAGTAAGCCTTGTGGTCGCAAAATCAAAATTATTACGTAAACTAGAAGAGCAATGGTAATTGCAAACTCACTTGAGTAGATAGAACCAACAACTGATTCTACAAGTCCTATAACAAGGCTGCCAATTATGGCGCCATAGAAGCTCCCAAGGCCGCCCAATGTTATTATTATAAATGCCATAATACCCATTCTGATTCCCACGTATGGATAGCAATAGTAAATTGGCAATACGATACACCCACCCAAACCAGCTAAAGCTATTCCGATGCCCATGCTCAAGGCTCTTACCTTTTTTGTGTTTACTCCAACAATCTCTGCGCCTTGCGGATTCTGAGAGGATGCTCTAATAAATAACCCAATATTTGACCTTGTTAGCAAAATATAAATAAAAATGCTTACAAGAATTGCTATTGTAAGTATAATGAGTCTTCCTTGAGGGATGTATATGTTACCTATTACCATTGGATATGACAATTCAGGAATATTTACTGTTTTGTAATCAGCTGTCCATAGGATTAGCGCTAAATTTTGGAGAATATAAATCAATCCAACAAACGTCATTATTTGCGTTTCGTATGGTTTTCTAAGTATTGGGTAACAAATGTAGTTAAATAGAGTCGTACCTAGGAGAAATAGTACTGTTACCGCGATTGGTATACTAAGGAAAGGGTTTATCCCAAATAAATAAAAAAGCCAATAAGCTACATACATTCCTATCATAAAAAACTCTCCTTGGGCGTAATTAACAATTTTCATAACACCATATATTAGATTTAATCCAATAGAAATTGTCATATAAATACCGCCCAAAAGTAACCCGTTGATAATAGTTTGCCAAAATAGGGAGAAGTCCACTTAATCACCCCATTATTTTAGTTATATTAATTGCGTCAAATGGGCATACCGAAAAGCATAAGCCACAATTGTCACATTTTTTTACATCTATGTTGGCCTTTTTTGGTTTTTTTAAGCTTATAGCTTCATAAGGACATGCCTTTACGCATATTCCACATTTTGTACATTTTTCTGTGACATAAAATTTGTAGATTTTCTCTCTGTTTAAACTTTCAGTTCGTACTATTTTTTTAAGCGCCTTTCCTTTGAAATCATCTATTTTAGCAAAATTATGCGTGCTCATCCAGTCTTTAAGCTGATTAACCATTTTTAAAATTATTTCCCGACCCATCAGCATAATCGCAGTGCAAGATTGTACAGCATCAGCGCCAACAAGTAAAAACCTTACAATGTCCTCTCTAGAAGTTATGCCTCCAGAACCTATTACTGGAACACCCAGATTTTCGTTGACTATATGCGCCGTCCATGAAAGACTGATTGGCAATTGCCACGGACCGCCATATCCCCCATAACCTTCCCAAGGAACCACTTTTAGAGATTCGATATCAATTATTAATCCTTGAAATCTGGCGATTGAAACTAAAGAATCCACTCCTGCAGACACCATAATTTTTGCCAATTCTTCGGGATTCGCTCCATGAGGTGTTAACTTTCCCCATACTGGCACATTTGATTTTTCTTTTACAATCTTAATTATCGCCTTAACGGTATTCGGGTCGCTGACTGCTGCCCTTCCCATAAGTGCGCATTTTTCTCCTTCTTCAATGTGGGGGCACGATAAATTCAGTTCTATGGCGTCTGCACCAGCATCGCTTACAAGTTCAGCTAACATTTCCCACTCTTTGTAATTCCTACCAGCAATACTTGCAATTAAAACTCCGTTGATTTTCTTTTCTTTTATACTCTTTTTTACTTTTCTCAAAAAAGAAGACCATTTTTCAGGTTTGTATTCGGACATAAGATCGATTGAGAAGAATGAATAAAACTTGCCTGAAAAGGCATCTTTTTTATTTAACACGTGCATTCTTGGTCTAGGCTGCGATTGTTGCATTGGATCATAGGTTATTGTTTTTGTAACTGCTCCTCCAGCACCATGCTCAAAACATTTGATTATTGCCTTAGGATTCAGCGTGAGCGGACCTGAAGCGACGATCAATGGATTTGGAAAAGTGATGCCGTTGATATTTACTGTTAAATCCATTTCCGTAAACTGTCACCCTTATACTTATAATATTTTGAGATCTTTTAACACTCCTCGAATTTCTTCCCGTTCTTTTTTGGATATCTGCATTAGGGGCGGCCTAACATATGTGCTTTTTATTATGCCCATCATGCAAAGTGCTTCTTTTAATCGTGCCCTGTAGTTTCTGACAGGTGGAGCGAAAATTACTTTTTCAAGAGGTATAAGCTGTTCCCAAATTTCACGGGCTTCTTCATACCTTTTTTCCCCTACAAGTTCAAACATTTCTACTTGTTCTTTGACCGCAATTGTTCCGAAGCCCAACAATCCGCCCTCAGCTCCTAAAATCAGCGATTCATATATGAAATTATCGTTGCCGGTAAGAAGAGTTATCTTTTTAGTAATACTTTTCAATGTCCTAGCTATGTCTACGAATTTTTTTGCGTCAAAGGAAGCTTCCTTCAAAGCTACAACGTTTTCTATCGTTGATAACTTTTCAAGGGTTTCGGTTTTGTATTCTACCCCGCCTAACGCAGGTTGTAAGTTAAATAACACCAGAGAAACATCGACATTTTTAGAGATTGTGTTATGGTAATCATATATCGTATCTGTAGCTGGTTCACCGATAAATGCAGGATGTGGGAAAACAAGCAAAGCATCTGCTCCAGCTTCCTTATATTTTTTGGCAGAATCCACAGCTTCATGTGTATTTCTTGCAGCTAGGCCAGCGACTATTGGAACTTTTCCTTTAATAACATTCGAAACTGTTTGTATTATCTTAATTTTTTCTCCATCGTGTAAGTGTGGGCCCTCACCAGTATCGACGTTTATTGCTAAACCACCTACTTTGAAAGACACAAGCCACTTGATATATTCCTCAAGCTGTTCGTAATCCACCTCGAATTTTTTATTCATTGGGGTTAAAGTTGCAGGTATTAAACCATATGGGCAGTTTGGTATTTTAACCATATCATTACACTTGCGAAAGTTTTTTATATAATTTATTTATATAATACATTTATAAAATATAAAAGTATTTCGAAAATCTAAATGGTGATGAAACATGAAAAGGGCCATAACTAAAGTTCAAGTAGTATTAATAATTGTGGTAATATTAATCGCTCTTATCGCAGCAGTGAGCTATTACATTATGATGCAGACGCCTCCAGTGAAAAAAACTGTTAAAATTGGAATTTTATTCCCTCTAACTGGTGCTATGGCACTATTTGGAACTGATTGCAAAAAAGGAGTTGAAACAGCCATAGAAATATTTACCAATAAATCTATACTTCCAAATGTAGAAATAATTACAGCTATCGGCGATTCACAGAGCAGTCCTACAGTCGCTATATCTGAAGCTGAGAGACTTATAACGGTTGAAGGAGTAGATATTATAATAGGTTCATATGCTGGCCCATTAGCAATGTCCATAGCACAAGTTGCCGAACGTTACAGCACTCCAATGTTTGAAGTTATTGCTGCACCTAACGAGCTATGCACGAGAGGTTACACTTGGATTTTCAGATTCGGTCCAGCAGGTCTATATTATGGGCATGCCGCAGTCGACTTTTTTGTGAATTTTACTCAAAGGATGGGGTGGAACATTAATGAACTTAACGTCGCTGTGGTTCACGAAGACGGATCTTATGGTACTAGTTGTGCAGATGGAGACGTCGAAAGACTAAACTACTATAATCTTACTAGCATCCTAAAAACACGAGAAAGATATTCATCTGCATCAACAGATCTTTCATCACTTATTACAAAGCTAAAAACGTTAAACATTGATGTTGTCCTTATAACATCTTATGCGGCAGATTCTCAATTATTCATAAGGCAATCAAATGAACTTGGATTTAAACCAAGATTAATAATTGGGCACAGTGCGGGCTATGAGTTGCCAGCAACAGCATCAGCGGTTGGGGATTTAATGAAAGGTATTTTTGTAGTTGGTTTTCCACTTTATGGCATGAATACGCAAGGATTACAAGCAGAAGTAAGAAACGATGTGGAAACCTTCATCACTTATTACGAAAATAAATATGGTGGTCGGCCTGCAAGTTGGGGTGCTAAAGCGTTCAGCGCAACTTATCATGTTCTATTAAAAACTGTTATAAAAACAGCCTTAGAAAAATATGGAGATATAACAAAAGAAAACATCAGGAAGGCTTTTCTTGAAGTAGACGTTCCTGACGGAGGAACTTTTGTGGGCTTTGGAGCCAAATTCTTACCACCTACCGATCCCAAAGCAGGAGAAAATATACGAGCAACATACCATCCAGTATGTGAATGGTTTAATTCCACGTCGTCAGGCTTGATTGTGGTATTTCCACAAGCGTTAGCGCTACAAGAACCAGTTTACTATCCAAGACCATAATTTTTTATTTTTATATTTTCCATTAATTTCTTAGAACTGTCCTCTGAACAAGATTAAAATTTTATATAAATAAAAAGAAAAAGGTTTGGTGAGTTACGTGTCGAAAAGGGATGAGTTTGATCTAGCCTTTTTAGAGTCTGAGCTTAAGGGTAAGACTCTTCTTGTTTATTGGTATATGCTTAGGGCTGAGGGTTCTAAGGTTGGTGTTCGTGAAGTCCAGCGGAAACTTGGTTTTTCAAGCCCAAGTGTGGCAGTTTATCATCTTGATAAGTTGGAGGCTTTGGGGCTTGTGGAGAAAACTACGACTGGCGAGTATAGGCTTGTAGGCGAGGTTAAAACTGGTTTGCTGCGGTTTTTCACGAGGATTGGACGTTTTCTCATTCCGCGTTACATGTTTTATTCAGTTTGGTTTACCACAATGCTGATAAGCTATATCACATTTTATGGGCAAAGTTTCTGCATACATAATATTGTGGCTTTGATTTTTGGATTTGCCGCATCGAGCATTTTATGGCTTGAAACTTTGAGGTTGTGGAGGGAAAAGCCCTTTTAGCATTTGTTCTAAAGTGTAGAATTAAAAGGGTATAGAAGCAAAATATGTTTGGTGAATAAAGTGAAAAGAACCTTTCTCTTAGCGGTTTCGGCTGCCATTACCTGTGGAACCCTAGTCATGATCATCCCCCTATATCTTTGGCATCAAACCTACTTCCCATATGAACCGGCGACATTATTCGCCCTGAGAAAGGAGACGTTGGAAGGTTTCAAAGCCCAATGGGGGCTTCAAGAGCCGGTTCCAATAACGCTTTTATTTGCAGCTTTAACGTTTAGTTTCGTTGTTTCGGCTGTTACTTTCATATCCGTAAAGAAGCGACTTTAGAATTGTTCTATTAGTAGAACGTTTTGTTCGAAAGTATAGCATTATAGATAAAGAAGATCAGCTATTTTCGGTGAACAGATATGCGAATAAGGAAAAAGGAAATTTCATTAGCGGTTGGGTTATGCCTCGTCATAGCGGACCTTGCTGTCTACGTGAACATGAAGAATGCTGAAAGATATTATTATCCAATGGGAAATTCTACAGCTAGAACGCTTAGTGAAAGTTGGGGACTATCATCAAGCCCTGGAAGCCAACAATATTCAAAAGTATATTTGGAGACTATTGAGGGTGAACTGGAAGAGGGAGCATTTGAAACCGTGGTAAGTAAGCTTGAGCTTTTAACAGAAAATATGGGCGGATATGTTAAATCGCTTTACATGACGTATAGAGATGAAGTCTGGAGCGGCACAATGGTCAGTAAGGTTCCAACGGAAAATGTTACTGACTTCACGTTCGCTGCGAGAACCATAATTGATGCCAACGGCACAGTCACCTACATAAACATAAGCGTAGAAAGCGTAAACGCTTCCCAACTCGGTGAAGAAGCCAAATATTCGGCAATTAATTTTAATTTAAGGGAAGTTCAGCCAAAAAGCGGAGACAATATAGTTATCGCGGCGATTGCGCCTATACTGCCAATATTAATCACAAGCCTTGTGTGGATAACTGAAGGATTAATAATAGGTCTGCCCTTATGCCTCATATCCCTAGGCATTGTCGTGTTTGTTAATCGTGGAATAATCCCTTTATGGAAAAACTTGCTAAAAAACCCAAAATAACCTGCCAGGGCATTAAAAGAGGTTCGCCAATGAGCAGATGGAAGCTTGCAATGGCATGCGCCACAATAATTTACTTAGTTTCGTTTTTAACGCCGTGTATTTGGGAACATTACAGTTTTGTATTGTTTCCAAAAATTTATCCTCCGCATTCCGTTCCATTGGAAGGTTGGTTTTGGTCTTTTATGGCTGTCATCCATACCACGTGGTATAGCGACAAAGTTTTGATGTTTAACGATTACTGGTTTAATCCAAATGAGCGTTATCAAGGGTGGCTTGGAGTTTTCATATCTCAAATTTTAACATTATCTATGGCTTTAATTACAATCTTTCGTAAAAAGGGGGATAAAAAATTAGGCGCAGCAGCAACGACACTTTTTATTCATTATACCGCCAACCTTATGCGTCTACCAGCACTCTTTGCAATTAACTTATTATGTTAGCACTTCCCAGTTTTTTGTTGGTTTTTGGCTATCTATAATTTCATCTGTCGCATTTTTTATTTCGTTTAAACTTGTCAGAGTATCAAAACAGTTGCTAACTAATGGTTAATGCCTCTAAGTCTCTCGGGTAATAGGTGATTATTTCTGCACTATCTTCCGTTATTAAGACAGTGTCAGAATGCCTAAAACCTGCAAATCCAGTTTCGTATATGCCTGGTTCGCAGCTTACAACCATGCCAGCCCTTAAAGGCTCATTATTTCCTATATCCAGCCATGGGGGTTCATGTCCCTCCAAGCCCAACCCGTGTCCACTGTGATGCAGCACCAAATGGGATAAACCAGCCTTTTTGAATATACTTATTGTTGCCTTGTCGATTTCGCTGCACTTAACTCCAGCCTTGAAGGTTTTGAATGCAGCCTCTTGAGCCTTAACAATCACGTTAAAATAGCATTTCTGTTTTGGTGTTGGCTTTCCAACAATCATTGTTCGCTCTAATTCGCAGCTGTAGCCGCCTATGTCTGCACTAGCGCCTGTAACAACGACATCGCCTTTCCTAATCGTGCGTTTTGTGGCGATAGAATGCGGTATAGCGCTCATTTCACCAATCTGCCCTCTGAAGCCGACGCCTACTGGAGTACTTCTACGTAGTGGTTCATATTCTGGTCCAAGAGCCTTCTTCATTATTGCTGATGATTCATGGGAAGCCGCCAGCGCAATTTCAACATCCCACAAGCCTTCACTCGTATACTCTTGTAGTAAACTGTGGGCAAGATTTGCCCATTTTGCGCTTTCTCGGATTAGGGCTATTTCCTCCTCGGATTTTATGAGGTGCATGGAAGGAACCAAATCTTTCATGTCTATAAACTTGGCTTCAGGCAACTTTTTTGTGATTGGCGGACCCTTATAACCCCACATGGCAGCTGCTCCAGCTTTGTTGTCTATTCCTATGCGCTTCTTAGTCAACCCCATTTCTTTTAAGAAATCCGCAAAATATTCTATGGTGTGTTTTTCGCCCGAATAATCCAAATAAGTCCTCACTTCTTCTATAATTTTTGTTTTTAATGGGATGTGGTCCCTTTCAAGCAATGGTCCCATAAAGGTGATTTTGCCATCTACGGGTATGATTAGGGCTGCTGGGCGTTCTGTTGCCAAAAAAGAATAGCCCGTTAGGTAAAATATGCTTGTTGTGTTCGTTAGATATAAGGCGTCAAGTTTTCGCCTAGCCAAAACTTTTCTCACATGCTCTGTTCGGCGTTTATATTCAGTTTCGCTTATGGAAAATTTTGCCATTTCACCACCTGAAATTTCAGATTATAATGGCGAATGCATAAATGCCTTTTCACTATTTCAATGCTTTTCTGGCGAATGTAATATAGCCAGTATGCCCAGTCATCAAAGTTTGCGGTCGCGTTTTTCCGCGTTCAACCTGCATTCCACGCATCAAACATTCAACAGTTTCCACATCCACAAAACCATTTTCTTTTAGAGCTTCAACAGTTTTAACAACTTGATCAATTGTCGGGCTGAAGGAAACTATTGTTCCGCAAGGCTTTAGGGCATTGTAAGCGTGGGAGACGACAAGCCATGGCGTTGCCAAATCCAATATGACCGCGTCAACATCGCTTTCATCTATTCCAGCAGTAACATCCTTATTCTTCAGTTCAACAAAGTCAATTAAGCTCGCACGTTTCAGGTTTTTCTCCGCTGTCTTAAGGAATTCCTCTCTAATTTCATAACTGTAAACTCTGCCGTCTGGCTTAACATAATGAGCCAAAGCTGTTGTTAATGCTCCAGTGCCAGTTCCAGCTTCTACAACACGGCTTCCAGGACC
>Ga0172365_10002700_pt1 | contig 13142 bp, 11 predicted proteins | sample LakKivSesite48cm_FD_114535 | JGI IMG/M metagenome (GOLD analysis project Ga0172365, IMG submission 114535) | Sediment microbial communities from Lake Kivu, Rwanda - Sediment site 48cm | ecosystem: Environmental > Aquatic > Freshwater > Lake > Sediment | place: Rwanda: Western Province, Lake...
CATGGGCGCGCCGTCCGATCCCACCGAGGACGAGAGGAAGGATGATCGACAGGGCTGTGGCTATAGCCAGGACGGCTATGATGATCGATAGCCCTGTCCATCGATCTGGGTCGCGATACTTGGCTTCGAGATGCGAGCCAAGTGGACCTTGGTACTCAAGGCTCGTGAGAGCCTCGCCAGGGCCCTGTTCGAGATTCCGGGCCAGGCCCAGTTCTTCGCCGGGTCTGCCTGGAGGCCCCGAGGGTCCAGCAGGACCTTGTGGGCCCGTTGGGCCTTGCGGCCCAACTGGTCCTTGGGACCCGCGGGTTCCCCGAGCGCCGTGGCCACCGCCATAGTGGCGGTGAATCTCCTGCACGTTGACCTTGGCCTCAGCGTTAGCTGAGGCAGTGGCCGTCGCAGCCGGAGGCGCCGGAGGCGGAAGGGCAGTAGCCTCAACCGGCAGAGCCGGCACAGCCGGGGGGGGCGGGGTCGCCGCCTCCTCTGCCGAGACCGCCACCACGGTCTCGGCGAAAGCCATGTTGGCCGCCATGACGATGGCGGCCAAGATCAGAGCTAGTGCGATGATGTGGCGCATTCACGCCACCTCCCTTAAGAAGATCACGCTAAGGGTATCCACATACGTGGTTCCCTTAGTCGGATCATTTCTTTCTATGTCAAAGTGCATCGTTTGTATTTTATCAGATAGTTACATAAATGTCAAGAGTTTGGTATCGTCTTTATTATGTTATACAATAAAACGAAGATTGAAAATTAAAAAGAAAAAAGTAAAAATGCAGAGCAAAAATAAAAAATTTGATAAAAACAATGATGCTAAAAAGAGAGCTTATTTATTTGGGCTGGAAATTATTTATTTTATTAGAAGCTTACCAAAAGATATCGCCACCCAGATTATTGCTCGACAATTAATTCGTTCTGCTACTTCTTTGAGGGCGAATATTATTGAAGCGCAAGCATCTAGTTCTAGAAAGGATTTTAAAAATTTTCTAAACCATGCATTGAAATCTGCAAATGAAACAAAATTCTGGTTATGCTTAATTAAGGATTCTGTAAAATCTAAAAAAGAAAAAACAATCAAACTGCTTGACGAAGCTAATCAGTTGAGTAATATTTTAGGAAAGAGTATAATTACTTTAAAAAGATAAACATTAATTTTAAATTTAATTTAGGAGGTAAAAATGGATCAACTTTTTTCTGATGAGGACATTTTAAACAAGGATATTTTGGAACTTTTAGGTATTCAAGATTTGGATCAGGCAAAAAAGCAAGAAATTTATCAAACCATGATGCAAACCATCCAAAATCGAGTCATGGCGAGAATTTTAGATCAATTAAAACCAGAAGAGGCTGAAGAATGGAAAAATTTGCTAGATTCTCAAGATAAACAAAAGGCAGAAGAGTTTTTACGATCGCGAAAAATTGATGTGGCAAAACTAATGCTTGAAGAAGCAGTGATTTACAAAACAGAAATCATTGGCTTAGCTGGACAAATTAAAAATAGTAATCAAAAAGATGACACCAGATGAATTAGTTCCCCAAAACCAACCAGAGTCAAGTCCGGAGCCAAGTCCAGCGGCGCAAGATGTATCAAGAATGGAGGAAGGTGCAGGAGCTGAAAATCCTGGAGAAGAAATCAATCAGCCAGCAAATGAACCAACTCCACAAGCACCACAAGAGACAAGCGCAGCACCAGACTTAGAAGCAGAAATGACAGAAGCACAGGCTGAAAGGAGCAGGATGGTTACAGAAAGAGAAGCCCTCAGAAGACAGCATTATCAGGAGATTTTAGAATCAGGGCCAAGAGATGTTGAAGAGCTAATTCGCGTGGTTGGGGCTGCATCTTTTCAAGATTTAAGACAACACGAGATTGCTCAAAAATATGGTGAAGGAAGACTGGGGCAAATCAGAGCATATTTGGCTGGTGAATTTGATGTAGGTATTGGCAGAGATGATGCCATCCGTCGTTCCAATTGGAATAAATGTGCAGAAGTAGGTCGTCGAGTTTTAACGTCAGTTTTTAATAGAAGAACTTTAGCTGCCACTGGTGCGGCAGTAATTTTAGGTGTTTTAACTGGTGGAGTGGGAGCAGCGGCCGGTGGCATAATTTTTGGGTCAATGGCTGGCAGAGGCGTAGCAGAAGCTCTTGCTGTAGTTTATGGTAAAGAAACCAAAGCCCGACGAGAAATTTTAGAAGCAGAGAAAGAGTGTTGGTATGAATTAAGAAGATTATCACAGGAACTAATTCAGACACAGGATCTAGAAAGGAGAGCAGAAATTGTAAGGCAAATAACGGCTCTGTATTTTCGTCAAGGCGAAGCTGTGGTTTTGCAAAAAATTCAGTTAGCAGAAGAAGGTTTAAGAGAAATCCAAGTTAATTTAGATAAATTAAGAAGACGATGTCAAATAGCAGGTGAAATTACAGGCTTGGGTGCTGGGGTAGCTTATAGCTTTTTGTCTGGTAATTTTGCAGCCATTGATATTGATTTGTGGAATAAAATTAAGGGACAAAATATTGCGCATAAAGTTGTGCGTATTGATGGTGTTTGGCATTTTGTTTATAACACGGCAGAGAAAACAACAGGTGTTAGCGGCGGTGCACTCACCCATGTTTTAGGTGAACCAGCTTGGAAAATTGCCGCAGCCACTATTGTCGAGAGAGGAGTGCCAGTTTTAGCTTCAGCTGGACTAGGTGCATTGTTGGGTAAAAAAGTTGAAGCAAGAAGTGCAGAAAAAACTAAAAAAGAAGCAGAATTACGAAAGAAAAAAATAGAACTGCAGCAAAGACAAATCGAAGAAACAATTCCCCCAGCTTTTGATATAGCTAGATTGCAGCAAAGGGCTAGAGAGCTAAATCAGCCAATGCCTCAAGTTGGGGATATATGGAGAAGAGAAGTTCCCAATCCAGATAAACCGCAAGGAGAGAAATTAGTCGTTTATTATCGTATCGAAAAAATTGATATGCAATCAGGAAGGGCTACAGTAGGATTACTAAAAAGAGATAAAAAAAATATTGCAGAAATTAAAACCATGTCTTTAGAACAGATATTAGAGGATACTAGAGTTGAGTGAGATTATTGATAGAAACTCTTTTTCTAACTGGCGGTGTTTTTTGATTGATGTTCGAACTTCCGCATTGCCGACCGCACTTTGTTTTTGGATTTCAAAAAAGCCTTCAAAATTGCGGAAAAATACCATGCCGAGGCGCTTTGCGCCGAGGCAACTCCTTACGATTTCACAAAAAGTGAAAATTGGCGGGGTGGACGGGATTTGAACCCGCGACCTCCTGCGTGACAAGCAGGTGCTCTATCCAATTGAGCTACCACCCCAACACTAAAATATATAATCTCCTAATTTTTTTTGGTTGCGGCGAGAGGATTCGAACCTCTGACCTTTGGGTTATGAGCCCAACGAGCTACCACTGCTCCACCCCGCATTGCGTTTATAGTTTATTATATAACCTTTGTTGAATCAATATAAAATAAATAAAACAAAACCGCCGATATGACGGCGGTGGAGGTATAGATGAGAAACCTAGCCTCTTTGGTCTCTTTCTCGTTTTTGTGCCTCTAGCTTCCGGATGATTCTACTTATTTCAGTTCTGTGTTTTCTCAGGGTCTCTATTATTTCAGTCAGAGGGTCTGCTGGCTGAGGAGGGATTTCTAGCTTCAGACCAGGAAAATAGAGTTCACCATCCGTTTTGATTTTCTCCTCGCTTTCTAGTTGAGCTACTGCCTTTTCGAAGCCGGTTCTGAAGACAGTCTCATCCCTAAAACCTAATTTATTGGCAACATGGTTAAATAAATCATTAGATGTCATGCCGCATGAAATGATGGCTTCAGTAATGCATGCCTTTATTTCCTTGACTGTGGGGGTTCGGGCCATGGCTTTTCTCCTTTGGGGGCTGAATGTGAAGCAGCAGAGCTTTTAAATTATATAATAATTGGGTTAGAGATTAAGTCATATAATAATTTTCTATTTTTGATGCTTGTTTTTTAGAAAAAAATTGTTAAGATAGAATATAATATTTTAAATGAGGAGCCAGTATAGCTTCCCGACCTCGATTTCATCGAGGGTCGAGGATCCTCGATCTCCCCGATATCCACTTCGGGAAGCATCAGGATAGTGATACCCGCCCACCATGATTTGCCAGTATAGCTCAGTGGTAGAGCGACGCCTTCATAAGGCGGAGGTCGGAGGTCCGAATCCTCCTACTGGCATTCTTTAATTTTTGCGGTCGCTAAACTATATTTTCTCTTTATTTTTTTAAAAACTTATGCTATAGTCTGACCAATGTTTGATTATACTCGCTTAAGACAAATCGCTTATATAGTTTTCATAGTGCTTTTCTTTTTGCTTTTGTTTACTTTATTTAGCCCAAAGTTACGTCCAGTAGAGACAGTTCCTTTAAGTCAAGTAGTGGATGAAGCCAAACAGAATCAAGTTGACGAAATCAAAGTCAAAGGAAATATTTTAACGATCAAACTTAAAAACGGCGTTGAACAAAAAAGTTTCAAGGAAGAAAATACTTCTTTAACTGATTATGGAATTGATTTTGAAAAAGTTAAAATTGATGTTGCTGATACCTCAAGCTCTAATGTCTGGTTAAATGTTTTGATATCTTTAGGTCCAATTTTGATCTTTGGTCTTTTTTTATATTTTTTAATGCGTTCAGCTCAAGGCGGAGCAAATAAAGCTTTTACCTTCACTCAATCCCAAGCAAGAGTTTTTACAGGCTTAGGTAAAAAAGTTACTTTTAAAGACGTGGCTGGACTAGAAGAAGCTAAAGAAGAATTACAGGAGGTAGTTGAATTTTTGAAGACTCCTGAGAAATTTAAACAATTAGGAGCAGAAGTACCCAAGGGAGTTTTATTAGTTGGCCCTCCTGGCTGTGGTAAAACATTATTAGCCAAAGCCTCAGCTAATGAAGCCAAAGTGCCATTTTTTTCTATTTCTGGTTCAGAATTTGTTGAACTTTTTGTTGGTGTAGGCGCAGCCAGGGTAAGAGATTTATTTGTTAAGGCTAAACGTAATGCTCCAGCCATAATTTTTGTGGATGAACTTGATGCTGTTGGTCGTCAACGCGGCACAGGACTAGGCGGAACTCATGATGAACGCGAACAGACTTTAAACCAAATATTAGTTGAAATGGATGGTTTTGATACCAATACCCAAGTCATTGTCATGGCTGCCACTAATCGGCCTGATGTTTTAGATCCAGCGCTATTGCGACCAGGTCGTTTTGATCGTCGCGTAGTTTTGACCCTGCCTACCAAAGAAGAGCGTTTAGCGATTTTAAAGATTCATAGCCGCAACAAACCCCTAGCGTCATCTGCCAAGCTGGAAAAAATCGCCTCTACCACTGCAGGTTTTTCTGGTGCAGATTTAGAAAATATTTTGAATGAAGCCGCAATTTTAGCTGCCAGGCATGGTCTAAAATTAATTGGTCAAAAAGAACTGGAAGAAGCTTTAGAAAAAACAGTTATTGGGCCAGCGAGAAAAACCAAGATTTTAAAAGGGCGAGATAAAGCTATTTCTGCTTATCATGAAGCAGGTCATGCTTTGGCAGCAGAATTGCTAAAATTTTGTGACCCCGTTCATAAAATTTCTTTAGTCTCTCGAGGTGAAGCTTTGGGGTATACTTGGAATTTACCCCAAGAAGAAAAATTTTTGATCACGAAAAGTAAATTTAAGGATCAATTGGGTTCGCTTTTGGCTGGTCGGGCAGCTGAAGAGATTGTTTTTTCAGAATCAACTACTGGAGCAGAAAATGATTTGCGTGAAGCAACTAAAATTGCTCGTGAAATGGTAGTTAATTTTGGTATGAGTGAAAAATTAGGTCCAGTTGTTTATGGCGAACGAGAAGAACTGATCTTTTTGGGTAGAGAATTAGCTGAACATCGCGTGATGTCTGAAAAAATTGCCTCCATCATTGATCTAGAAATTAAATCAACCATTGAAGAAGCACTTATGCGCGCAAAAAATATTATTGATCAACACCGAGAAGTTCTTGACGCTATAGCTGAGAGATTGATGAAAAAAGAAGAGTTGTCTCGTCGCGAATTTTTAGCTATATTTAAAAAGTACAGCATCAGTAGCGCTCACGAAAAATAATTACTAGGAATTTTTATGAAGGAGAGGCTAAAGCACTTGTTTGGCGAAAACACAATTTTTCAAGCCTCTCTCCTCATCTCGTTTTTTATCTTGGTGGCTCGAATTTTGGGATTAGTGAGAGATAGAATTTTAGCTTCTCATTTTGGTGCGGGTAATGAGTTGGATACTTTTTTCGCTGCCTTTAGATTGCCTGATTTAATGTTCAACCTAATTATTATTGGTTCTTTTGCTTCAGCTTTTATTCCTATTTTTATGGAATTGAAGCTCAAGGATCAAAAAGAGGATTCTTGGAGATTGGTGAGTATACTTTTAAATCTTTTGCTTTTTCTTTGGCTGATTGGATCAATACTTGTATTTGCCTTTGCTCCTTATTTTGTAAAAATAATTGCTCCAGGATTTTCTGGAACCGAACTAGAAACAACTATTCATTTAACGCGCTTGCTTTTGCTTTCGCCTTTATTTTTGGGAATTTCTACTATTGCTGGATCAGTTCTCAATGCTCATAAACGTTTCTTTTTAACTGCTTTAGCTCCATCTTTATATAATATCGGCATAATTGTAGGCGCTTTATTTTTTGCTCCTTCGCTTGGGATGTCTGGTTTAGCTTGGGGTGTAATTTTAGGCGCATTTTTGCATTTTGTGATTCAGTGGGGTGGGGTTTTGAAATTAAATTTTAAATATTTTTGGGATTTTAATTTTTTCAATCCCCATGTTAAAACCGTAATTAAATTGGCTATCCCTCGAGTATTTACGACTTCAATTTATCAACTTAATTTATGGGTGCAGACTGCTGTTGCTTCTTTTATGTTAGGCGGTTCAATTTCAGTTCTTAATTTTGGTCAAAACATTCAAGCTTTGCCTGTAAGTTTAGTGGGGGTAGCTTTATCTTCAGCCATTTTTCCTACTTTGACCGAGATTGCTTTGCGTGGCGGGAAAGAAGAAATGAGAGCAAAAATCATCAAAGCTTTAAAAATTATTCTTTTGGTGATTGTTCCTCTGAGTTTATTTTTGATTCTTTTGCGAGCCCAGGCAGTACGTGTCATTTTAGGCGCTGGTCGTTTTGACTGGATGGATACCTATTTAACTGCCAAAGTAGTAGGTTATTTTTCCATTTCTTTATTTGCCCAATGCTTTGTCTTTTTACTTAATCAATCATTTTTTGCTTTCAAAGATACGCGCACACCTCTTAAAGCTGCTTTTTGGGCTTTTATAGCTAATTTTGTTTTAATTTTCCTTTTGACTTCAAAAATTCAACATTTTCCTCATCTTGGCATTGAAGGCATTGCCTTAGCATTTTCTTTGGCCTCAATTTTAGAAGCTTCGATTTTAATACTTAATTTAAAAACAAAAATTGGTAGTTTCGGTAAAGAAATTGTCTCTTTTGGTTTTAAAATTCTAATTTTAAGTCTTGTAAGTGGCGTTTTTGTTCAACTAGTAAAAATCTTTTTAGGTAATACTCTCAATTTATCCTTTGGTATCAATGTTTTGCTTCAAGGCCTAATTTCTTTAATAGTTGGCAGTTTGATCTTTATCTTTTTAGCTTATTTTTCCAGGGTTAGAGAACTTGAGGAATTTAAGAGATTTTTTGCCAAAAAAGCACTTTAATATGCAGAAGTTTTTTTCTTGCTGTATAGGTTGCTTAATTTCCATGTTGTTTTTAACTATTTTGGCAGTCTCAGGCTTAGCTCTTTCTGGTGTGGCTACGATCCCCTATCTTTCTAAAATTCTTTATAAAGAACCACCTAAGCTTCCAAGGCCAGTTTATATCGATACCATTGGTTTAGAAGAAAGGATTTTAAAAGATGTGACTAAAAAGAATATTATCATTTTAAATGAGGGCGAATTTTCTTATTTATTAAAAAAAGCCACGAAGGAACAAAAAATAGAAAGTCTTAAAGCTAACATTGACGCTAACAAAATTTTGCTTTTGGCAGAAGTTAAATCAGGCAAAATCTTATATCTAACTTTTTCTCTTAAGCCAAAGGATTCTCCGGGCAATTTTCAGATTAGTGGTTTAAAAGTTGGTTATTTACCCTTGCCTATCATTCTTTTTCGTACTTTTTTACCTAGCAAAGGTATAATTTCTATCGCCAATATTTTTCCTCCGGGGATAAATATCAAGGATGTGAGATTAGAAGATAAAAAAATGTTCATTACACTAAAATAACGAATATTTTAGTCTTTTTTCAAAAATAATTATCTCTGGAAAATTATTTGATTTTGTGCTATAATATAAGATATGGAAAAAATCAGAAATCCTCATTTAGAGGCTGAAAATTTAGGGGAAATTGGCTTAAGAGAAGCAAGTGCTGAATTGCATCAAATTGAAGATTTTGGTAACGGTATCAGGCACGGAATCAGGCAAGATGACATTGAGATGGTAAATGGATATCTTGCCAAAATGATGGCTTTGGAAATAGTATCACAGATTGATCAAGAATTCTTAACATCTGATTTAGAAATACTGCATAAGTTTTGTAATGGTACAGTAGATAAAGAATGGGCTTATGAAGCCAGTCATAGCTTAGAAAGAACTATCACTGATTTTTTAATAAAAGAAAGACATTTAGGTGAATAAACGAAAGAATATGAATAAAAATATTCCAAAAATTAGAAACTTTTGTATTATTGCTCATATTGACCATGGAAAATCTACTTTAGCAGATAGATTTTTGGAGATCACTAAAACTGTATCCAAAGACAAAATAATTCCCCAATTTTTGGATAGATTAGAAGCTGAACGTGAGCATGGCATTACCATCAAGATGCAACCAGTCCAAATGCGCTGGTTTCCAGCGCATTTGGAAACTCTAAACTCTAAATCCGAAATCCTAAACAATGATCAAATTAGAAATATAAATGTTCGAAACAAAAGTTTAGAATTTAGAGATTCGCCTGCCCACAACGCTCTCGCTTGCGAGGCGGGCGGGAATTTAGGATTTGCAAGTTCAGAATTCATTCTGAACTTGATAGATACTCCTGGCCACATAGATTTTTCCTATGAAGTTTCGCGAGCGCTAAAAGCAGTTGAAGGCGCAATTTTGCTGGTTGATGCAACACAAGGAATCCAAGCCCAAACTTTATCAGTTTTGGAGATGGCAAAATCTTTGGGTTTAAAGATCATTCCTGTGGTTAATAAAATTGATCTGGTTCAAGCAGAAACCGAAAAAGTAACCAAAGAATTAAAGGGTTTATTGGGAAAAAATGCAAAAGTCAGTCAAATTTCTGCTAAAACTGGACAAGGTGTAGAAGAATTACTCGATCGTCTTGTTGCAGAGTTGCCCTCGCCTTCTTTTAAAAAAGAGAATGCATTAAAAGCCTTGATTTTTGATGCTAATTTTGATCCTCATCGAGGAGTAATTGCCTATGTACGTATTTTTGAAGGAGAGCTAAAAGAAAAAGAGAAAATTTATTTAGCGGGAACGAAGATTTCCTCTACTGCTCTAGAGATTGGTATATTTGGACCTGACTTTAAACCAAAGACCAAGCTTTTGACTGGCGAAATTGGCTATGTGGTAACTGATTTGAAAAGAATCAGCCAAGTTTTAATAGGCGATACCCTCACCTACTCCCCTACTCTAAAACCTAATTTTAAGGTGATAGAAGGATTTAAAAAACCACAACCTAGAGTATTTACTTCCCTTTATCCTCAAGATGAAAATGAATATCCAAAGCTAAGAAAATTTTTAGAAATCCTCTCCCTTTCTGATTCTGCTTTCAAAAAATCTTTAGAATTTTCTCCACTTCTTGGTCGAGGATTCAAAGTTGGTGCCCTAGGGAGTTTACATTTAAAAATCATTCAAGAACGTTTAGAAAAAGAGTTCCATATCAATACAGTCTTAACCACACCTCAAGTAGCTTATAAATTTATTTTGGATACTAAAAAAGAAATTATAACTGATCGGCTAGATGAGATTGATTTTTCCCACGTAAAAAAAATTTTGGAACCAAAAGCTAAAATCAAAATTATTACGCCTTCAAAATTTCAAGGCCAGATTTCAGATTTATTAGTTAATAAACGGGGAAAATATATCAACACTGAATATTTAAGTGAATCACAGAGAATAATTTTAGAATATGAGTTGCCATTTTCTCAAGTTGCCAGTGGACTTTATGAAGAGATTTTATCAGTTTCATCTGGTTTCGCCTCAATGAGTTACGAAATTTCTGGTTTTAAAGAAGAAGATTTAGTTTTAATTGAGATATCAATTGCCAATAAAATTTTTTCACCTTTATCATTTTTGACAGATCGCAAAAAAGCCTACCCAATAGCTAAAAAGAAAATTGAAAAAATTAAAAAATTTTTACCTCAACAATTATTTGAAGTAGAAATTAAAGCCCAAATCGGAGCTAAAATTATAGCCAAAGAAAAAATTCCTGCTTTGCGTAAAGATGTTTTAGCAAAACTTTATGGCGGAGATAGAACCAGAAAAGATAAATTGTTAGAGAAACAAAAAGCTGGCAAAAAAAGAATGAAGCAATTAGGCAATTTATCTTTACCTTCTGATATATTTTTCAAAATTGGCCAGGAGATATAATTTTATTTACAGCTGATTTGTTTGATTAGCCATGTAGAATGATCAGCATTGTCTATCTGTTCATCTGTAAATTTCTTCATTTCAAAATCAAGATTTTTTCTTAATTTTATTCCCGTATCACCTTCCCATTTTAAAGTTACTGTTAATTTGGCGACATTTTCTATGATTGATGGGTCGGTAATTGTTTCAATAGAAGGACTAGCACCTTCTATTATATTTTCTTTTTCATTTTGATTGAGGCAATAAAATACTGTTTGTTCCTGCTCTGACCATTCAGTTAGACTTGAAGCAGTAAATCTTTTAGCTACTTGATCTAAGAAATTGCCCCATTTATTGCCATACTCTCCAAAATAAAATCCTTGGTCATAACAACCGGAAACCATAATATAGTTAACGATCTCTTTATCAGTCGCACCTTTCTGAACTTTTAGAGAAGTTGAATCCAGATTTGCATTGACAGTTATGACTCTAGATCCTAACCAATCATAAAACTTTTCAACCACTTTCTTGGGATCTGAAATTGAGGTAGTATTTTTTGAATCAAACAGGGCATTTTTTGAGCATTGGTAAATGGATTCTTCAGGTTGTTCGCTTTGGCTTTTAAGGCTAGAAATCTCATTTTTCAAGCTAGTTACTTCTTTGGAATAATTTCTAGATATAAAATAGAAAGTTAGACCAGATGAAAGAAGGATTGCTAAAATAATAGTTAAAATCGCAGTTTTGGTTGGCATAAATTATTGTTAGTTTGAAAATATAGCGATCAATTGATTGTGTCATATACATATATATAGTCAAGTGCTGTCTGTGGATAAGTGTTTTAAATAAATATTATTTGCATTGGAGAAAAACAACAAAAATTTCCTAAGTATAATTAAAAAAATTAGGTAATTTATTTTTTACTAATAAAATCCTTTTTAGGTGGGGAATATTTTGATTTGATTTTATAGACTTAATAGTTAATAATGTTGTTAGGCATTGATCCTTGAGAAGGAGGTGTTGCAAATGAGCAAAAGGCTCTCTTCACTTCGTATTTTCCCAATCGCTCCAAATGCTAAAGTTCCTGTAAGGGCTAGTCCCGGAGCAGTTGGCTACGATGTCTTTGCTTATGATGTACTAGATAGACATACGAAAGAACATATTGCTGATTTACCTGTCGCGATCAAACCCAGGGAGGCCGCACTAATAAGTATAGGCGTGATCATGGCAGTGCCTTTTCCCTACGAGGCTCAGGTGCGGCCAAGAAGCGGCTTAGCCAGCAAGTTCGATATCGAACTATCTAACTCTCCAGGAACAGTTGATCCTGATTTCCGAGGTATTGTAGGATGTCTTTTGAGAAACCGAGGTAAAAATCCTTTTGTAGTGGAACCTGGGATGAGAATAGCTCAATTAGTTTTCAACAAGGTAGAAATACCAGATCTCGTAGTCGTTGGTTCTATAGATGAGTTGGGTGCTACTCCTCGTGGCACTGGTGGTTTTGGCTCAACCGGGCTTATGGGGGAAGGCCTTGGCACTGAGGCTTATGATCAAGAACAGCTTCGGTGGGATGTGTATTTTATGAACATCGCCCTTCAGACAGCAGCAATGTCTAATTGTATAAGGGATTGCCCCAGATACAAGAATGGCCGAGTTAAGAGGAATAGGCGAGGAGAGTTTGTGGGTCAAGTTCGTCGCTATGGCTGTGTCATCGCCAAAAATGACCAGGTAATAGCCAGTGGCTACAATTGTCAATGTAAAGGTTCAGAACTTTGTGAAGAGGTCGGATGTTTGCGAGATGAATTGAATATCGATTCTGGGACAAGAATCGAGATATGTCGAGCAGTTCATGCTGAGCAAAAAGCATTGGCTGCCGCGGCTAATCGGGGTATCTCAGTCGAGGATGCTAGTCTATATGTTAATGCCGAGCCTTGTTTGTTTTGTGCTCGACAGATCGCCGAACTTGAGCTTGATGCTGTAATTGTTTTGGGTGGCGGATATGGGAAAACTCATGGTTTGCATGTAATCCAAAAAGCAGGTATCCGAATCAGGGTCCTGCCAAAAGAGTTTCTTTCATCTAGACGCAGGTGATCAATACCTGCGTTTTGTTTTTTAAAAATAATAAAAAAGGCCCGGCGGGACTCGAAGCTGAACAGCTTTTTTGTGAACAAAAATTTAAAGTTTTTTACTCGATATTTTCAAAGGCTAATTCCACTTTGGAGTTAATTCATACTTTCTTATTTGGCTCCGCGTTCGCGGAGTGGGTTCTCGCCCGCCATAAAAAAATCGTTAAGAATAAATCCTAACGATTTTTTTAAGGGCCCGGCGGGACTCGAACCCGCGACGCACAGCTTAAAAGGCTGTCGCTCTACCCGCTGAGCTACGGGCCCGGAAGAAATTTTCAATTATTGATTTACAATTTTGAAGTCAGAGCAGAAAGGATAGTGATAAGCGGGTGACCGGATTTGGACCGGCAACCTCGTCCTTGGCAAGGACGCATTCTACCATTGAACTACACCCGCA
>Ga0172365_10002703_pt1 | contig 13138 bp, 20 predicted proteins | sample LakKivSesite48cm_FD_114535 | JGI IMG/M metagenome (GOLD analysis project Ga0172365, IMG submission 114535) | Sediment microbial communities from Lake Kivu, Rwanda - Sediment site 48cm | ecosystem: Environmental > Aquatic > Freshwater > Lake > Sediment | place: Rwanda: Western Province, Lake...
CACTCTATGGCCCTGGTGGGGCATATCTTGTAGCATTGCTGGCAACCTATGCAATTTTCCCGGTCGTAGGCAATCTTGCCGCGAAACTTGGGAGGTAGTGCCACGGGCGGATGCAGCTCCACTTCCTGTTTAGCCACCTTATCCAGAAAGGATAAAGTTGACTCAGGAGCGTACTTGGCCGGAAATATGTTTGTAGCCGGTTTCTGGAACAACTGTCTGATTACCGTTATGACTGCTTCCCACATATCATGCCTCAGATCAGAACGTCGGCCCAGACCAAAATCAAGCCAATCAGCGCCACTGCGGTCATCGCTATCACGTATATGGTGCTGGCCTGGCTGATCTTGAACCTGGCCATACCGGCGCGTATCAAGCTGACGCTGAAGAACATGACCACCAGGACCTTGACCAGGAAGAACAGCCCGTCAATGATAACCTTCGGAACCGTAGCCGTGACGCCCAACACCGGAGAGAGATTATAGGGTATGAACAGCGCCACCACGAACGAAACCATCGCGAACGTCTTGATGACATCGGCCAGATAGAACATGGACAGGTTTCTTCCCGAGTATTCCACCAGCAGCCCCCCCGCTATCTCGGTCTCCGCCTCGGCAACATCGAATGGCACCTTGGCGGCTTCTCCGACGGTGACGACCATCAAGGTGAGCAACATGAGCAACGCCCCGATAACTCCCAGCGGGCCCAGCGCGCTCCAGATGGGATGCTGGGCCACCGTAGACATCAAGAACGGGTTGGCCGGGGTGACTTGACCGATTCGCCAGGCTGTGCCCAGCGCCACAACGGCTAACGGCGCTTCATAGCTCATCATGACTATCATTTCCCTCTGCGCGCCCACGGTGGCATAGGGGGAACTGGAGGCAAATCCACCCACCACGAATGCCAGCGACGGGACGATGAGCAAGTAAAGCACCAGAATCATATCCCCATAGCCTCCCAGCAGCGCCGGCCGACCGAACAAGGGGACAAAAAGCAACAGAGACCCGGCCGAGACGAGCGCCAGAAACGGAGCGGCATTGAAAAGCCATGTTATCGCTCCGCCGGGAACGATATTCTCTTTCATCAGCAGCTTCTGCACATCCCGGAACGGTTGCACCAGAGGCGGACCCACTCTCCCCTGCATACGCGCCACCAGCTTTCGATCGATACCACGATATAGCATGCCGAAGCCCCCGCCGACGAATACCAGCAGAGCGGACCCGAAAATGATAATCAGCCAGTTCATCGTTGCAGCTCTTTCGTCTTTTCCACTGATAGCCGGTGCAGTTCTTCGTAGTCCAGCACCGACGTTCGACGGGTGGCCCTATCCGTTATCGCGATTCGGTTGGTGCACGACATGCACGGGTCAAGTGAGGCAAAGGTAATCGGCACATCGGCAATCTGCATGCCCTTGAGTATGGTAGGGACTGCCATCAGATTGGCATACGTAGGCGCCCTCACTTTCCACGTGGACATGGTTTCCTGCCCCGCCTCGAGTCGAACATAATGTATGTCCTCACCCCTCGGCGCCTCGACCCGCGCCACACCCTCGCCTTCCGCGGCGGTGAGCAGACGCAGAAGCCTTGGCATCTTTGGTTCCGACATAGTCGGCCCTTCCGGCATCTTCTCAATGCATTCCTCAATGATTTCTACCGATTGCTTGACCTCAAGTAATCGGACTACTATGCGATCGTAGACATCCCCAACCACCATGCCGGTGATAATATCCGGCGTAATAGCCTTGATGTCCAGGTCCGCATAGGCGCTGTACGGCTGGTCTTGCCTCACATCCTTGGGAACACCGCTTGCCCTGGTGCTCGGACCCACTGTGACCAGCTTCAACGCATCCTCGGTGCTCAATACGCCCACATTCCGCGTCCTTGCCTGCACCGTCTTGTCCTCCAGGAAAATCCGCCGCAATTGCTCAAAGATGTTTTTGTAGTACTCCAGAGACTGCCTTATCCGTGGTAGCTGCTCGGCGGTTATATCTCTTCTCACACCTCCAAATTGAAGCGCTGCCTTCGTCACCCGGTTGCCGAAGACATATTCGATGAGGTCCATTATCTCTTCACGCACTCGCCAGGTGAAATAGAATACAGTATCGAATCCGATCTCGTGAGCAGCCACTCCAGCCCATAGCATATGGGAATGAATTCTCTCCATCTCTGCGGCGATGACTCGAATGTATTCTGCCCTATCCGGCACCGCGATATTTGCTGCCTGCTCTATTGCCATGACTAGGCAGAACGGGTGGCAGATATTGCAGATGCCGCATATCCTCTCCGCAAGATATATGGTCTGGACCGGATTGTTGCGATTCATGCCTAGCCACTCGATACTGCGATGGACCTGCCCCGCTCGCACATCCGTATTGACCACTTTTTCCCCATCGACCTCTAGCACCAGCTGCACGGGCTCTTTGAGAGCAGGGTGAATCGGTCCCACCGGTATGGTGTAGGTAGCTTTTTTCGTCTCGCCGACTGCCATTCGCTCTATCCTTTCTTGTCCGCTCTCTTCGGCTCTCTACCCGGAAGTACTCTCAACAGCTTCTGCGGGCCGGTCTCGTCCTTCCGCCAGGGATATACGCCCTCGGGCACATCCTCGGAGATAAACAATCGCCTCCCATCAGGTATGTCCACTACCTTCACCCCCATCATCTCCTGTGTTTCGCGCTCCATGAATATGGCCCCTGGTATCAAATCGGTAATGGTTGGTATGCTGAGGTCGCTTTTGGGCAGCTTCACCCGTATGCCCAAACTCAACTCTTCCAGATGATGTCCATAGTAGACTGTGAAGTGATAGATGAGTTCCACCTCGCCACCGAGGTCGCTTGACGAAATAATCACAAAATGGGGGTATTCTTGAAGGCTGAAGACGTGCTTGACGGCGTCGCGGAAGGCATCCTTCTTGACCTCGACCCACAGGCTGCGGAACTTGTTCTTCTTAACCGCCACCTCCCGTTCGTAAACCCAGCCGTTGACAAAGCCGCCACCCAGTTCCTTGCGGAAACTGTCGATAATGGCCTGCGGGCTGAGCCTTTCCACTAAGCCACCTCCTGTTTCGCTTGTTTGGCCAATTGTTCCAGCTTCGCCCACGCCATGACCACTCCATAGATAATGGCCTCCGGCCTCGGCGGGCACCCGGGAACATACACGTCCACGGGTATGATCTGGTCTATCGGCCCCACTAGGCTGTAAGCCTCGTGAAACACATCGCCTTCTATACCGCAGTTCCCCACCGCCATCACTACCTTGGGGTCAGGCACCTGCGCATAGACACGTCTCACGCTATCTTCCATGCTCCGCGCCACCGGCCCGGTCACCAGCAATACGTCGGCGTGCCGCGGTGAACCCACCAGTCGGATACCGAACCGCTCAACATCGTAGCGGGGAGTAAGCACGGCCAGAATCTCGATGTCACAGCCGTTGCACGACCCGGTATTCATATGGTACACCCACAATGCCCGGTTGAATATCTTCAGGTTCATTTTTCTGTTCCTTATTCAGTCCTCTACTATAGGCCTGCCAGCAGAAATATCAAAATGGCTATCGCTGCCACGACGACAAACCACAGAAGATAATCGTTTACTATCCCCGTGTGGGGCTTCATCATCCAGCTATAAAGCCCTTTGAGCGACTCAAAAAAGCCCCAGTATATGTTGTCCGCCTTCACGTGCCGCTCTTCCGCAGGAGGCACCTTGGCGCCTGACAGAAAGACATCGGCCTGCGCCGTCTCCTTCTTGTAACCTTTCTGGCCGCGACTGCGCCAGATGAAAACCATGATGCCGATCACGACCAGGGCGACAATCCAGACTATCGGGGCCCAGACAGCATATCCGTAGCTTAAAATCGGCAAATTACTTCTCCGTATCGGGCAATGCCCGATAAGTCACGTTCTTCTTGGGTCATCACAGTATAGCTACTTCTCACGGCACGGCCCCCATCACGGCGTTGATGTACGACGCATGGCTGATCAGCGCGTTCGTGGCCGGGGCTACGATAGTATCCACTATCAGCCCGGGGAACAGGCCGAAGAATATTATCAACACGGCCAGTATGCTCATCCCGACAATCATGGACTTGGGCACTTCCTTGACCTCTTTATGGGCAGGCATTGGCGGCCCCGTAAAAGCAGAATAAAAGACCTTTGCGAACGAAGCCAGCGTCACCAGCGAAACAAACATGGCGACGATGGCAAGGATGGGATTGAACTTCAACACCGATTCATAAATGAGCAGCTTGGAGGCAAATCCGTTGAAAGGCGGAATTCCGGCGATGGCCAGCGCTCCGATGATGTAGAACCCCGTCGTCCACTTCATATTGCGGGCCAGCCCGCCCATCTTGTTCGTGTCCCGGGTCCCGATCCGGAAGAATATCGCCTCCGCGGCCATGAACAGCAGGGCTTTATAGAAAACATGGTTGATTATGTGGAAAATGCCCCCGTTCATAGCATCGCGGCCGTAAGCCTCCAGTGCCGCCGGGTTGGCAATCACCGCTAGGCCGACTCCCAGGCCCAGGAGCATATACCCTCCCTGCGAGATCGCATGGTACGCCATCATGCGCTTAATGTCCGTCTGGTGAACCGCCATCATGACGCCCACAAACATGCTGAGCAGGCCCACGATGATCACCGCCCAGCCGATCGCTCCCGTGTCGATGAATCCACCATATATCGTGAATGTCACCCTGTAAAGGGCATACATGGACATGTAGCTTGCGGCCAGAATCATGGGCGTGCTGCCGGCTGGCGCCACCGTATACGTATCCGGTGCCCACATGTGAAGGGGCACACCTGCCAGCTTCATTGCGAAGGCGGCGCCCAGCAGTCCCAGCGCTATCATGTCCAGGTGCGTGTACTGTATGAAATGGGCAATGGCCGCGATGCTAAGGACGTTATACTCGGAATACAGTATCCCGATGGCAAACAGCACCAGCAGCGCGCTTATCGCCGAGATCACGATATACTTGAAACCTCCCTCCACGGCATCGGCCAGATTAGTCCGGTAGGCGGCCAGCGCAGCTCCGGAAATGGATGCTATCTCCAGGAACACGAACAAGTTGAACATGTCTCCCGTGAATGCAAGCCCCATCATCCCCACGTAGAGCAGCATCATCAGAGAATAGAACCGGGCCTGACCGGTCTGCCCTTTCAGGAAGTGCAGAGAATATATCAGGGCCGCCAGCGTAACCGTCGTAACGATTATTCCCATGAACATGGACATGGCGTCCACCTCGAATATGATCCGCACCGGCACAATGAAACCCTGCGGGACAGCCAGATCGGCCGCCGCAGCTCCAAAAGCGTAGATACGGATACCGACGTCGTGGACATTGACGGCCAGGACAGCCACCAGGAAAGAAGTCAGGCCGAAGATCGTCAGCGTGAACCCGTTCCTGACTCCGTCTCCCTTCTGGCCTAGCAGTGGGATGATGAAGGCTGCTACCAGAGGTATGGCCACAATCAGGATCGGCGCATTAGTCGTCAGAAAATCCAAGACTCTCTATCCCTTCAATTTCCGTGATTTCTCGGAGTCAACATCTCCGGTGTGGCGGTAAATATGTATGACCATGGTCAGCATCAGGGCCAGCACCGCAACGTTGATGACGATACTGGTCAGGGTCAGCGCCTGCGGAACGGATAGGACCATAGGCCCCGGCGGAACATTAGTGTAGATGGGAGCGTTCCCTCCCGCCCGGTAGCCCAGCGCCACAATAAACAGGTTGACCCCCGACGCAAGCATGGCTATTCCCATGATGAGCTTAATCAGGTTCCTTTTGAACAGGATTATGTAAAAGGCGATCCCTATCAGCAGCGCCGATGCCAGAAAGGGGAAATTGGCCGGAACGGATTGCATTATTCTTCCATCTCCTCACCGCTCGCGAATAACGCCAGGGCCAGCACCACCGCCGAAAGCCCGGCTATGACTTTGAGCCCCACGGCGTAGTTCATGATGGGAATGTATCCTCCCGTCCATAAGTTTCCGGGGTTAGGACCGGTGGGGGGAATGTCTCCGAAAATCGGTGACCCCACCAGGAAGTTGTAGAAGAAGACGGTGCCCAGCCCCGCAAAAGCGAGCGCGGCAAAGACCAACGCACCGGTGCTTTCCATCACCGATAACACACGCTCACGTATCGATTTCTTGAGTTCCTTAGAGTTGAACGCCACCAGCAGCATGACTATGCCCGACACGACGACGGCCCCACCCTGAAAGCCTCCGCCCGGCGTAAGATGTCCGTGGGCGATAACGTACAGCCCGAAGATAAGGATAAAAAGAATAAGCTGGTTGGCGACCGTGCGGACAATCTTCGTCAGCATTACGGACTATCCTTCTTGCGTTTCGTCGTTCGCAACAGAAGCAGCACGCCTGTCACGGCCGTGAACAGTATCGTTGCTTCTCCCAGAGTATCAAGGCCACGATAATCGAAGACCACCGATGCTACCACGCTGTTACTGCCCGTCTCTCTCTGGGCGTTGTCGATTATGTAATCGTCCATGGCAGTCGGAGACGGGTAGCCGAACGGGTGAATGAACGCCACCATCCCAACCACCAGTAAGCCTACCAGAACAATCAGCGCACCTAGACCCGTACTCTCTCTCATTATCTACTCCATGCGTTTGGTGGCCCTGATGGTGATGATAAAGATGGCCGCCGTCACGGCAGCTCCGATTCCTGCTTCCGCTATGGCCACGTCCGGAGCTTTCAGAATATAGTACTCAACCGCCAGCAGCAGGCTCAGCACAGCCAGCACCACCACCGAATAGAGAAGGTCCTTAAATACTGCCACAAGCACCGCGCACACAATCAGCGCCACCGGAATCAATACGTGCAGGAACCCGGCCTCAATCATTCTCTTTCCCTTCCAGGTCGTCCACTACCGCCCTGGCTGGCTTTTCTCCGCTGCGATGCGCAGCGCGTGCCATGGCATGGGCGCTGGTGGCATTAGTGACCATCAGCGCCACCAGTGCCAGTATCGAGTGTATGGTCATTATGGATTGGGGGGAATGCGCTCCCTCGATTGCCCACATTCCCGCAGACTGCATGACCACCGCCAGGATGAGGAAGATGGAGCCGAAGGTCGTGCACTTGGTTGCGGCGTGTAGCCTCGTATACACATCGGGGAAGCGGTGGAGGCCGAACGCCCCGACAAAGTTGAAGAAAAGGCCGATTCCTATGAACACATAGGTCGCTATGTTCAGCGCACTCACTAAAACTTGTCTCCCTGGATGTATTTGGCTACATACAGTGTCATGGCAAACGAAAGCAGAGCGTACACGATGGCGACGTCAATGAAGACGACATCCTTGAACAGCATCGCCAGAATGACCAGCCCGGTCACCACCAGGGTGTTGGCGGTGTCGAAGGACACCAGTCTCGTCGGCACACCCGGCCCGATGAAAATACGTACGATGATGATGGCCAGGCACACCGCCATGGCGATGATTACCGCAAGCCAGTTAATCATCCCGCAATTCTCCTCGCCCAGTCGGGAAAACTACCGCATACAGGATGATAGTCCCTCGGCATATCCTTTAAGACGTGAGGGTCGATGTTTATCCAGTGCACATACAGTTCGTTGGTTTTCGGATTGATGTCCACGCTCAGTGTCCCCGGCGTCAAGGTGATGGAATTGGCCAGGAAAGTGAGCGACATATCGTTTTTCAATTTGGGATTTATCTTCACAATGGCCGGATTAATCCTGCCGGTGATGACGCGGTAGGCCACGTCAATGTTGGCCCTGGCCATAGCAAAGAAAAATGATTCCAGATAAGCGAGAAATGCAACCCAACGCACAGGATTCAGCATCCGCAGGTCCTTGCCGATGAAGCGATTCCTGACCACGGCGCCCACTATCAGGGCAAGTACCGCCCCGGTCACAAGTTCAGGTGCACTCCACAGACCAAGGGTGCCGCTGCCAATAGTGAGAAGGAGATAGACCACGTAGGCGACGACGGTCGTAATCAGAAATCTCATGCCTCAGTCCACGAATGTGACCCTTGTAAGGGTCCGAATCTTGGGGCTGACTACTTTGACGTAGTGGCTCAGTCTATTCAAAGGTCCGTAGATATTACTTATATACTATTCCAAGAGAATAATCAACCCTTTTTGCCATTTGGGCACAAAAAAAGACGGGACATCAGTTGTTCGCTGTTGTCCCGCCCGTTCTTTTTTCGGCCGAAAGGGCTCACCGGCATTATAGAAATTCTATCGCTTCACGCACGGGCTTTCGCCTGGTTCAGCACCCATGAGCACCATTCTTCTATCCCTTCCCCGGTCTTACACGAAATCTCGAAAAACTCCACCTTCGGGTTCAATCCCGTAATCGAGCGGCGAAAGGCCGCTATATCGAAATCAACATGGGGAAGAAGGTCCATCTTATTTATTATGACGGCGTCGGCATCGGCAAAAATCAGTGGGTATTTGATCGGTTTGTCATCCCCTTCGGGCAGGCTGGAAATCACCAGCCGTCTGTGTTCCCCAAGCGCAAATTCGCTGGGGCAAATCAGGTTGCCCACATTTTCGATCAGGATCAAGTCCAAATCATTCAGGGGCATGTCGTTGAGCGCCGATTCAATCATGACGGCCATCAACGAGCAGCTTTCGGGCATTTTTTGGGTGTTTATTTGCACGACTGACTTCGCCTCGTTCTGCACTTTCTCGGCATCTACCGTCGAAGCAACGTCGCCTTCAATAACAGCTGTATCCAATTTGCCCTTCAGTTGCCTCAAGGTCTCCAGAATAAGGCTCGTCTTACCGGCGCCCGGGGCTGACATAATGTTGATAGCGAAGACCCCGTGCTCGTCCAGGAGCCGCCGATTTCGCTTGGCTATCACCTCATTAGCCTCCATCACGTTTTGGACAACTTCTATCTTTCTCATTCTACCTCCACGCTTTCAATATAGAGCTCTCGTCCTTTGGATATTTCAGTGCCCTGGCTTCCACACTTGGGGCAGGTCCACGGGGCATCATGCGGCTGAAAAACGGTGGCACAACTCCGACAGCGCAACTCAGGCGGCACTGTCTCGAAATGAAGTGCCGCCCCCTCAGCAATCGTGCCTTTACTGAGAGTATCGAAATAAAACTGAATGCAGTCGGGTACGAATCCCGACAGTTCTCCCACCACCAGGTTTACCTTAAGCACCTTGCCGGCCTGCGCCTCGGCCGCTTTGGCTGAAATAATATTGACTATGTTCTCCGTCACGCCCAGTTCATGCATTTGTTTTCCGATTCACGCATTCGTTTTCCGAGACAAGCCGTCACATTCTAAACTACGCAGTCTTCAGTTTCAATGCGGCCAAGCCTCATCGGCCTGGTTTGCTGGTACGACAGCATGCGCGGCTGTTGTCTTCGCGGATGGGCGGCGTCGCCTTGTATTATTGTCGGAGCCTGCGCCACAAATGATGCAGGAGCTACATCCCGCATGTGCCGCAGCTTGTGCCAGAGCATGAGCCGCAGGAGGAACCGCCGCCAATCGGGGCGGACGGACCTTCGCCGCTCTTCGCAAAACACGCGCACGAGGAGAACACTCGCTTGGCATGGCTGTGACAGCGAGGGCAAGAGGCAGTCTTGTCTGCTTCGCTCTGCTGGCGAAGCAACTCAAACTTGAATTTACAGTCGGGGCAAAAATACTCGTAAATGGGCATCGTTAATCGCTTCCTTTCTTGAAGGCTTTCAAGAATACGTTGGGGATCTGAGGAACCTGGGAATCCGCCCACGCCTTGAGGCAACTCAGGGAGCAAAAATCATAATGGTCTACTGCTCCCGGCCCCTTCCACTGGCAGACTATGAGCCAGCCGCTCAGCACATCGCAGGGGTGCGCTTCTCCGCTACATTCCACTCTTTCACCACAAGAGTGGCACACGAAATACTCCCGCGCCATTCAGGTCTCCAGGTTCTTCGATTCCCTCTTGTCTTTACACATAATGCCGTCGGAACTATACGGCTATCACTTCCTTGACTCCGGGCACCTGTTCCTTCAGCACTCGCTCAATACCACTCTTCAAGGTCATGGTCGCCATGGGGCAGCCGCCACAGGCGCCGGTCAACTTCACTTTCACCACCCCGTCCTTCACGTCTATCAGTTTGACATCACCTCCGTCGGCTAACAACGCAGGCCTGACTTGTTTCAATGCCGCTTCAACCTGTTCTCTCATTCTTGCCTCCTCATTTCGTCCACATAGTAGAGCTAAATCGGCCGATTGTCAAATTAGGCTGAACGTGAACCATTCGTCACGACCGGAAAAAGGAGACGGGAAATTGGTACGGCGGGTGCGAATAATCTATAATGCGGCTGGGAGTCCGCCGCATGATCTCCGTCGAAGAAGCTCTGGAGAAGGTATTGAGCTACGTTGATGTCCTCGATCCTGAACGCAAGCCTATTCTGGACTGTCTGGGACAGGTCCTGGCTGAGCACATCTACTCCACTATAGATATTCCCCCGTTGGATAATTCTGCTATGGATGGCTATGCCCTGCGGGCCGAAGATACCCGCGGGGCCGCTGAAACATCGCCCAAGAATCTGGCCGTCGTCGGAGAGATAGCCGCCGGCTCCATGCCCACAGCGAAGGTGGGCCCGGGAATGGCTGTCCGCATTATGACAGGGGCGCCGCTGCCCGCGGGCGCCGATACCGTGGTCCAATTTGAGGATACCGACGAAGGCAGCCGCAGATCATCTGGAGCTGATTCGTCACATATCGGCATATTGTGCCAGGTGAAGAAGGGACTGAACGTGCGCCGCAGGGGCGAGGATATTCCTAGGGGAGAACTGGTTTTCGAAAAGGGAAGCCTCCTGCGCCCCCAGGAGATAGGTGTGCTGGCTTCACTGGGACACTCGACTGCCCTGGTTATCCGGCGGCCGGTTGTGGCCATTCTGGCCACAGGAGATGAGCTTGTCGGCGTTGATCAGCCATTAGCCCCCGGCAAGATTTATGACAGCAACACGTACACCATCGCCGCCGAGGTCTCCCGTTACGGAGGAATTCCCAAAATCCTGGGCATAGGACGCGATTCGGTTCAGTCTCTTACAGAGAAAATATACGAGGGCTTGGACGCAGACCTGCTCATCACCTCGGGCGGCGTGTCTAAGGGAGACTACGATATAGTAAAAGACGTCCTGGCGGAACACGGGGAGGTCGGCTTCTGGACAGTCTGCATGAAGCCCGGAAAACCGCTTGCTTTCGGGGCGTTCACTAAGGTTGAGGGAGGGAACAAGAAAAAGGTGCCTCATCTGGGGCTGCCGGGCAACCCGGTCAGTTCCGTGATTACATTTGAACAGTTCGCCCGACCCACGATACTGAAAATGATGGGGAAGAAAGTCCTGGCCAAGCCCACCATCCTCGCCGTTATTGACGATGATATTCGCGCCACCGACGGACGTCGCCTATTCGCCAGGGTGACGGTCACGAAGCGCGGCGGTCAATACCATGCCTCCCTCACCGGCCCCCAGGGCTCGGGTATCCTCACATCTATGGTCAGAGCCAATGGCTTGGCCGTCATCCCCGAAAACAGCCGGGGGGCGAAGGCCGGAGATATGGTCGAGGTGCAGATGCTAGACTGGGCGGAGGGACAGGCCGGGGCGAAGACCCCGCCGGTTGTTTCCATCGTGGGCAAATCGGAATCCGGCAAGACGAAGCTTATGGAGCAGCTCATTCCCGAGTTCAAGAAAAGAGGATACAAAGTCGCCGCCCTGAAGCACACTCACCACAAGGTCGAAATAGACCAGGCCGGAAAGGATAGCTGGAAGTTTGCTCAAGCGGGCAGCGATGCCGTGGGGCTAGGTTCGCCCGATAAGCTCGCCCTCATCAAGAACTTGGACCACGACCCTGGCATTGAGGAAATCATGGCCGCCATCGGCCCTGAATTCGATCTCGTTCTTGCCGAGGGATTCAAGAGAAGCAGAATTCCCAAAATTGAGGTGCATAGGAAAGTACTCGGAGATGACTTACTTTGCTCTCCTGAGGAACTGTCGGCCGTTGTCACCGATGCGCCGTTGGATCTTGCTACAGCTCAACTTCCCTGGAGCAACGTGACTGCAGTCGCCGATTTTATTGAAAAGAACTTTCTGAGAGCCGTAGGCTGAGAGCTATCGGCCGTAAGAGGTGAAGAAATGTTTACCGCAGGGATACTAACCGTCAGCGACAGAGGCTCAAGGGGCGAGCGCGAGGATAAGAGCGGCGAGGCCGCTCGCGAAATCTTCTCCGGCATCCCCGCGCGAATTGCGGAATACGACATCGTGCCCGATGAGAAAGAGCTTATTATTAAAAAGCTGGTCAAGTGGGCGGACGAGGATAATCTGGATGTCGTCATCACCACGGGCGGAACAGGACTCACTCCCAGAGATGTCACGCCCGAAGCGACTCTCGCAGTGCTGGATAGGCTTGTCCCCGGCTTTGCCGAGGCCATGAGGGCAGAGAGCCTCAAGAAGACCCCGCATGCTATGCTCAGCCGGGCGGTGGCGGGCACTCGCGGCAAATGCTTGATTATCAACTTGCCGGGAAGCCCCAAAGCGGTGCGGGAGTGTCTTCAAGTGATACTGCCCGCGCTGCCCCACGCCGTGGAAACCCTCAAGGGGCAGTCAGGCGAGTGCGGCGCGCAGTAAGCCTGGATTCGGAATAACCCGAAGCTTCCCGGCGGGCTCTTCATCACCCCGGCGTTCAGCCTCCGGCTCTGACAAATGCTGCTCTATAGACCGTGTATAGAACCAACAGGTAGGCAATTGTCCTAATCGCAATCAGGAAAGCCTCCAGAGTCACTTGCAAGTCCAGAACCGTCAGCAGGTGGGAGAGCCCAAACAGTCCGAAGCTCACAGCAATGTACAGGGGCCATCTGACTTTGCTTTTTCTGAAACCTACGAGTCCCACGGCCAATATAGCGACGCTGAGTATCAGATTCACCAGTGTTATGGTGTCCATGCTTTATTCCTTCTTTCCATCTTTTGAACTGGCAGTATTCAACTTCCCAGCCGGCTTGCCGTACGCTGCGACCATGCTGTGTACGGCCCGGCGCGGGACAGCCGGCACATCGGATCTATCGGCATGGTCCGATATCATGCCTATCCGGTCTTGATATTTCGCAGGACTTCCCCGAAGCCGGGCCTTTTGCCGTACATCAGCAGGTAGACCCTGAAAATCTTCGTGGTCAACG